>Ga0123352_10005508_pt1 | contig 19092 bp, 12 predicted proteins | sample TergutLab28metaG_FD_89700 | JGI IMG/M metagenome (GOLD analysis project Ga0123352, IMG submission 89700) | Labiotermes labralis P1 segment gut microbial communities from Petit-Saut dam, French Guiana - Lab288 P1 | ecosystem: Host-associated > Arthropoda: Insects > Digestive system > Gut ... | reverse complement strand
TTGGTAATCAATAAGTGTGTAACAGCTGTCAAAGTTTCAAACTTCTCTGGCCATTATCTCCGTAACCGTTCAACTTTGGACATAGGTGTTTTGGGTTATATCGGTATACTTTAACATAAGGAGTACCCTCCCGAAGTCTGGCACATTCCTCCTGGGACACTCTGTATGTACCCAAAATTTATATGTACGTTTTTGTGTGCGTAAATTATGAGAAATACAAAATAGTGTGAAGATGAAAATACACATTAATTTCGTTTGTCGATATGTCCCTATGCCACATTCTCGGCTACATACCTTACATGGGCTGAACCGGGGAATCACTCCGGCCTCCTCTGTGAAACTGACTACCATCCACATGACCACTGGCACGGTCCCGAAATCTGACGTTTATTTTTAAAAAAATAATTTTATGTCCAACACTCTCCCGATTTCTGAGAGAGAATTACTTTTTCTTTACGTTCCCAGATTTCATAGTCCTTTCCTTCCGATAAGACTAGAATTTACAGTAAGATAAGTGTCGATTACTGCTAGAATGGTAATGACGAAGATTATCCCAGCCCAATTGTGTCCACCACAAATATCACATAGTATCCCGGGATCGAATCCGGACCTCCGAGGTTAGAAATTGGCGACTATTCATCTAAATTGTATACAAATATCTACACCCTACCGCACAGAGAACACAGTCCGATTTTACTAGAAAACCAACCCGTTCCCATTAAGGCCACCTATTTTCCGCTTATTTTTAGAATTACACAAAAAAAAAATCTACGCGACAAAATATGTGGTTGCTTACTTTACAGCAGGTCGTACATTTTATTACCATTAAACTTTAAAGTTTAAATGAAACTATGATACGTGCGTAGTTCCTACAGTACTACCTTCATTCAACTTAATTGATAGTGACAGTGGGTAACTACTGAATGTAAGTCCCAGAGATATCATTTATATTGGTTTCACATCAGTCACGTTGTGCTGTGTCTGCTTCTACAGAGTTACAATCCGTAATTACATGGTTTAATGGACTACAGCACTATCTGATACGTGTAGGCCAATAGCGAAGTAGTTTTATGATAATTAGAACACATTATCTCCTGACACGTTTCGGCGCTGCTTTGTAATCTTCAGGGTGTAATGTGTTACTCACAAATGTAATGAAATTATCTCAAAATGATTACTCAAATGTTTTGCACTGTGATAATATTTATGTTCAATTTGTTTTCAGGTAAGCTTGGCGTCCTTCCCTATCTGTAAGTAGATGAATTGCTACAGATGGTGAGTGTGCGTTTATCACATTCTTTCTGACGTTATTTGGTTAGAGAACGTACAATGTAAAAATGTATTACGATTATGTAAAGCGGTAGAGGTAGAACCAGGAACGATTTTATGTAACTATATAGGTCTCTCGACCTTGCAACATTTTGTGGTAATAGAAGTTCACATTTCTATTCGGGAGCTCTCTGTTTCATATCTGGGCCGAAACACGTGGGTATAGTAATACATTTTTCTCGGTCTTTCCATGAAAATGCTGGCACAGTATATCGATTAGGCTTCGGATGATGAGAACATCTGAAACAAACCAAATAAAAAATTACTAATTTGATGTTTTGCTGACCGTGCATCTCAGTATAATTTTAGCAGGTTGCGCACCGGACGGCCACCTATAGAGTGTGACGATACCAGATACCGTGTAACACAATTTGACCTCCTGATGATGAGCACAAGAGTGTTCGAAACATGTAGAGGAATATAATAAACGTATTATAAAACAAGAATTTGTGTATTAAGTTGGTCAATTGCTATGAAAAACATGATTATTTTTTCCTTGATATTTGATATGTTACCTTCCCAAGAATTCAGCATTTAATTTTCAGTTTTATGCAAACTTTTAAGCATTTATTGACGAATTGTGTACAGGGTTTGTACAAGACTTTAATAACCCCGAACCTACTCCTCGAATGGCTTTGCAGCTAATTGAGAGCCTCTTACGGTTGTGTTGGCTACAAATCTTTCACTGAATGGACAGGGACTTTAATCTCTCGCTACTTCGTTCTTGGTCGTTACGACAAGTTAATTCGGATTGTGAAATTACACACAGTTTCAGAGTCTCCGGAAATTAAATCTCTGCAATGCTGGAAGTAGATTTGTTGTAATGACATTGTTTATTACTTCACGAGTTTGTGTTTCTTAATACATAGCAAACCAAAGAGTGCACTTTGTTCAAATATATTTTGTTCCATATTGATAACCACCAACGTGTTTCGATCGTATTCACGACCATCATCAGCGTATCTTGAAGAATACTAATCAAACAAAGTATAAGATGTTAATCTATATATGGTTTCTGTATATTGTAATTTAATGTACGTGTTTGGAACATTTAAATTTACGTTTCTTAGAAAATAAACCAATTTAATTTCACAGAAATACAGAATATTTTCTGAAATGTGGTATTTTCTTTGCATTTTAACCGTTTAAAGTGCGGTAGTAACTATGTGTACCACATGATGCAACATTTAGTACGTCTGTATTTTTTTCTTCACTACATATTTGTGTGTTTCTTATGATTATCACAATAAAAGTCTATTATTCCTCTAAACATCATTAACCGAGTGGTGTCGGGAATGGAGATGGATTTTATTCGTATTTGCTGTAATACTGGAGTTTCGTTTAGAAATATTATTTACCTTATATATGTGTTTCCAAGTGTTAAAATTAGGTTGACCCCAAATTGTTTACAGGCCAAGAACTAATTTTCTAGGGTAAGTTAATTAACCATCAAAATGGTATGTACGGTTTAAATAATTAACTGGGTCACAAATTAACTACTTGGAACTACTCTGTCCTCAGGGGAATGATTTTTGGGAACCAATGGGTGCTTGCCGGTAAAGACCAAAACGTCGCACATCAACATGCCTTTATATAACGCGGGATTCCAAAGAATACGATGTCACGTACATTTGTGAAGAAATAACGAGGCTTCGGTGCATTCATTTTCTTCTTTCGAGTGAACCTGCTATACCAGGCTTCGGGGAACAAGAGTTACTATTTTATTTTACATGAAGGTAAGAGTTTTCTCCGAAATAACTGTGACTTCTGTAACAAATAAATCTACGCCACATTCCAGAAGACCATTATTTTAATATCCAGTAGCTACTCTGACTCTTTTTGTATGTAGAATCCATCACACAATTTGAGGGATACTTTTGAATATGCAATACTCTTAAGCGAGATGTGTTTTCCAAAAATTTAACTGTAGCTGTAAATTACAAGATTATGTGAGATTTTATATTTTGATTCACTGCATATTTTGTTTCAAAATTACACGTATATTGCACTGGCATAAGAATCGGTATAGCGATTAGCTACTGGCTGGACGGTTGTGGGTTGAATCCCTTTAGAGGCATGATATTTTCCTTTCTCCATAACAACCCATACTGGATCTGGGATCCAGCTAGCCTTCTATTCAATGGGTACCTACCTCATTTCCGGTGGACATAGCCGCCGGGTCCTCACTTTTAACGTTAACCTCTATCCAGTGCCTTTGTTAAGAAAGACTGTAGCCATATTACCGCTCCCCAGTACGCCTTCATGTTATGGACAGGGAGACAACATTACTTTAAAGTTGACACATATACTGCCATCAATCATAACAAATTGTATTAATCTTGTCAATGCAGCTTACATGTGTAGGTCGTACTGATCTTCCTCAGGCACTTAAATACATGATACTGAAAACTAAAAAAATGCATACATAGCCTAAATTTGTGAGATTTCCCACACTTAAAATATATATAAAATTTATTTCGAGTTTTTAATATCATTTTTTGAAACATTGGAAGATGATCAGTACAAATAAAACATGTAGCATGTTTTGATAAGACTAATAAAATTTGTTATGGATGACGGCAGTACTTATGTCAATGTTAATATAATCTGCAACAATGGGATGAAATTTACAAAAAAGAAAACATTACGTTTGATGCACTTTATAAGAGCATAAATAAATCTGAGTTTTAAAACGAAATTGTTGCAGTAATATTATACTTGGTCACGAGGTGCTTAATCCGCTGTGGAGCCATCATATATTATAAGCTGTAAGGGTCATTGTGACATGACTATTTTACTGATAATTTAGCAAGTTGTGAAACTGAATTTTTGAAAGATTGTTAAACTTATATTAAGATACTAAACTTGGTAGAATAACAATACACGTCAATAGCTACTAGCAGTACGCGATGTTCTACGATCCTGAGATGAACTTGCGCACTGTAATTAACAAATAAAACAAGCAAAATTCGACTACCAATAATTACTACTATATTTTTCTCCTGCTTGTAGCTGCCTTCAGCTCTGACCGATAAGAAACAGAAAGACAGAATAACAATATTTGTGTACAGTCCTCACGAAGGCAGTTAATTCGTTTTCATCACGTCTGCACAGAAAACTAACCCCTGCAGCAGGCACTAAGAAGCTGGAAATCATTCACTTGGCCAAAAGAGTTTCATCATTTATGGAACCAGGAGGTTTATTACTGCCCCCCTTCCGCAACAAGCGCCCCAATACTCAGCTATTGTACGATAATGAATTCCGGTCATCATAACAAAAAGATACTTTCTTGATCCTGTGAGCTTGTGGAGGTTTTCATGAACGACTATGTGTCATGTAATTTGTTACTATCAACACTTTCCGACAGACTCATACCAGAAACCATTCACATAAGTTTAGTCTAATGCACATGTCCCTGAAACCCCTTCAGATCAGTTTCCATGTCGTGTGTGTTTGTGGAAAGCATTCTGGTAGCTTTCGCTTGTTCATAGAACACAGTCCGATAGGTTTTCTATGATGTGCATGTTACTGAAACTTATTCAGGTAGAATTTCTGTGAAATACATGTTACTGGAGCCCATTCAGATATGGCTTTTATGATGCACATGCTCCTTGAATATATTCCTATTGAATTATCAAGATGCGCGTTTCATGGAACCAATTTCTATAGGGTACCCGTGCTGCACATTTTCCTGGGACCCATTCAGAAATCTTTCCCATAATGCACGTGCCCCTGAGAACATTCTCATAATCGCTTGCACGGTGTAGGGGTGCCTGTAATCTACTCGGAGAGGGTTCCTGAAGCCCATTCAGATGTCTTTCACAAAACGTACGTGTTCCCGTCATGTCATACTTTAACAGGCTCGCCACTGTGCGTGTCGCGGCAGTCTGTACTAGTTCCCAGCCGTTCGGAATTAGACGTAACATCGCGGTCCTTAATGCATTTATTGATTCCAGTTAATAGGCACCGTATTTTTGAATAGAAATAAATAAGAGTGCCTGACTTCATTTTTTCATGGACTGGTTTGTAAATGTAAAGGTGTAGAATAGAAAAACATGTTCGTTTGCAGTCAACGAGAATTCCCAATCATCCGTGTGATGGAAAAAACCGTGATGTGTATAGTTACAACGAATCTTTAGAAGATCAAGGAAGTTTGGAGAATAGTTATGGTATTTGGAAGTTCTCACAACGGTGAATGTAACGATCAAGGTCTTCTGGGAAGTGACGGCGTTAGTTTAGTGTAAATGTACTGCCGTTTCAGAGGTTAAACTAAGAGGTATCTCGGAAATTTTGGTGCACTTGCATCACACTACACGGCGTCACATCTCACAAGACAGCTGTCTTCAAAGTATAGTGTGAGATCGTAATAATGACCGCAGGTATCATACATATAGCATGAAATTTTAAATTACAAATCAACAAATTTTATGTTGCTCATACCTTGCATACACTTACATTCACTTTATCAACCAACGAAAGCACTTGATAAAATAAAATAAAATAAAATAAAATCATAAGATACAGTTATGACTATTATCAAACTTCTACATGCTACCTCATCGAAGTGCCATCCTCAGGGAGTCTACTGGAACAGAGAATACAAGTCCAGTGTACCAACCTAGGTACTGATCGCCCTCACTGGGATCATTAAAATGATAAAATTAAAATTAATGACACAAGTGAGGGCGATCAGTACCTAGATTGGCGCACTGGACTTTTTTCCTTGGTTCTAGTAAAATCCCTGAGGATGGCCCTTCGATGCCGTAACATGTAGGAGTTCGATACTTGACATGAACTGTACCTTATGATGTGTATTTTATAGTATCTTTTCGAGTGCTTTCGTTGGTTGATATAGTCAGTACAATTCGGCAAGTTTTAGAGCCACTGTCCCAGTGACCAAAGGAAAAATGCCAAACGGGTTTCAGATAGTGATATTGATCCTGTTTTGGGAGCAGCGTAGAAGACCGCTGTGTTGCCAGCAACGCGGTGGTCTCCGCTACTTTCATCTTGTGATTATATGAAGATGGAGGCAGCAGGTTCTGCTGAATAGTTGGCAACGCAAATTTCCACAAGCGACCTCACCCTCAAAACTGGATCAATATCTTAATCCAATCACCGTCAAAACCTAAAAACAAGTAAGAGTTTTTATATGGAGGACCAATGTCAAAAAATACAGTAACGTTGTCGAGGTGGGAATTAATTTAGAGTTAAACTGGCAGAATAGAATAAATACGTACAGTCCTGTATTGAAACCCAAAACAGAGAGAAAGAGGTCCTTCATAGCAAGGTCTTCTTTTCATATATCAAAAGTAGGCACTACGAATTTAATACACGGTAGCAGCTGATCAGTCTATTAATGAATATTGTTAATTTACTCTCTCCGAAAAGTTGAATAAAAATCTTGAGTTTTTCCAGAGAAATTCTTGATCGCTAGTAACTATATAATGTAAAGAAATTGCTCTCAATTAATTTTTGCATTTCTATGGTAAATTAACGTGGGAATTTATTGTGATTCCACCGCATAAGAGTGTTCAATGATTTCTTGTGGTCTCTCACTTTTATCGCTTCTTAGGATTTCTACTTGCGGGAGAGATGGGATTTGGTGCCAAAGCTACCTGACATAGAAGGCAATAAACGGGACAAATAGGTGAAAACCTATCACCATTCCAGGCAGTTAAACTCTTCATGTCCTAGAGAATTGTGGAGATAATTAGTACAGGACAATGAATTTTCTTTCAACGTAAGAAAAATAAAGGACTGTAGTTCATACGGTTCGAAAAATTTATGAACTCACCTATAGATAAAGGGATACATAAAGCTGTTGATAAGGGGATATATCTTTTCTTCCCTTTCTCTCCCTCTATTCTTCTTCCTAAAATTCATACTACGCATACAGTGCTGTGTTTCACCCCTGTTTCATTACTTGTATACGTAGGTTGCGTAGCGTACGAGCATCCAAGAGGTAATTAAAATAACATAGCTGTACGTTGTCACATTTTTTTAAAATTTTTTATCATTGACGTAACAACTAACAATAACTCTATACGTGCAAGGGAAAATGGGGATAATGCGAAAAAAATACAAAATGTAATTACTTCTGAAGAGCTTATTTTATAAAAACCTTTGGCGTAGAACAAACGCTATCGGATATACACTGTGCGTAAACTTTTTGTAACAAAAAAAAATAGTTTCATTTTCTTAGTTATCCTGCAATTTATTTCAAGAATAACCTGAATTAATAACTGGCATTTCGGAAGTGTAAAGTAAGTGGATGAAAAATATTTTAGCTTACAATTTTTCTTGCAAGAAAACTTTGATAATCCAGAGACAATGAAATTTTACGACTGTAACTGTGAAGAATCCTGCCTTCTTCGTTTTATCGCCGTGTAATCTGGTAGCAATGTAAGGACGTTTTGTGGAGAACTTGCGGTCTCCATCTTCAGTGTAGACTCTAACTGATTTCGCTACCCTAAAGATGGATAAAACATGTTTCTCTAAAATTCCATAAAATGACACCAGGCTACACGGCGTCTCATCCCAGAGAACAAAAATTAGTCAATTTTGAACAGACGTGCCTATATTATGTAACATACTGCAGTCATCAACACGCCGTCGTCACTGGTGTGACGTTCCCTGCTGTGTAGCAGCCCACAGACCTGTCATTACACGTTTTAACTCACTCATTTAAACCGCTTTGTGTGCAGGGAATTATTAGGGGAATGGAAGGTGCAAAGAAACTGCAGCTGAGGGAAGACATAATTATTCTCTCTGTGTGGTCAGTAATAAGTGTTTATTTTTTATTTTCTTGCCCAGTAGTTTACAACTCACTTAATGTCACAATCTTTTGCTTGAATGGACTGATATGAACTTAAATACTTTTCCAGCACACATATACATCCACACCACTAATCATTCCTTGTTCAAGTCTGCAGATTGATGTACACAGTGAATTCAATGTCTCATTACACACAACACACTGAATCACATTTGCGGGAAAATGAATCTGTGCAATCAGATTTACAGTTTGCTCTGTAGGCTACAGTCAAATTGCACTAAGGAATTTATGTGCGCGTTTTTCTCACAAGGCTCAATTAAAAGCGAATGGCGACTTCAACGCACACGACGCGATTCAGGAATATTTTTGTGTTCGGGAATAACATCTTTCAGTACTATTTCCATAAACGCTTCAGCTCCTTTAATTTGAACAATTACTCTTTTTTTTTTTGCTGAAATAGCACATAAATTCAGGGCACTTTCCAGGGGAAAAGAAAATAGAATTTATTGAGTCACTTTGAAATTTCATATCTTTCTACAACAACTTTTGACCCCCCTTCTCTCTCTCTCTTTCTCTCTCTCTCTCTCTCTCTCTCTCTCTCTCTCAACTGACATTTTTCAACAATGGCGCAGGATTCACAATGACCTTTTAACTAATTTCTATTCAAGAAAAAGCAAACTCAAACTAATTTAAACAGTAAGACATAGGCTAATGAGTCGCCTCAACTGCCCCTCTCATTAACATAACTAAATGAATATTCAAGAATTCTTTATAGATTTAAGATTCAGGAGTGCCTCGTTTCCGGAATCAAAACAATTACCTGCCGTTTCAACATCAATTCTGTACGAAACTGACGATCTAAGCACTGAATATTGACTCGTTCTTCTCCAAGTAGGCAGTTGCGTGTAACATTAATGTAACAGTAAAGTAGTGAAATTAAAATCTCATAGGAAAGAGTACTGTATATGTCTTCAGATGTAAGAATATTAGTAGTAGCCATTTGTGCCAGTACTGGAAAAATACGATTTATGTTCAGGAGAGGAAAACCGTGTCTGTATGATTTCACAAGAAACAAACTAAGATCTAGGAATGAAGACAAAACTTTATACAGTAATTAGATTACAGTTTAGCGTCTTTGTTTACGTCGAACTCGAATGTTGTTTGTGCAGATGTTGAAGTTCTCCACCAGATGTCATTGCATGTTTGAGTGCCTCTCCTTTGGACTAATGGATGAGTCTCTTCCTTCGTCAGTCTGCTGCACTGTAATTACATTAAATGTGATTGCAAATTGGAAGATTTCAACAACAGACTCTATTTAAAGTTAAATTCATAAACTTTATTTCGATTACCTTATGAATAATTAGTTTTGTTTATTTTTTGGAGATACCAAAATTTTAGTGAACACAGTTTTATCTCTGAAAGTACTAATTTAATTTAGATTTTCTTCTGTTTTAGGGAACATGTATATAATTCAATTTTGGCTCAAAAAATCTATAAATATATTGTACGTTAAAGTCAAAATTATTTTATCGAGTTTCTAAAAAAAATGGCCAAGCACAAGTCTAAAACATTTGTACATATTACGAATATGTATAAGTGTAACAATAGGGATGGAAAATTTTAGTACGAAATTTTTAGTTGTGCTGAATATTTAACAATGGAAATTCTTTCATAAAGATGATGCTGTGTAAATTGCTTGTTGTCTGTCTTGTTAATACTTAACACCTCGGTAAATTATTATCATTATTTAGTTCACAGGTTCCATAAGATTCAATTACAGCACCCCTTTACAAATGAAGTAAATTTTACTTTTTAAATATAGTTATTTAAGAAAAAATAACTTATGACTCCGAATTACGAACAAACTTGCGACAGTGTATTACATATACTGATAACTGCGAAATCTGAGTAATGCTCGTAATAATAAAAGTAATGATGTTGATGATAATAACAACAATAACAATAATAATAATAAATGGACCCTTTTTTATTAATATGTAGCTTTCATGGGTATTGGTAATCCTAAACAAAGAATACATTACTAATTTTACAATAATACCCCGATCGAAAGACTTTCTTGTCCCTTCCTCCAGACCCAACTCATTAAGCCAAGCGTGATGATTCATATATAGGATGTTGATGATTTCTTCGAGTTCATAAACCCATACAATCAAGATCTCACCCTCGACAGTCTTCTTGACACTCATATGCAAACTGCTCATGGAAAAGCAAAGGAAACTGAGCCTGACACTGAGAAGTGGATCACATTGATTTCGAAATGCACTGAGAGGCTTGGACTCAGTGAAACTTGCATCACAGCGTTAAAGGACAAGGTTTCGAAAGAACAGGCAGCAGCAAAATCTATACAAGGAATTAAGACGATGCTTGCTACAATTAAGAAATTTTGTAGGAGAGCAAGATATGTCCCCCCGACTCCAGTGATTGAATTCCTCGTGTCACCTGTATTGTTAGACATTGCAGATGAACACCACATGACTCACTTGCAGTTCGAACAATTGCCTCATTCTTGAATTGTTTTTCGTTTGTCAGATATCATACTGTTTGTAAATTTATCACAAGTGTGAACATATAATTGTTTCGTTATAATATTTGTTTGGAATCATCCTTCCCAGTTGAAGACTGTGTGAATGGAAAAGTCCGTCTCGACCTAACTCACTGGTCTCGGAACCCCCTGCGACGTAACTTCGGGCGATGATTATTTGTTCCCATGTAATCATGTAATTTCCCTGGAACAGCTTAACGTCTTCACGCATGGTTGTTATTATGTACTGTTGACTTTGATACTAATAAATAATATAATGTCGTTATAAAATTTTGTTTTATGTTTCTTAATCAACGCCACAATCAACAGCGATTATTTCGCCAAACAAAATAACAGAAGCAAAAGCAAAGAGTTTTCTGTGAGGTAGGAACTGACTTTTTAGCTATCATTTATTTTAATTCCGGTGTTTCGATGGTTAAACAGGTTTACCTCCCAGAAAAGAACTTAAAATTCAATAAATTATTGTATGTGATGCGAACTTGTTTCGTATTAATTTTGTTTAGGTGTAAAGAATTATAAGAATATTTTAATTTTAACTTTTTTTGATGGTCGGGCTTTGCACAACTGCGTAAATTTTACAGTCCGCTATCCATTTATGAAAACTAAAAAATACGGCAGTGAGTGCCGGTATAGATCTATCTTACTTTGCTCTGCCAGTGCAGTATTTTCGAGGACATTCCAATTCGTGCCCGTGCCCCAGTGTTATCATTGGTTGGCACTCCACTTATATTTGCATAAGAAGTAACGGGAGAATGGCATTGTTTTGCGGAAGGTGAACTGTTTCGTATCTGATCGTTTATAATCGGGTTAAATACGTATATCTTCCTATATTTTTTGTTCCCTTTTATCCTGAGTCTAAATATGATGGATTCATTCACCCCCTTTCTATGTGATTGTCCCTCTATATTCCATAAAACATTAACACAACGGAGTATTCTACCTAACATTTTTGTTTCTAAGAGACACAAATTTGTTATTAATTCTAGAATATAAACTGCAATAAATATTAGATTTTTTCATGAAACATAATAACTTGATTTGTCTTGTTTTATTGTCTTAATAACACCAGAAAAACGGAAGTCCTTTTTATAAGCCGGTGATCGAATAAGTAAAACAAAAGCCAGATCCTAAACTCTCACTGAAAAGAGTACGTCTCTGTTAAAGTCTACCCCAAAACATTCGATGAAGCTCTAAACGTGGAGCAGAAATATAACGCTACTCTTTCTTTAACTTCGTTGCTAGATGGGGTTGGTGGTCATTGGCATGCACCGAACATTTTGCCCCCGGGGAAGACACCCGGTACCCTTTGTACAGGAGGCTGGGTGGGTCCCAGGGACGGTCTGGACGGTTGGCGAAAATCACGTTCCCACCGGGATTCGATCCCCGGACCGTCCAACCTGTATCGACCCGTTAAGCCGACTGCTACATGTCTCTATTACAATGAAGAAATTATTCGTTGTATTCAGCATAAAGGTCGCTGCGTATTTGCAATTACTACAATAATTTCCCGCTACACAACACATTTTGTGAGTCAATTTTTTAAAGTACAAGTATTTAAAGCTAAAGGTAAAGGTACCCCAATGCAGAACTAGGCAGGATATTAGAGCTTCAGAAGGCTGAGACTTTCAGAACTTCTAAACAACCGTCACATGGAAAGTGGCAAGGTTGTCAGCACTAAACACCGGCCGCCTTTACCCCCCCCCCTCCACCAGGAGAGACAGGTGGCTGGAAGGGTTAAGTCAGTGAAAACTTCCAATAACCCCCTCAGATTTAACACAGTGCCTCAACGAAATGCAGTACCGCGAACCCCCTTTAAGTATTTAGGTGCTACGAATATGATCTTATAGATTACAGGTTCCCAAAAAATGAGCTGTTTTGCAACATTCGTTCAGATTTTGTTCATTTAAACAGACTGCAGTTTCAATACGGAGAATAAAAAGTTGCTTATCTTCATTTGGTATTACAGTCTCCGCGTTTCTGAAAATGAATTCCGTATCGTCCATATTTATTTACAGTAAAATCTAATATGGCCTTAATGCTTTAGAGTACTTAATAATGGACAATAGAATGTTATGTGCAAGAAAAGTAAGAATTGAAAACATGGGGTTTTGCTGTCGTGATTTAAGGGGGTTTTTCTCTAGTTGGTTATATTCCATTGTACTGAGAACCCGCAGAGTGTAGTGTGGAGGTGCTCTGTGATGTTGCTTAGCGAATGGAGTACATCGTCCAGTAGCTTGTCGATAACTGCAGGGGAGAACCATTTAGCTGTAATAGATGGCTTGTATAGTGCATTATACCATGTTGTATGTGTTTGGTAATGTGTTGTTTGCGATTGTCCGTCACTCACACACTACAGCGCGTTTTTTATGTTTGTTGGACTGTGAATTATTGTGATAACTGAAGAATAAAAAACTAACTAGATGCCACTTGTTATTTTATTGTACTTTTTATAGGCTCAATATGTTTCGGGCACTACTATGTCCATCATCATTAGCTCGTGACTATGATGTTGATTACCACATTGGTCGTTTCGTTCTTGGTTTGCTGTATGTTGGAGGTTTGGTGCGGTTAGGCTGGAGTAGTGTCCGGGCTGCAGGCTGAAGCACAACAGAGTTGTGCTTTCGCTGTAATGTGGAGGTTAGGTGCGGTTAGGCTAGAGTAGTGTCCGGGCTGCAGGCTGAAGCTTCAGCCTGCAGTCCGGACACTACTCCAGCCTAACCGCACCTAACCTCCAACCTACAGCAAACCAAGAACGAAACGACCAACGTGGTAATAAATATCATAGTCGCGAACTCCTGATGATGGGCATAGTAGTGCCCGAAACACGTTGAGCCTATAAGAAGTGCAATAAAATAACAAGTGACATCTAGTTGGTTTTTTATTCTTCAGTTACAACGCGTTTTATTTTTTCGTCAAAGTATTGTGTTTGGACATAATATGACGTCAGCCATATGTCAATAAATATTATATCGTCATTTATAATAATAACTCTAGAGCTTAATTAAATATTAATTGAAAATGGACATAGTACTTAATTTGTGACTGTGGTGAGTCCCAGACGTATACACAAGATTGTATACGTTAAGTAGAAATATGTTGGATATATTAATCAATAAATAAAATATTTTTAGTGCGTGTTCGTTAAAATTATTTACGATATACGGAGAGTAATCAAGCTTAAATCGGAGTTAGATTCCCGGCAAGGGCACCTGGTTTTTTTCTTCGCCGGTGGTTCCAGGCAGGTTTTTGAATTCCTGCTGCTCCTCATTAAAAGAGTCGCCGATATATGTTTCTGTGCGAGTAAAGCGGCCGGAGTGTGAAAATACAACACAGGACAGTTTTTTTTACACTGCACCATGGGGTGGCGCTTAATCACAAAAATAATTTAACTTTTATAAAGATCATGTCCTTCAAGAACTCCCCCCCCCCCCGCTCCCCTTTACTTGTGGGGGGCCCTTTTTTTTTTTGGGGCCGGGGGCCCAAGTGTTATGGGGCGGGAATTTTTTTTAAAACCCCCCCCCCCCCCCGGTCCCCATTACGTTGGAGGTCGCTATAGTTGTCTTTGGAGCAGGTGGCCAATGTCTAATGGGCAGGTAATTTGTTTGAATCCTTACAGGAGCACGTGGGTTTGTAATGCGAAGCTTGTAAGTGTGTCGAGTTATTATTTGCAATGTTTCATATCTCTGCTAGAGACGAGCAATTCTCGTGCGAAATTCAGCCGTCACAACAACAACAAAAAATGGACTCTACCTCATTCTCTAAGCGTTGTGCAGTATGTTTGCCCACCCTATCATTTTAAGTAAAATCCCACACATAAGTCAGTAACGCTGTGCATAATGTCAAAGCCACCGTTAGTGATTGACTACTTCCAGTAGACATCATCCGGTAGTCATCGACAGACTTTATGCTAGACTGTGTTGACTCCGATGCTAATATTAAATATGGGTGGAGTCCATAATTTAATCCATTATCCTTTAGTGTAATGGCGATGACTTTCCTTGTGTACGCCTGTTAGGAATTTAAAGCACAATTTTAAACACATACATGTAAAACCGACTTTGACACAGAGTGTGCACTGTGCCTACAGAGTGTATTTGTGTGTTTTGGGCAATTCTCACAATAAACCAGTATTATTTCGTTGCACTGATTCAGTCGTGTGGTCCGTGTATTGGAGACGGGATATCGTTTACACTTGGATGTGAAGTGGATATTGAAATTATGTTTGGGTTAATTTCTTGTGGAGCAATGTTCCTTCTCACTTTGTTAAAAATTTCGCGCCCTTTTTGACGTGCGACGACAAATGGCATAAATTTGAAATATTCCTTGATTCTTCTTCTTCTTCTTCTTCTTCTTCCATTGACACTACAGCCCACTGTGGGCTTTGACTTGTCGAACAATGTCCTTCCATTTTTTCCTATCTGCCACCAACTCCCTCCATCTTCTTACTCCCAGCACTTGAAAATCTCTTTCTACTTCCTCTTTCCATCTTTTCTTGGGTCTCACCCTTCTTCTCGTTCCTTCCAGTTCTTGAGGGAAGATCTTTTTGAAATATGCCCTGATTATTACGCCATTTCTTACAGGTCATAAACAAATTTATATTCCATTGAAACAGCCAATCACTGTACACTCTTTAGGGAAAGAAGCTAATCCCTCCTCGTCGCAAGAATAATAAAAAAACGCTTAAATAAACTGTGCGGGGAAAAAGAAGGGCTTTTAAAGGCAAAGCAGATGTTAAATTCAGTTACCTGTGTTATTTCATAAGATTCAGCCATGTCCCACATTTCACTCTGATTCACGAGCACCGATTATTTATGCTGTCTACTTGTCGTGGCTTTTGAACAGAATGGCGAGAAAAATCTTTTCTTGCTTCAATGGAACGGCTAGGGAAATTCCGTCCTCTAATAAGGTCTATATACTCACGCTGCATGCGATTTTGCTTGTACGGTATTTTGCAGTACATCTGGCAAAACGACACAAAGGCGTGAGATGATTACCTCCAGACAGTATATTCACGGTCTGACACCCTTACAGGACAAAGATCTCCCATTAATACTTCGAAGAATCAATAACTGCGAATCTTGTGCAAGTAATTAGGAAACCAGCACTTTCAAAACTCGGTAAAGAACCATTTTCTTACTTAAACTTTTTCCTTTAATTTCAGCTTGCTGAGATAAATTAGTTTGTTATTGGAAGTTCTTCGATAATGACTTGTGCAGGTTCTTATAAAAATACTGACTAAAGAATGTAGTATGAACAGAAATTCAACACAGACCGCGTGATTAAAATCCAAGCCGCTATCCTCGACCATAAGTACTGATGATATCCTTGAGTTTACTCTTATAATACAAGTCAAAAAACGCAAAATTTCTCAAATTTATTTGATAAAGTACTCTGTACGTTTCGGACAGGTCCATTGTCCATCATCAGAAATATCTCAACACTGTATACAATCAATAGGTATTTGTCATGTTAGTTCTGTCGGCTAACATGACAAATACCTATTGATTGTATACAGTGTTGAGATATTCCTGATGATGGACAATGGACCTGTCCGAAACGTATATAGTACTTTATCAAATAAATTTGAGAAATTTTGCATCTTGTTTGTTTGTATGATAAGATTATGTCACGATGCACGGTCCCCTGAATGTCAAATCCTTGAGTTTCTTGCTTCAAGAACCTGAAAACTGAAGTTCCTGCACGCCGAGACCTGAATATTAAGTTGAAGGGATTTCTACGGGAAAATAAGGCGTGGTGCTATAGTTATGTAAATATTTAACTTTACCCCTAATCAAGAAGGCGGCTATAAAAATGTTTTGCTTTAATTTCCGGACATTCGGTATAAGCTGTTTCTGCCCGAAACTTGTACTGCCATACATTTTCATGGCAGAGATTCCTTACATCACCGATATTTTCTCAGTGACAATGTAATAATCTGTTCTGTCGAAAGCTTACTTGGTGTTACAGAAGTCCGCCACTAGACTCTTTTATAATGAGTCACTTACATCAATAAATACAAAGCCGCTAAGGCCAAAATCAAACGTGGAATTTGTAACAATTCAATTCCTAATTTACAGTAACCACTCTACATCTATATTATCAGCATCAACAGGCATAATATAAACATCGTTTTTTATAAATATACGGAATACATAAATGCACTGTTTGGGAAGAATGCTGTGCATGGAATCTGCAACGTGAAATCGGGTGGTGAATGTAATCGCCACTTACCTTCAAAGAGTTAAGTAAAACCCGTGACATTGTGGTCCGTGTTGTTAGGTGTTACTGAGAAGGTAAGGCTTTGCAGAGATGCTGCCCATACTAGGAATTCACTAGCCCTCAGGCGTTACATGCATTTGGCAGCATATCTTAAGGTGGTCACTTCTTGACGGTACAGTTGACAAAATATACTGAAGAATTATTTCTATTGTAAAACCAACAAGATGCACCAATGTATCGAATTTATTTTATTTTGGAAATACACTCTACATGTTTCGGACGGTCTTTCCGTCCATCATCAGGTGTTCAAGACTGAACACACAGCAACAGACATTTGTCAAACATACTGCTGTCTGCTTGCTAGCGGGTACCCGACAGCAAGCAGACAGCGTTATCTCTTTGGTTGCTGTATGTACAGTCTTGAACACCTGATGATGGACGGAAAGACCGTCCAAAACATGTAGAGTGTCATTCCAAAATAAAATAAATTCGATACAATGGTGCATCTTGTTGGTTTTACTGTAGAAATAATAATAGGATGCACGGCCCTACGGAAGTCGAATCATACTGAAGAAATTTTTTTCCCTACACGAAGTAATTTGTAGGAGTAAAATTATATTTCAATGTATTGTCAATTACGGCACAAGATGGGGGAGGGGGGAATTAGTGTTGAGATTCAATTTGCGGCAATCTTAATTCTTAAGAAAGACCATTCATTTCGCATTCATAGGACGTTCGATGGGACCCAAAACTGACCTGCACCTTGTGGAGAGAGTAAATGACAAAATGTGTAGTTGGTGGAAACAGAGCTTTGTTTTTGTCACGTATTCTTTCGTTTTCTTGAAATCCACTGAATGGGAGTTGCGATAGCACTACAAGGTGGCAGAAACAAAAGCGTGTTGCAATAGCACCACAAAATGGAAAGAATAAGCATCATTAATTAACTTTTTTCCGTAATGTTAAATATCATGCTGTGGAAACTTATATTGGGTACTACGTGTAATAACTATTATCTCTTAAAGTCAATAGCGGAAACATTTTTAGGCAGAAAATTAAGTAGTGATGGGAACTGCATGCTTAGATTACGGGTGGTCCTATTTAAGGAAAAAGATATCTTAGCAAATACATGATGTGATTATGAGATCTGAGAATCTGCAGAATTCTTGACAAATTCCTCAACTCTTAAAAGCTGTCGGAGGCAATTTGTTCTTTCACTTGCACAAAAACAACAGGAAACTCTCTTATTTTGATCTGCTTCTTCCAGTGAACAGAATGCTTATTTCGCGGCATACCGCGTTGTGGAATTTGTGTTGCCCTAGGTGTTACACAGTATTTTGGAGGAAACTGCTGCTTCACTTTTCTTCCTCTGCCCTGAAAACAAAATCCATATTTCATAACTAGGAGTCAAGAAACGAGACAGAATACGAAATAAAAAGCGAGAGATCTACTGAAAAACGGGAACATCGTAGGTGTAAAGCAATGTTAGTGATGTTGGTAACAACACATAAATATAGTGAATGATAGTAAAAAGAATAAACGATAATATTATTGAACGGGTAACAGATTTTAAATACTTGGGGTACCGTATATCAGAATACAAATGTGATTTAGAAGACAAATTGCAAACATTTAACAAAATAAACGGAGCTATACGGAGACATTTTGGAAAACAAATGAACAAAGAAACAAAATTAAGAATTCACAACACTACAGCTAAAGCAGCGTTGAAATTTGGAAGTGAAGCTTGGGTACTGGAGAAAAGAGAGGAACAACGTTTAGAAGCAGCACAGATGACATTTTTGAGACACTTACTTGGAATAACAAAACTAGATATAGAAAATAATCAATGTATTAGGGAAAAAACGGGAGCACAGAACATAGTAAAGGAAATAAAACAGTACCAGGAGAAGTGGCTACAACATGTACAGAGACTGGACACAAAGAGAATAGCAAAACAAGCACTACATTATCAAACAAAGGGACGAAGGAACATAGGAGGATCGAGGAAGAGATGGAGGGACCAACTTCATCTTAAGGATTAAGGAACAGGAAACACACCTAACCCTTCAGGAACATGATGATGATGATGATAATAAAAAAGTAAAGCAATACCGTTACAGGCCTGGACAAGCCCTGAATGTTTCAGAAGGTTGAGGCTCCCAAATTTCAAGACAGTTGGCACATGAAGGTGGTAAGATTGTCAGCT
>Ga0123352_10005503_pt1 | contig 19105 bp, 10 predicted proteins | sample TergutLab28metaG_FD_89700 | JGI IMG/M metagenome (GOLD analysis project Ga0123352, IMG submission 89700) | Labiotermes labralis P1 segment gut microbial communities from Petit-Saut dam, French Guiana - Lab288 P1 | ecosystem: Host-associated > Arthropoda: Insects > Digestive system > Gut ... | reverse complement strand
TCTCCGTAACCATTGAACTTTGGATATAGGTGTTTTGGGTTATATCGGTATAGTTTGACCTAAGGAACACTCTCCCGAAGTTAGGTCCTTTCCTCCTGGGACACCCTGTATATATATATAGTTAGAATTTCACTTTATCAGTAGTAAATGGTACATTGCATTTCAAATAAATAGTAAAACATTTATGTGTGATGCTGAGATTAAAATTATACAGACCATAAACTAAGTGCATCCAAACATCTGAAATTGATAAATTCACTTCGAGTATTCTTATCCTCGACCCTATACGGGGAGGAATTGATCCCAGGAAATGAACCTCCGTGCCCACTGAATACGAGTTTGGTGGGTACCAGTGCCGGTTGGCACGTTTTGGATTACGGTAAAGTCTCTTTTCTGATGCCGTAAATCGCTCAACCTTCCGCACCTGTAGCTTCCCCTAGCCTAATCACTAAACAACTATGCTATTTACATCCAAAATTTATGCTGCAACAAGCGAAGCTATTCTATATTCAGCTAAATTTGAACAACTTCAACATAAATGTATTATTACACACACATACACAGAAAACGGTAAGGAGTTCTAGGTTTATATGTCTTGTTTGTGGTTTGGTATGTCCCTAACATCGTCGCTTTTCGGGAAACGTATACTATCTCTTCCACTGACTGAATGTTAGCGGACTCACATTTTAACCATAATTAACCAACTGATTAATGAATTAACTGACTAGGCTACTAAATAATTCTATGTAGCAGTGTCCTTAGGGAGAGTCTAACAGGTCCTCAGCAGTCAAGAATTCTCCAGCATATTATGGAACCTGAAGGTTCATTACCGCATTCACAAAAGCCCTCCGTCTGTCCCTGTACTGAGCCTGATCAATCCAATCCATGCACCCCGTCTCATTTCTTGAAGACTTACATTAGTATTGTTATTCTGTCTATTCCTAGGTCTTCCAAGTGGTCTCTTTCCCTCACGTCTCCCCCACCAAAACCCTGTATTCACCTCTCGTCTCACCCAAACGTGCCACATGCCCCGCCTGTCTTCTTCCTTTTATTTGATCCCCCGAATAATACTGGGCGAGGTGTACAGATCATGAAGCTCTTCGTTGTGTAATCTTCTTCGCTCTCCTGTTATCTCCTCCCTCGTAGGCACAGATTTCTTCCCAGCAGCCCATCAAGTTTTAACCATTCATAAAGCCTAAATTTCTTTCCAGCAGCCTATCAAGTTTTAACCATTCATAAAGCCTAGATTTCTTCCTCAGCAGCCTATCAAGTTTTAACCATTAATAAAATTATTCCTAAATCCGAGAAATCCGGTAGGATTTCTCCAGTTATTTCCCTTATTAATCAGTTAAATATAACAGTGATAAATCAGGACATCGTAATGATCGAAGAGGATAATCCGATATACTTTCAAGCACATTTTAGGATTACTAAGAACAAAGATCTCCCCCGAAGGTGTCTCCACCTTGTAGTGGAGGTGAGGGGGGGGGGCTTGTGTGACTCTGTGACCCGGAGAGCTATGCCGGCGGTAGCGTAGCTATTGGTTGGGCCTGCCATGCCGGACAGGTCGAAGGGTAGAGCCCAGACTAAGAGAGACACCCTGGTCCTCCAGGCTGGGGGTTGGGCGTGAGGATAACAACCTCACCCCGGAAAAAACAACATTGTTCAGGAACCTAATAGAGGCAAAAACTGGTCTGATCTTCTGGAGCGACACGGGCGAGGGAAAGGATTGAGGGAGGACATGAGGTTGGGTGTCACAAACTGGAGGATACGTGCATACAGAAGAGACGACTGGAAGATGGTCGTGAAGGAGGCCAAGGTCCTACAAGGACTGTAGAGCCATGGAGTAGTAGTAGTAAGAACAAACGATGATACTCTCATATCAACCAGACGCCTGTACTGTATGAGGCACGAATTAACTTACCACACTCGATAGAGTCCGGCAGAAGGGGCAGTTCTCAGTGACTGATCTAGTCATTAAGAATAGAGTTTTCTGTCTGCCTGTCCCAGCGCAGTAAGAGAGGACAGATCCGGTTTCCAGATGTGTTCTTTTCTGAAAAATATCCGTCGGACAAAGTTCACTCCAGATAAGCGTCATTCCTAAGTGAAATATACAGTTGTCAGAATCCTTTAGAACTGAACGGAAAGGACGCCATGCAACATCCACTACATATGGGACACTAGACATTTATGCAGGCTCATAGAAGTACGTACCTACCTGTTGTGTCTGGTGTTGAAGCGGCTGGTGGCGTCTGAAGTAACGTAATATGAAAAATGCTTTAAAGATTCTCTTAAAATTTATTTCCGTTGCTTTCTCCCGTAGCTAGAAAAAACCATTCAGAATAGTAAAAAACATTTTCAAGTAGGGTGGCGTAGTTGTGTGGTTCAACGGTACCGTCGATTGGTTGACATTCCGTTCTATATGCTTTGTATGAACTATGCTGTTACTATTTTTAACCATTTATCAACTGGATATTATTCTTTTGCCTCCAAACATTCACAAAACATATTTTGCCAATAGCCACTTTTAGTAAAATATGCTACAAAGAATTTGCAAAGTAGGGATGAGTTTATTTACCTAATGGCAGGTACACTGACTTGTTTATCATTGACCTATGAGAGGAGTAGAGAGGAGTAGGGTGTAGGACGGGTAGTAGTGTACTTCATCTAAGCCTGTCCCAGACTTCAGTATATAATTACGTTAATCCGAAGTTTTGACGAACGTAGAAAATTATTTTAACAATTTTTCAACCTCCGCAGTTATGTACAAGTGACTTTTTTTTGTTCTCTTTGTCTGTGGGAGGAGAGTTATTTTACTATTAGGATCCATTTACAATTTTCAGAAGACCCTACTGGAGTAATGACATGACACTTAAATGTTTGTAGCACTAGGAGAGGAAAGGTACATTGTAACTATTAAAATCCAATATAATTACTACAAGATTTATTTTGTATATTTCAAATAGTTTGTTACATTGCTGGTTGACATTACTGTGGTTAAAAGAAAGTACAAAACCGTATGAAATTGTGTTATAAGATATTTAGTCTGTATGTAGCAGAACAGCGCTTGGAATCATTAGTATGAAATTATTCCTGGCTATATGTCGAGAATCTGCTTGTGGTCATGATACAATATACATAATACTCAGTGAACATGAAGCACGTTATTCATATTCCCATCCATAGATATCGGCTTTCGTGGTACACCCTATATAAACATATACATACAATATTGTATACATAGCAAAGACAACATAAACACTCTCTTCTTACATAAATATCATATTATAGTATATTAAAAATTTTAAAAATGTATTATACCTGCACCTGCCGCAGAATTTTTGATTTTCGTTACTGCAAAACACCCCATACAAACATCACTCAAGTTCTCTCGAATCAAGCCAGCAGTCACACCAGCATTTCATAAACGTCCAACCATATCTCTATAAGGATCGTGCTCATGACCTTGGCACTTCAGGTAATTTATAATATTAATAGGTCATGAGTACGTGAGTTAGACTTTGCAGCTCTTCAACCTAAGATTAACAAGCATATAGTCACTCTGAAGTGTCAAAATATTTGGCCACCCGTAGTGGACTAACTATTCTCTAAAGTAGGTGAAATGTGTGTAAGTAACCCACCCCCTCACAATTTGCGTGTCGTGTGTTTGGAATTAGCAAGGAACTTTCAAACATCCGAAGGAAAATACCATACCGGTTTTATTTTCGCAACAAATTTCTGTGACATCAGTCCGCATCACTTTGTAAATTACATGTGAGAAGGACAGGTGTTTGAGGAGAATGGAACACCTTTGTTATAGCGACGGTTTCATTAAGATGTATAGTCTCTTAATTGTTTGAGACAAATAGAACCTACGTGTGTTTACAAACCAGGCAACATAGTGCTGCAATAGAAGAGCTACATTGTTAAGTCATTAGGTCCATGCCCAAATAAAAACTAATATGAATTATTGTGATATTTCTTTTGATCTTATCCATAAGGCTAACGAATTGGAAGGTACTGGAGGTGGGTTATTTTACTCATACTTGCAATAACACAATCTGAGTGCTTGAGGAACTTTGGACAGCATCACAATATCGTAACTAGACGTGGAACGGTTGACTATATACTAACCAGTTGGGATATCCTGAGTTATGAATTCAGGCGATTCTTATAAGAAAACAAGCCGTGTGTACAGTGTTTTCTTCCAAAAGCTGTTGTGACTTCAAATGTTTTTTTACAAACAACCCCTTTTCGTTTAACTGTGTTCTAGCACTCATCTCATTAACAAATAAACCGTACAATTAGACACAGTAGTCACTATTATACAACGTAATGCAGCATTGAATGTTTACTAACAGCAGCTCTAATCAGCAACCGTAACGATGCAGTGTTACAAGTTTTTGTAAGGAACATTAAAAACTCCATTTAATATTTGTCTACTTGAAACGTAATTGGCTTTGGATTACTTGTTCATAATCATTGCAAGTAAAAGAATTATTTTTGTTCCGAATGGGACGCGACATACACTTTAATTCTGACTTAATGGGATAATATTAGGTTTCACCAATTCAATGAAATGATAATAAGTTCATGTTTTCACATCATGTGATAATAGGACAATATGATCAAATACAATTCACATATCTTTTCAAGGTTCTTAGATACTCAGCACAGATTATATATGATATTCTTATAATAAAAGCCAACAAGATGCACTATTTCTCAACTTTATTTTGGTAAAGAGCTCTACATGTTTCGGACAGACTTACTGTCCATCATCAGGAGACTTTACGCTGTAATCACAGGAACTGTTATTCGTTATACAGTTATGTTGACTGTCTGCTAGCAGACAGTCAACATAACTAGTATGACAAATACCTATTGCTGTGTATACAGTATTAAGACTCCTGATGATGGACAGTAAGTATGTCCGAAACAAATAAAGTTGAGAAATAGTGTATCTTCTTGGCTTTTATTATAAGAATATATCAGATGCACGGTCCTCTGAGTGTCAAATTACATATTAAAATTAGCCAAGTGTTTAATGAATTGAACTTGTAATCCAAATCTACCAATCTCATCCCTCCACAGAACTCTTAGCAATATGTCCAACAAACATGAAGTGCAACGTTACTATTGTATAAGAATTTACACAATGAACTAAACACAACTAGTCATGTGTTTTTAGTAGTTTATTTACGTAGGAACAAAATGGCACTTCATAAATTTTATTAGTTTTTGGAAGAGTGATGAAATGATTTTGTGAGCCACTTCTTGATAATGATAATGGATATCAAGTTTCATAATAAAACATTAGGTATTAACAAAATACATATTTTAAGTTTTAACAAAATGTACACTAAATAATCCATTTAAACACAAAGGGTACGATGATTTTTCTTTCGTTTGCGATCTTGGTCGACAGTACTAAAACACAATTTGCTGGACAGTGATAAACAGTGTATTCCGTAACACCTCACTTTTTAAACAAATATGAAAATTGATATTAAATTACGAGTTTTAGTTCACACTCATAATTGGAAACCAAACATTACAGCACGGAAACATCTAATTTGACAAAACCATGTAAATACAAAAGTAGATAACTTACTTAAATTAATCAAAACTGTACCACGTTGGACACACCTCTTACATTCTCGGTGATAATGCGCCGCAGTTAATCCCACACTCTGTATAAGAATGAACAGTGGATTACTTTGCGCATTTTATGTTGGAAAATTTTCCAAATGGACATAGTTCTATCATCATCATTTGTGGTTCCTTGTAAAATAGTGACTTAAATTGCAAGGAATTTTATCTTGATATTTGTCTCATATCTACACAGTATTTACAAATACAAACCTGTTTCATGCACAGTTTGAAAATAAACTGCCACCTATCGCGACAGTATGACACAAAGCCAAGGAACATAAGTAGGAGGAACATGTATATATAACCAAGCACAGCTCAATAAAATATTTATTCATCACATAATGTTGGTTACAATATGATTTTGATTTTCCTCTCAGGTATACTTAACTTATTCGAATAGAGATTTAAATCATAAGTCAAGTTGCATTTGACAAATAAAACTCCTATATACTTAAGCAAGATGTTTGTATAATTCTTTCTCCGCCGTATAATAACATTAGCAAACTGTATTGAATATAAGAATAAAATCTATTGTGCAAAATTCACAAACAACAAGTCTTAATTTTCGTTCGTCTAAAGGTAATTTATTAGAATGTATATTTACCTTTCAACAAAATTTGTCACAATTTTGACACTCAGCTGTCGTCTACACTGAAAGCGCACATCTCTTAATTATTGTATTAAAGGTAAAGCTCAACAACAACACAGGCAACTCAGTTTAGACGTCAGCCAAACAATTTCGACATTACTTTCCGATCAGCAAGAGAACTTGAGATGTGGCAGAAGATTTGCATTACATTTAGTAAATTATGAATACCCCTTTTAACACTACAACACTAATTCTAATGAATTTAATTAAAACTTGTTAATGTTTCAAGTCTGTTGCCTTAATTAATTTGCGTTGAAAATGTGTGCCTTTAAAGCCATCTAAATAGCATAGGATTTTCCCTATAGGAAGTTTTGATTGCCTTAGGTCTGTGTGTGGTATGTGACAGTAATGCTGTGAATGGACAAATAGCTGTTCTATATTCAAACCCATAAACTGGTGTCGCAAATATTTGTTACAACTCAACATGCCACTGTCCTTTATAATTTTGGCACAAATTGTATGGAATACGTTAAAAGGTTTTTGCATAAATAATTTTGAAGTTTACGAGAATCGATTAATTGGATATGCTTATTTAATGACAATTTTCTTCCAGTTATTGTAAAATAATTACTCACATAATGGTTAAGTTGTCAACCGTGCTTGAAAAGTTCAGTGTGTAATGGAATTTTTTTTTCTGCAAGAAAGTTATTGTTGTTACTTTAATGGAGCAAACAGCAACGTGTTTCGACATTTTTTCTCGTAGTTAATCACCAGTTAAATTCTTTGTGTCTGAGTTTTTAAATGAATCCCTCAGCGGATGCATTAACTGAATCGTTGACCTGCATGCGATGGTACTTAAGCCGGTGCGTAGAGAAGAAAACCAACTAGGTGCTACTGAATGGTTTATTATAATCTGCTCAGCATTTTTCGGGCACTTATATGCCCATCATCAGGAGCTCGAGACTATACTTGTGATATTACACCGCATATGGTGTGTAATGCCTTGGTTGCTGGTGGTCGGCGGTCAGGTGCAGGACAGCAGACTGTGCGTGTCGAGCAGATTATAATCGCAATAAAGCATTCAGTAGCATCCAGTTGGTTTTCTTCTCTACGCACAGACAACGATGCATGGACAAACATACATCAAACTTAAGTCGGTATTCCCTTTAAGCTTACGATATTAAAACATAAAGGTGTGCCTGTACGTGACATAAATATGTGTAAGGGTAATGATGTTGATCATCGCTCGTTCCTAACTTTAGGCATATGAATTTTAACAATTTGTCAGAGACAAGTATAACTCCAAAAATATGTTGCTGATTGCTAAAATAAAGTAAAAACATTATGTTTAGTACTTGTGTAGATAACAAAACAAACGACACTTTTATAAGAAAAAAATACACTTAATGGAACAATAAAGAAAACATAGTTTGAAATCAGAATTTCTCATATTTCGTTGCGTTGTTGTGTAAGGAAAGTAATGAGTATTCACACCACTTATCATCTCAAATGTGAAACAAAGAAGAACCTCGATTACTTATTTGGTGGAATTCTTGTGTTATAAGGTACACGGTCACTTTCAATATTCTTATTCCTTGTCCTCATATTTGTCTATGAAAAACCTTCCAATTTGCCCGAATTTACAAGTGTCTGCAATTACGTGCAATGAATAAGACTCCACGGTAACGTTGAGAATAGCATGTCAGCCTGGGCAGAAGACAGTCTGCTAAATGTCAATGAATATCAGGAATGCCTTGGACTCATATAAACTACTTAATGTGGTAAAAAATAACACTTCTGCACAAATTTTTTTAATGTTGTCATGGATTTTTTTTGTCTCTTAGTAACTTAAATGGCTCAGGCGTTCAGTTTTTATTGTGTTATGTTGTTAATTCGCGGTCCTAACAATAATTCAGCGAAATTGGTGCATGTCGGTATCGGAGGTATCACACATAAACTGGTTATAAATTAAGAACCGCGTCTTAATTACATTTGCAAGAACAAGACATTGATATTTGTGGATTGGAGCAGAAAATTTAATCTTACCGTCTTTATTGCGACTACATGTTTCTTAATTTTAAGGGATGGCATCACCATTGTGTTTCTGAAATACGCGATAAAAGAATACAATCCGTGAACGCACAACTGTATGGTAGCGACTGGAGATTGCAGCAGGAGGAAATTCTTCTCTAGCAAATTTGGAGTTGCATTATTTTGAAAGCATTATTTGATTAAAATAATTACTAACATTATAGTTATACAATTTCCTTTTTAGATTCTAGAATTGGTGGCTGTATGGTTACTTTATAAAAGAATATACCCTGCAATCTACAATTGCAACGTTTCAGTTGCGCATTGACGGATTATATACTTTTACTATACATGTCTAATATCAAACGTGTGGGAAAAGAAGCCAAGAATGACTCCCTTAAAAGATTTCTCGATTGTTAATGGGACCGGCGGTAGCACAGTGGTTAAGGTGCTGTGCTACAAATCGGAAGGTCGCTGGTTCGATCCCAGCTAGTGTCAGTGGATTTTTCATTGACTTAAAATCCTTTCGATCGCACTATGGCCCTGGGGTCGACGCAGCCTCTAACAGAAATGAGTACCAGGAGTATTTCCTGGGGGTAAAGGCGGCAGGTGCGTAAGGCTGACAACCTTACCACCATCCTGTGCCGTTGTAACGAAATCTGGGAACCGTCAGGGCCTGTCCAAGCGTGTAATGGGACTGCTTTTAATGGGACCGGTACAGGTCACACGCTGCAAACTACATGATGATGATGATGATGATGATGATGACTGTACATTTCTTAAAGTAAATTAATGTTCAGAGAAGGAGAGTGTCTGACGAAAATGAAAATTTTGTGAACCACTTAAGGACATGTGGATATTTCTTTTAAATATGTATTTTAATTTCTCCTCGCAGACGTAATTCACTGGTCAATATCGAAATTGAAAATTACAGAAGGTTACGTTTATTGTTAAGGGCAGTGATGTAGTGTACGATGTACGGCATTGTGACACAGACTGTGAAAACACATTTTCACATTCTCACGTTACACTTTTATTCGAAGGCTGTATTGTCCTTAGACACAGTCATTACAGTCATCATGCAATTCAAAATATCCTGTGGTGTAAAAAGCGACTTTGAGAAACTGAAGCCGGTATTCGTAAAAGGATGTTCCAGAAAAAACTATCTTCTTACTTCGTTCTAACATGCAGAAGAAGGCATTAAAGTTTTGTTGATCGCGAACACGTGTTTATGTATGAGGTGTAACTTGAGTCGTGTAAGGTAACACGGAGCAAGTCCAGACAAAAAAAACTTAATGTTTGTCTCTTGTAAATCACTCGTCAGACGATACTCCTTTGCTTCGACTTTTCGCATTTAAACTATAAAATATTTACTTCTATTGGCCAACATTTATGCACTATCCTATGTGTATAAGATCACGTATTAATTATTAACTCCAGCACATTTCTGTTATGTAGTACAGTGTTTCTCAACCGCCGGTCCGCGTCCCGGTACCGCACCCTGGCATCAATTATACCGGGCCGCGAGAGATTCTCCTGGAATTGATAATTAATTTAAATATAATTTTATATTTGTCAACATGCCACACCGTACACATAATTGTACTAATGCTCTTTATGATTATGTCATAATTAATTATTAATAATTATGGTAGTTTAATGTATGAACTTAAAAAAATTGGAAAGGTACTGACGAGTAAATCTGTTGGGACCGAGCCCAAGTCTTATGAAAAAAGAATTTGCCGGGCCGCGGTCTCACAAAGGTTGAGAAACACTGATCTAGTGTATATAGGATGGTGCATAAGTGTTGGTCAATAGAAGGTGATATGAACATAAAGCACCGTGTATAAGACATTAAGACATAAAACATTTGTTTGAGATGCAGTGCTGCTTATGTTGAGAGACTTCACTACGAAATCACATAAGTAGCTTATAGATCCATTTGTCTGTTCTTTTGTAATTGTCATTAAGGTAAATATCCTCAAAACACCAACATAACTATACATATTTTATGACAGTGTAGGTCTCACGCACTGACAAATTGCCTAGCCAATGGCTTATAAACCACTGCAAGTAGGTGTAAATAATCTTAGTAAATATCCTACTTCTTTTTCTTCCCTTACCAATAATGAATGGAATTCTCAGCTTGCGTTTCCTTAGCAAGAGTATCGGGAGAAGATTTTGTCTAAATTATTAAATTTTTGCTAATATGATGACAGTGATGATGATGTCAGTCTTAATTATCATCGTTTCCATCATCACAGTCACAGTCTCCATCACTGTCACAAGATTCACTAATGGGGCATGAGGAGCCTAATGGCTTGACTGTAAACCTGTCTTTATGAATTTGCTAAGACAGTTTCTTCAATTGAACTACCAAATACGAGCGTTATAAATAACATGGCTCGAGTCAATTGTAGTTCTGAAAATTTTCCTGAAGAAGAGAGACAGTGGGCTCAGTTCAGAATTTTTACAAATGTATTTTGCGATGGAAAAACATATCAGTGTCTTTCATACCGAAGTAATGCTTCTGGACTTGACACATTAGATGTGTTTTTGTGTGTGTGATTCATTCAACACACAAGCATGGGAGATCGGTTGATAAAAGAACAGCACTGGTGGTGGTAGTGGTAGTAGTAGTAGTAGTAGTAGTAGTAGTAGTAGTAGTAATAGTAGTAGTAGTAGTAGTAGTAGTAGTAGTATTTCCTTTTTTTCTGTTAGAAATGTTATTAAAATACTCAACCAAGAAGCAGTTACATTTTTTATTACAAACTGATTCATGTTAATCAATTTGGGGAACCTTGTTAGTTTCCAAACTACCAACCATTTTTTGAATGGCGTGGTTCTCCTATCAACTGATATCATCATTTATATTTACTATAGTATATACTTAAATGAAAATCTAAACCCACCATTCTACCAACGATATAACCATGGTAGATGGGTCTCTAATGATTACCAAGACTTTGCCTCCAAATGTAACTCAGTTTCTTTCCGAATTCTGACCATTTAATTAAGAAACAAAATGAAATTAAATATAGATCAATTTAAAGACGTTTGGATCGTTCTTTGGCAATAAGGCACCTCGTAGAAATAAACTTAATCATATTTTGATTAATATTAATTAGAAACGTACTTTGGGTCTTATAATCATAATGATACGCATCTTCGTGTAAATTTCCACTTAATGAGTCAATTTATGACAATTGCATTTGTGTTTTAAAGAACATGGTTTCCATCTGTCTCGTTTTTTTGTTGCCCTTTTTAGTGTGTTTCTTTCCAATGCTGATCACTCTGAAGTGAATCAGTCGACACAAGCGGCATGCCTCCCTCCCTTACAGGTAAGGGAGGGAGGCATGCGGTTTCGAGATACACTTCTCTTGCACTAGAAAATTTGAGGAAGAGTGACTAGATGATTATTCCTGTGTAATCTTCCGCCATAATTTGTGTGCGCAATACAAAATAAAATGGAATAATTTTTGTATGTGACATCCCGTTATGTTATGATAGTACAGTATGCAAAATATTTCACAGTGGAGACACAACTGCTGTTAGACAATGAAGTTCATATGTCTAAAACAGCGATGTGTTTCGACATGTATATGGGTCATTTTCAAGGTCGCAGTAATTGCAAAACCCCATGTTGGGGAAGATAATGTATAAGTAGATTTATAAATTATCTTTCTCAGCATGCGTGTTGCGAAGTGCTATTAGCTTGATAATGACCTAATATAGGTCGAAACTTGTCGCCTGTTGTCTAAATATAGTTGTGTTCTGATTGGTACATATTTTGTACATTGCAAAACGAAAAAAATCCCAAATTTCATTACTATTTTCATGTATGTGTATAATCACAGTTCATATAAAAATAAATTTGGCTGTCAGCTTGTGACTGCTTCTACATACGAGCGTACTTTAAATGCATTTTTGTGGAACTCTGTTGTAACAACTGTCACATTGATATAAGGGCAAATCTAAATTTATCCCAGTGTACGCCATGAAGGCTCTTGAGGGATTTGTAGCAGGTTGCAGCTCCACTTATATTAGACACCAAAACTGGATTGAGGTGAATTATTATCTTCACTCTCCGGCCGCTCTGCCTACTTTGCCCATTAAGTAGGAGGCTTGATGGGCTCCTGATTTGGTATGGGCGCTTTGGAGATTTGAAAATGTCGTGTCTCTGTGGGGAATCGAACTGCCTGCATATGTACCTGAGTAAGGTACAACCGTTAGCTGAGCGTGAACCCAAAGTTTCATAATTCATGCTGTCATTATTATGTACGTCCTCATAGTGTATTTTGAGTTGCAGCGTGATTTTGAATATAAGAATTAATTTGAATTCCAAAAGAGAAAGATGCATTTTTAAATTGATGGTTAGAGGACGTAATTTCCATAGCAATTCTGAATCCCCGATTTCAGACACTGAACATGCTGTTTCAGGATGGGCGTCTTGCAGCCTTTCCTGTCCCCCGGGCTTCTTAATGAACGGAGGCCTACATTTTAGTGGAATGTTCTTTATTTAAACAGCGTTATGAGTTACGTAATTTTATGCGATCTTCTGGAGAACAGATGAGGTTTTGGAATTGCAAATCCCGTATCTGGTTTACGAAACTAAATACGGGTGGAGGGGTAACTTAAAGCAGAAATCATCTGGAGAGAAAATCTTGGCACAGTTTGCTTTCCTGTGTAGTCGATTACCAGCACCTCTGTAACTTTTCATTAGAACCCCTGAGTCATATTAAATAGTGAAACATTAGGGTACAAAATACTTATACTGGAATCATTACAAAAAATACTCATCATTCGACATTTTAGTGATAGATTAATGTATAATGTAATTAGTTCCGTTAGGATTTTGTGGAGCATACAATGAACATTGTCTTTCTAGCATAATGACAATACAGTTTAAAGCAGCATGCACTAAAAATATCGTGCACAAAATTTATTATTCCGCCAAGTCCAAATGCAAATCACGAACTGTACGTTAGGACATAAATGATACTGAATAATATTATTGTTGTCTGTGTACACAAATATATTGTCCAGTTAATGTCTTCAGCTTTGGTTTCGAATTTCGTGAAGTCGATATAAATATTACTTTTGTGTTTCTGCCTAATTACTTTAATGTAAATTGAGATATAATTTAATTGCAAGGGCGATAGAGGAGTACGTATTTTCCGTGAGAATACTTATGTCCACAGTTATGTAGGTATATAAACAATTTGAAATGCTGATCCTTTGTTAAATTGCACTTTATCTTATGTGTCTGGCTTCTCTCCTTTTAACGTTTCTCTGCCTAGTTCGAACTACACGTCTTATGTGCAATCGGGAGAGGCAAATATGAGATCTGAGGATTTTTACTTCGGTGAAGATCCATATTATTGACTTCTTGGTTGTGAACGCATGCAGGCTGATAGGTGGGTGCAAACGATCCGAAGAAATATACCACCCCCCGCTTCAGGGTGTCATGAAGCAAAACATCACAGCATGGAAGAATAGCTAAACAGTGTCTTATGTTACCAGTATGTATATAATTTTATTGAGAATTGCCAGTATAGGTTTTGGTTGCAGCGTTTTCAGTTTTCGTACGAAAGAACAGAAGTCTATATCCTACATATATTTCTGATAAGTTATTTTAACTCCGAATCAGGGATTTATACCTGCGAAGTTTTGTTGCACGTGGCCCATGCTTCTTCCAAATGATGGGCCTTTGCTGCCCATAATTAATACCAGCCTTCCACTCTGTACACAGTTCAAGCAGAATTATGTCATACGTAAAACTTGTTTGTTTCAGCTTTTTTGCTTTTACAAATGCAAATCAGCTGCCTTAATCCATGTAACACAAAATATGAACCTACTTTATCCAAATGCCCACATTAGCAGTCATTTCAAGCCGAACTCCGAGGTGTGATGATAGTCTCTCCCAATAATATTCCGGAAGTCCCTGGTGCCAATCTCAACAAAACACAAATCATTCCCTAAAGTTCTGTAGTTCTTTGAGGGAATAACTTTAGAAGGGAACAAAGGCTTCCTCCTCGAACACTTTTTAGTCCGTATATGATAATAATAATCCTCCCTTTCCAGACTTTATAACAACTTCTGGCACTGAAGGACGCCTCTAAACAAAGAATCGATAACAACACAGTATGTGTATAATTCACGTCCTTTTCATCCTCTGCCTAATCAACAAGGAAAGCTTGTGTATTCGTTGAGCTCTTCTAAGCTCAATGGTTACTGTGTGTGTCACTGGTGTTACTGTGTGTGTCACTGGTGTTACTGTGTGTGTGTCACTGGTGTTACTGTGTGTGTCACTGGTGTTACTGTGTGTGTCACTGGTGTTACTGTGTGTGTCACTGGTGTTACTGTGTGTGTGTCACTGGTGTTACTGTGTGTGTGTCACTGGTGTTACTGTGTGTGTGTCACTGGTGTTACTGTGTGTGTCACTGGTGTTACTATTCAAGAGATCTGTATTCTGTCTACAGAAAGTATTCCTGTGGATTTTATTGAACTCAGAAGAAGAGGCGATATTTTAGATACGCAGCATGCACAGATTGATTACTTTTGTAATCGAGACAAAATGTTTACTGTTCGGTAGGAGTAGAATATTTGTATGTGATCCGCGTTAATATTCGTCTTTGTAAGGCTTAAACAGAAGTGTGTTGTACAAACTAAGCTGTAGATCATCCGGCAAACAACAGACATTGTTACTGATGATGTTACACTAAATTCATATAGTTTACATTCCATGCAAGAATTTTGTCCTTTCACTTTCTTTCTAATGGCCAGCTGTCCGTACTTACAACACTTTTCAGCAAATTTTCGTCTGTGCCAGAAAATTTATGATATCCCAGCCACCTTCTAGCCAAGTTTACTTCAGCCCAGAACAGCCGACATCTGCAGTTGCTGTGCTGGCTACCGTTTCATTTTTCCTTGTGGCGCTACAGCCAAAATCGTGCCTAGGCCGCCTATTTTTGACGGTTTTAGGCCAAACACAGACAGACACACGCCCGGTAGAACCCTCAACGAATGATCAGCCCGTCGTAGAGGCCGCTACCTACATAACACAAACGAAAACGAGAGACGAATATCCATGACTACAGCGGGATTCGAAGCCGCGGTACCAGCAATCGAGCGGTAGCAGACCTACACCTTAGACCGTGTGGCTACCGGAATTGACTGTGTCACGGTGCACTGAGGTCTTTCATAGAGGCAGATGTAGGGCATAATTTTAAAATATGCCACTGTTTTCTTTAAAAATGCATATTCTACACTTCGTTGGGCCAGAAATCGATAAAATTGCGATGGCGTAACAAAGGATAACGTTATTGTAGGACATCATTAATTGGTGAATTATTAATTAGCGAAACTTTCATGGAAGGTACCTATTTTTATCTGCAATACGTCATGACATACGAACCTATCTGCACATTTGAATCGTTTGTGGGGGCGGGTGCTGGGGGGGAAAATACCCTGAAAATTTGGACTCAGAATTTAGTTGAGAAGAGATTTATGTAGTGACCGTTCTGGTTTAATCTTATCTTATTACAAGAAGGATAACATTAATATGTAAAATGTAAAAAATGTCCTCCGCGACTTGATGCCATGTTGACTGGTGGTTACGTACTGAGGTGCCGGAGGAGCCTTCTGCCTCCACTTGCACGGTGGTATAAGGAATGTGAATTTCTTGAAAGAAATTACTTACTCTTTTTAGAATGAAGACCGATGCAGCAAGCTCCTCCCAAACGCCGATAACTGATTGCCAGCAAACCAGACGACATTTTCCGGACTGTAGTTGTATCATTAGTATTGTGAAAATCCTCAAATCCCGCAACAAGGATGTAACAATACAAAGAATATTGTTTGAATGTCATTTATCATTTTGAAGTAGCATTGGTTAATATGTTCAACGATGCTGTTTTGGTCGTTCCTGAAATGTGTCTAATGGACACTTGCGGAGTCTTTGAAACTCAGTTGTACTTACTGCATTTGGAGTTTGTTGATTCGCAGAATAATCAACAATCGTTTCGTTTCACTGTAGACAGGGATTCGCGGTTCTTAATGAAGATGCGAATGAAATGAGTTGTTTAGTGCCTCAGAGGTGACAGTCGAATAGCCTTTGTTACAGAAAGATATTATACAGCTTGATTTAAAATTTATCGGACCTTGACATTCGCAATTCATGTTTATCCTAATTACGTGCATTCATCCTGTTTAATTATTTTTTTAACCAAGTCATTTAGAAATCTTAGGCAATTTTATCACGAATTTGTACAGGTTATATAAAACATTTTTGGACAAACTTCAGGGGTGAGTTTCTCTCTCTCTCTCTCTCTCTCTCTCTCACACACACACACACATCAAGGACAATGTTCGTATCAATGTCCGCAGACATTTTTCGTAGTATAGCACCAAAGTTCCTCCGACATCAGTCTTCTAGATATTTATCTATCTTGAGTCTTAAAATCCTTAGTGTATTCAGCTACAATTGCAAACGAACAGCCAATTAACCAACTCACTTTTGCTGCCTGTCAAACCATCAGCAGCCACCCCAGTACGTTTGCAAGTGTGCGACAGTCCATGATCAGACGTTACCATGCCTGCATTCAATCACTGGAAGATATTCTGAGCATTTGTTGTGAATTATTACTTGATAAACAATAAGAACTTGACACTTATTAAATTGGAAACGTGTACTGCGAAAGTATCGTGCCAGTTGCAAGTAAAATATTACATAATTAAGGTATTTATTGTTTCAATTAAATTAAAAAAAACCACTAATTTTCGGACACATGTTGATAGGAGAATTTTTTTTTTATTTTGATACGAAAAACTGACCCATGGATTTTGTCCAAGCGTGTTAGACACACTCTGTATCTTCTTATGTATTTTTGTCAAATACCAACGCCTTTTTCTGTGATAAATTAATTTATTCAGTCAAACACAACACATATATTGTCAATTAATACACCGTTGGCAACATGTTTCGGTTCTAGTGAACCATCTTCATGCCAGTTCTTACTATATGGCCATGGTGCATTGATTGCGCACACTATGGGATCCCATGTTGTTTACAAAACATTTTTATTTTAAATTTTATTTTAAATTTTAAAACTCTATTGACCAATAGTTTTAACTTGAATATTAAAATAAAATGGTTTGTAAGCAATATGGGATCCCATAATGTGCGCACTCACTGAATGCACAATGTCCGTATAATAAGAACTGGCCTGAAGTTGGTTCACTCTAACCGAAACATGTTGCCAACTATGTATTATTTGGCAAGATATATGTTTTGTATTTTACTGAATACATTACTTTATCATACTGTGTAACACAGCGGGATGGCTCCTGTCAAACCCTTTTTCTGTGTTGTGGTTACTGTAATTTAGCTGCTAATTAACTGTACGAGTACTAGTACTAAAGCAGATGAATAATAAGACAGTATTAGTAAAAATGTCGGGCAGAAAGTAAAGCTTTGTGACTCTGAACTTATCGTACGGAGTAAGATTTTATTGCTTGAATCGGACCCAATCATAAATCAATATGTTATATCAATAATATAATAATCTTACTCCGTAACTGCATTATGAATTCCAATCTAATATTCAGACACGCAACTGAATCGATGACAAATGTAATTTTCCTTTAAAATGTTCCTACTTTACCTTCAAATCATTGAAACCAAAAGTCTGTTCCGACCCACTAAGTAAGTTGTCCAAATGTGTGGTATTCCAGTCCTTTAACTCTTTGTTTCTCTGGGTATTTAAGGACAGTGTATGAATTTAATGCATTATTTACCACTGAAACGACGTATGGTAAGTCGTGACGGGTTGAAGGAAGAACCCAAAACCAATGTATTCTCCCATCATACTGCTCAAGAAACCGAAGAAAACCATGAATGATATGAAACAAGTTAGCTGGTCAAAATTTCGAAATCTGAAACCGGGTTTCCTACAGGTGCAAAGTAGCTACGCCGGTCTCTGCACAATGAATCTTGGGATTAAATTATGTTTTGTGTGAACAGAATATGTTAATATATCCTTTCCTCGTACTTTAACTCCAAGAATTGAACTCGATATTGATATATCACTGTCCAAAAATATATTTTCATGTACATACAATTCCCAAAAAATATATACTCTTGACAACTATTTAATTTGTTTTACCTTCGTGTAAGAGTCTCACTGAAGAGGGCTGACCCGTGTCGAAACATGTAGGAGAGTGTATATTATGAGATAACGAAAATTAAACAGCTGTCAACAGTAAGTGTCTTTGTGGAATTTTATGTATGATATATTTAATGCACGCTATATGAATAGTTTTCACGTTTTGTTAATACTCTCTTTCAATTTTAATAAAATTATCACTGATTATCTTGTTCCCCAATATAATCAGGTGGGCCTGTCCGCTGAGGACTGAAGTGTGACTTGAAGTACCAGTGGATTCGTGACAGTCTGTGCGGACTTACAGAGAAGGAGCTACAGCTCTGCAATATTGCACATCCCAGTCCGCTCAAACTACTGATGCTCTCTTATGCTAGGAATAATTGCACAACTGCTTGTGTTCTTGTAGAATGCATTTTTTTCTGGGATACGCAGGTGTTTGGTCTGAAGGTAATTTACGAACTTTTTGGGTAAACCTATTGCCTCAGTCTTCAGGAAACACTGATTACCCTGACTTACATTTCTTTTGAAGAATAAAAGACCAACTTGATGTCACTTGCTATTTTATTTCACTTCTTATGTGCTCAGCATGTTTCGGACATTAATATATCCATCATCAGGAGTTTGCGACTGTGCTGTTGAATTACCACATCTGTCGTTTTGTTCT
>Ga0123352_10005498_pt1 | contig 19109 bp, 8 predicted proteins | sample TergutLab28metaG_FD_89700 | JGI IMG/M metagenome (GOLD analysis project Ga0123352, IMG submission 89700) | Labiotermes labralis P1 segment gut microbial communities from Petit-Saut dam, French Guiana - Lab288 P1 | ecosystem: Host-associated > Arthropoda: Insects > Digestive system > Gut ... | reverse complement strand
TCGTTAAAATATACAATATTTAAATGTTGTATTAAATGATTGCATAGTTTGCTTTTGGTTATATGTTGTCTGCTATAACACTTTAAAAAAAAAAGATGCAACTTACGGGGGCAGATCCAACTCGGAATAAAAGATATAGATATTTTTAGAACAAGGAACCAATTGAAACGAAAACAACTTATAAACAACAAAAAAACTACACTGTTATTAGGTAATACACTCTGAATATTGTGTATTTCAACTAAAAACTACACATTTGATATGAATGATTATTGCAAAACTATTTTATTGCTGTATGTCTTAACAACATTAGTGGAAGCTCCCTGAAGACGGCGATTACGCCGAAACATGTAGGAGCCAAATGACATTCAATACATAATATATAGAGCTAGCGCATTTGTTGGTGCTGATAAAGTTTGTATATATATATATATATATATATATATATATATATGTGTGTGTGTGTGTGTGTGTGTGTGTGAGTGAGTGTGTGTGAAAATTTCTTTTGTTATTCTCTCGTTCGAAATGCAAGCAGAAAACTCTTTAAACAGATATGTGACTGCAACTTTCTACAGAACACTTCGTGAACTAACGTTCCGTTCCTTACAATTTTTCACAACAGCCCGGTCATGGACACGGTCCTGAGCCAGCTGACGTTCAATGCACAATATCGCACGCTGTTCTTTTAGGGCTTAATATTTTTTCTCAGTTTAAACTTAAGTCTCTTAATAAAAGGAAAATAATCACAACAGTCAAACACAACAGTATTTTTATAAAGTTCTTAAAATATATTAGTAACAACATGGGCTACATATTTCGACTCGTATCAAGTCATCTTCAGGGCCTCAAGGTGAAGATCCAGACACACAAACGTTTACTGCATTGTATGTCCAGATCTACACCTTGAGGACCTGAAGATGACTCGATGCGAGTAGCCGATATTGTTACTAATATATTTTAAGAATTTTATAAAAATACTGTTGTGTTTGACTGTTGTGATCCTTTCCTTTTATTTCCATACTTCAAACAGTTCGGGATGGTAAACGTAAAGTTTAAGTTTCTTAAGTTATGTCTTGCCTTCACTTCCTCCGACCGAAATTTTATACAACCTTTCCTCCTACTCCCACCCTCATTGTGTTCATCGTAATAATACGTAGTGATACAGCTTACAGTTTGAGTACTGACATTATGGGGATAAGTTTATGCAACAGTATCTACTAGAGTATCAGGGATCGCATATTTTTTAGATTCTACCTCAAAAACCTGTAAACACATGGAATTCCTCTTAAGATTGAAAATTATAAAGATTACTCGAATCTTTGACTATTCACGACCGTTTTCAGCATATTAATTATAAAAGCCGACAAAATGAATGATTTATTTAAAGTAAACTATTAAGCATGCGAAAGAAGGCCGTCGTTGCCTTTCCGAAAGAAATACTCCAGCCATTCTTCTGAAGGAACTGAGACCATGGTGATGGATCTTAGCCATAAGAGGCAGTCTGCATACGGATAATATAACACAAGAACTCCTGAGGAAGGCTTGCCACAATTTCGGTTTGTTTGTTCGGCATATAACCTAAGTACCTATTAAAATCGGCAATGTCATCGACAAGTCCGCAGACTGGATGGATCATCGCAAACTTTGATCACGAAGGCACGAAATTATTCTTCAGTAAAATTTTAACGGGACGTACTGAAGTGCACTGTAAATTTGAGAATTCTTCCCTACAATATGAAAGTCGCATTTACGAAAGATTTAAACCACAATTACTATAGACGTTATTTTTATTTCAAAGTATGAAATACAAAATTCTGTCAGGGATTTCACAAGTTTTTATCAATATGTGGCAAAAACAACGTATACTTTTAGGCTACGTTAATGAATTTTGTGTTCCTAAAAACTGAATGCCTAAAACCAAGGCTTCGGATTATGATGAGAATGTGAAACAGAGCTATTTTAAGTCTCAAAGGGGTGGGAAAATAGATGGCGTTGTTTTGTTATAAGAATTGGCTGCTCTCAGTTGCAAACAGAAATCTTGCAAAATCGGAACTTGGCAACAGTCTCAGAGCGACAAAATCTCACCCACACGCCTTCCTTACTGAATCATACTGTAGCTTGGAACTAACTTCCTACGTAAATCCATACAGTTCAACATCATTCATCTAGTCAACAAACGCCCAATTTTAATGGAAATCGATTGCTAATTGTCGTATTCATAATGCCTGATACGTAATACCTGCCCTGGATCAAATGGATCCAGTCAAATTTTCTATCCGCATTTTTTAAGAAAATTCTCATATCTACATGCCGCAAGCAAATCACCCTTCTTCATTTGTTTGGTGAAAATTGCGAACTATGAACCTTCTCATAACGCAACCTTTTCTTGTCTCTTACTACTCCCTCCCTCTTGGGTCCAAATACCCTCCTCAGCACCCTGTTAACATGAACCTTTCTGTACGCCTTCTGTTAATGTCAAGGTCCGGAATTAAAACCCATCCAACTGAGAATTTGAGACTATGTACTGGAATTTTAACTTGGAAAAATTAGAAAAATTTAAATCATCCGTTCCTTTTGAAATTCTATCGTCTGAGGCGCAAAGCCACACAGCGTTAAAAGTTGATGTACTCGTATTACTGTAGCATATAAGGCAGCAAGAGGACACGACCATTGTTCACACTACTTTTATGTCTCACTTGCAAGAGAGCTATAAATAACGGCTGTATCTTCTGGCATGTTTAATAAGTATTTGTGTCGTCCTTACCTATATTTTCGGACACAGTAAATACACAAGCACAGCCACTTAACGCCTTAAGACTACTGAAGTGGCTTACTAAATAAGACGGCAGAAGGCACATCTAATTGTATTTACTCAGGAAGCAGGAAGGGACAAATTTATTAGAAGCTTTAACTATGGTTGGTGTCGCTAAATCAAGAATACACAGTTCATACACCAACAAATGCACTCTCTATTAAAGCAGCGCGTGCTGCCACACCACAGCATACCGTATAACGACGTAGTTTTTTTTTTACCGAATCTTAATCTAATATAACTTTAGCTAGGCTCTAATGAAGGCTCCCTGATGATGGTCGTGCTTAAAGACCGAAACATGTAGGAGCAAGTCTAAATTATTTTTAATGTAAATTTAAAACTTTATCAAATTTAATAAAGGGTACATTTGTTGGTGTATGAATTTTATAGATATCAAAATGTGCGGTACAACGATAAAAAAAGAACGCACGTGTCTAATTAAGTTACACCTCTTTTCCTGCAAGTTCCGAAAAGTGTCAGCTTAATTATTCTCATCCACTAGTTGGTTGTTTAACGGTTCTGTATTAATTTCAAAGGTTATTTGCCATAGAATTAACCTGAGGAACAATCATGACGAACAAGAGGATGATTTAGAGCCGTTCTGAGATATTTTCTCGTCAACCGACTGAAACTATTATTCAAACTCACATCAAAATCAATCGAAGTGCCAGTCCTCTGGCTGAGGATCGAACAGGATACGTCCATAACCCAAGTCACACGATTCATTGCTGTGGTAACCCGCTAACCTATTCAAAGGCATAAGAATGACTAGTTGCAAGTTTTGCACCGACGACGAGGTGAAATCCGTGGTTTGTTACGGATGGAACGAACATAACGGTGGTTTGTTTGAGGACGAACTCCATGAATACACAGCAAGATGGGATAACGTCATTAACATCTCTATGATATATAACAGCAAACTTACTCTGTTATTGGCAACGCGTGTACTTACGTATGAGTAACGTCCTGTCAACAATCCTCATCTCACTTGTGTGTGCCTGTGCACGGATTAGATAGGAAAAGAGAACAGAAAAATATTAGGAACTTAATGCTAAATTATACAGTAAACATGCCCGAGAGATAACCACACACATCGTGTGCATATTTGCAATGGTGGAAAGGAAATGAATTGAAAATTGATCCCAGCACTCAACTTGTTTTTCCTGCTCCATACTCCATCAGCCCACTATTATTTGCCACCGATCTACCTAACTTCCACTATACTTCAACATAAGGAGAAGCGGACACAGACATGGAAATTTCAAATTAGTAAAATTCCTCCCCGCCATTCTGTTTTTCTTCTTTATTTTTTTTCTTTTTCTTCTTCTTCCTCCTCTTCTTCTTCTTCTACTTCTACTTCTTGTAGTCATTTTTAGAAGGGTTATGCCTCATGTACATCCTATTGCGTGTTTAACATTTATTTTAATCGGTACAGAATCTCTTCCAATCCGACATCCTATTTAACGTCATTATGTCAGCTAAAATTTTCCGCCTTTTATCTCGGGCTCAACGCAAAGTTGCACTACCGAGTTAAAAATGAAGCAGTCGCTCCAGCTCCGGTTCAGACCCTCACGACGTATTTCTGTATGACCGCCCCCCCTCTTTACTATTATCCTAACAAGCTCCCAGTCAAGAAATTCCCCTCTTTTATGGAAACCGAAAGATCATCACCACATTCAGAAGAACCTGCCTCTTCTCCCTATCCTGTGTCAGATTGTTTCTTTAAAATCCATTTTAATACTATCCTCCCATCTACGCCTATGTCTGACACGCGGTCTCTTTCCTTCAGTTTGCGCAAACGAAAACCTGCTCGCATCTCTCCTGTTCCTCATAGGCCTCACTTAGAATTACTTTATTGAAAATAATCTGAAATATTTCTTTATAACTTCGTTTAACTTTCAAACACTCAGGGACTATACAGCATTGTTTTAAAGACAAAGGAATTCTTTCTTGTAAACAAATGTGAAGATAAATACAGTTTGTGGTAAAATATGTCCTAATAAAGAAAACTTAGTCGACATTATAAAATATGTAATTTTGGAAGCACGGAGATTATGGTTTGAAACTCGTTTTGCAATAGTCTCAGTAAGTTGGAAATTTAAATTCTGACAATTTCCAACTCTACGCACGATATTCAAAGATGATTCGTCTAATGAGTCGCTATTAACCAATACAGACCTATCCGTTGGCGAACATTTTTGTTGTCATGATCTCGCTAAATATCCACGCTTTGTAGCTCTTTTCACTGAAGGTTGATACTTCAATAGTGACTGAATTATAGATAACCCTCACAGCCACTTACAGCTGCTACAGTCTAGTCCCATTCTTAGCCACCACCAACACTTAATTCATACACCGGCAAAACACGTAACACATACAAAGGCCGCATCTTATTATCCTGTTTAATGAGGAAGATAGGATATTTCCTGAAGGATTTCTAAACTAGTCTCAATAGATAGAATAGACGCATTAGACGGTTTCGTTTATTAGAATAAAGAACAGTCTTTTGGTGTTGACTCGTCTGCAGTGCACTTCGTTACGAATACATGAGGAGTGTCTGGCTGATGTGGACATTGTATCGTGTTAGGAAGCACAGTCTCGTTTGCGACACCGTTATTGCTTATCAAGTACACAACAGGACGACCTACCTCCTATTTAACAAGTGCCAGTTACCTAGGATGGAAAATACATACAATGAATCAGTCAGGATTCTATTCAAATCTCAGCGCTGCACTTGTAAAGGTCGGATTGAAAGTCTGGAGCTCCATTTTTAGACCTTATGTATGCTTTCTTCCTGCTTACACAGCAAATGTATGCTTGCTTTTCTATTCTGGTCATTACGAGTTCAAGGTATTTATCTTAATATTTCTAAATGCGCCTTGTTTAGAGGAAGATGTGGCCATGAAGTATAAATATATCCAGTATAAATATACTGACATTTCAGAGTAACCTGCTGCTTGCCTTCGTCAGGTCGTTTTCCTACCCTGAAGAAGGCTGCAGCAACTTCCCGAAAGGTCGCTAAAGTTCTACCGCATTGAAAGTCCTCCCATTACAGAAAATGACATTTTTAATGTTTTTCTTCCACTGTCGTGAAATGAATCGGGCAATTCGAAAGCGGAAATTTTAAAATGTAACACATATACCCACATTAGCCATGAGACCAATTAACATTGTTCAAGAAGAATTTATAGGCTAATTACAGACATATGCTCGCACTCAAATATCCAGGAAAGGTATCCATCAGGTTCTAGGAAATTAAAAAAAGAATACATTCAGAAAAAAACACAGTGGTACAAAAGTAGCTTCATATTCAATGTTTAAAACACAAAGACCATGCGTAAAATATGAGACAGCTTTCTGACAGCATGCCTTTTTGAGTATTCCAGAAAGATTTAGACACTATGTGAAGGTAGAAGAAAGGAAGGAAGACACTTTGAGCGTTTCATATAGGCAATAAATGTAATAATTGTGCCAGGACATTTCAATTAGTATGTTGCTTCGGATCTCAAGTGAGTTTTGTGCCACCCCATATTTTACATTGTACTGTACATGGCCGTAAGCTTATTTATGTACGTAGATAATTATACAGGTATTGGTAGTTTGCAATGTGAGTTCACAGTTATGAATACCGGGTTCAAACACCAGAGGGTCCATTTACATATCTAAAATACGAATAGTTTTAGTACATTTGTATTAAAAAGTAGGCTACTTAAGAGCTCTTATAACAGCTTAGAACACTGACATCTGTCTTCTAATTTATCAGAAAATCACTAAACCAAAATTCTGAATCCATAGTTTTCAAGATAAAATTATGACAACTTTAAATCTGAGCATGGTATTGGATTTCGTATCAACATCAAAATATATCCCATTTCTTTCAGAATCGTTATTTCTGTCACGTTGGGCAGGAGATACGAAATATTATTGTAGGACCGAAAGGGTTTACATTTTAAGAACAGCCCTTCTAAGCAGAGCCGAAAAAGTTATAGATTTAAAAACTTTCAAATAATTCGATTCTCATGTGTTCTGACGACGAATCATTACCTTTGGGGGTGCTTAGTTTCTGGGCCTACCCCCCCCCCATCTAATGTTCCAAAAACATAAGAAAGCGGACATAAAAAACAAATATTTCTGTCCTTTTTCTTTCACATCCTTTCTAGTCACCTTATCATTCTACAAGAGACGCTAAATCCCCCCATTTCACAACGAATACACCAAGTTTCACACAAAAATCTCACAACCCCATGATAAATTATGCAATCTTGAAAGTAAGAAGCAGAACACTTTTTTCGGACATCCATAACATCATTCTTCAAACTACCTAGCACGTATAATTACATTTCCTTACATCTGTAATCGAGTGAATCGACCACCTTGATTGCCATTAGCAGTGACCTACCACGCACTCGCTAATGCACCTGTATATCGTAATTGCTTGCAGCAAGTATAATCTGAAACGCCCCTAACAATGGTGCAAGCAAACTCTTCGACTCACAGGAATGCTGGAATATGTCCAAGTCATTGTGCCTATAGAGATTGCCAAGCACACGTCCTCCAGTACACACCCTGCCCATGATGATGACCTCGCCACGAAGCGTTATTAAAGTCATTTGGTCAAAGCCCTTCTCTACCTGGGACCAAGTTCGGTTTTTAAAGATACGAGTCTAGCAGAGCAGAAGCACACAGCCTGGCTTTTAGTGACATTTCATGTCTCTGTGTTATATAGTCATGTGTAATACTTGAGAATGACTTTTTTCATGTTTTCAGTCGATACAAATACTAGGTATGGCCAATACCACGTTTTGGTCAGAAAAACACAGAACTTCGGAGCAACTGACTTTCGAAAACCGGCCAGTCACAATTCCCTGAAGCAACACTTGAGTATTCGCCTACTTTACAATAATGAGGAAGTGAAAATTGTTTTCGTGAAGGGCTGCGAAAACAAGAGCCCAGTTTGTACCGCGACAGATTTTTAAACTCTTCCCAAGATATGAAAAATGTATCAAAGTTCTAGGAGATTGCTTTGAAAAATAAAGACACTTCAAAGGAATAAATGAACTACATTAAATGTTGTAATAAACTGTCACACAAGTTTCACGATCTCGGAAACCTTTCTTATTGAGCAGGGTTGAATTCAAGGTAGAATCGTCGCTATGTTGAAGTTAATTCTACTGGACTGGTAGACGAAATAAAAATGTTCACTATGCGTAAATTAATTATTACTTTATGTATATACTAACCTGCTTCCTAAAGCAGTACTTTTCGAAAAGGTATTGGGCCTGCCACCACACGTACTATCTTAAGGACCACGTCACTTCGGCTGTCCGAAGCTTTCTGAAGTAAAACAGCAGCTGTTCTGTATATCTGGTGGCTTTCTCGTGGATTCATAAGCTGAGAAGGCACCAAGCCACTATTCAGCGCGGCCAAGTGTTTACAGTACACTTAGAATATACTGGGAGAAAATCGGCATATCTATGTATAATAACTGCCAACAAAGTACAGTGAGAGTAGACTGGGAGTTAGAGAAGGTGACATCTACACGTGATGTCTTAAACGGTGTCCCTGAGGGTAAAATAATACAAGGCGCAACTGTAGATAATTTCCCTCTCTAATAAGCGCTGGAACGTGAAACGGACACTCAGTCATATATAATGAGTCATAGTGCAGGTGGGCCTTAGTGAGAGAAAAGTATTCTGTCGAACATAGAGTCTTGGTTTGCGATACTTTTCAGAGGTTTACATTAAACAAAAATGTAAACAGCAGAATAACAGATATTGATGTGCGACAAGTGGCCGTGTAGTACACGAAATGCTTTTTAGTGACTTAATTAAGAAGGCTTATGTGCACTAAGTGCGTCTGTTCTCCTTTTTCGAAGAAACAAATTTCTGCTATTATTTTCGCTTAATTCTGACACAATGCCTTTGATATTAACAGCAGAAGAATATCTATGGTTACGTCATGCAGGAAAATGCAGAAAACTTCTCAATGGTTGGCCTAGAAGAGGTATTTGGAGAACGGTTGATGCAGTATGACCTCCTAAGTCTCCAGATTTGAATCTGTTCGGCTGCTACGTGGGAGACACTGAAATAATTTTGTGCGAAAAATCCATATTCCTTGCAAGAACTGAAAGATAATATTCAAAGAGAATATCTATGGTTACGTCATGAAGAACTGAAAGATAGTATTCAAAGAGAATATCTATGGTTACGCCATGCAGGACAATGCCACGACCCACACAGAAAGCTTCTCAATGGTTGGTCTAGAAGAGGTATTTGGAGAACGGTTGATGCAGTATGACCTCCTAAGTCTCCAGATTTGAAATTGTTCGGCTGCTACGTGGGAGACACTGAAAAAATTTTGTGCGAAAAATCCATATTCCTTGCAAGAACTGAAAGATAATATTCAAAGAGAAATTGTTAATATTTCCAGACAAAATCTTTGTCTTGTGTCGGGAAATATTTTTCTACTGCGCGAAGCCTGTTTAGAAGATGGAGGTGGTCAGCGCTTCTAGACTGTTTAAAAAGTAAGGTAATTGGAACAACTTATGAAATTCGGATTCTAACGGTTCGAGGTTTCTTGCGAGATCCGGTTCCGCTCATATCTGCCATGTTCAGGGAAAAGATTAGAGATACGTTTTATACAAACTTACTGAAAGTTATAATAAGAAAACACCGGACAAATGGAAATGTTTCGACGGAGGTGGTTGTGTTACGATGGTTTATGATAGTCCATTAGTATTCAAAATAGAGCAATCATCATACAAGGACACGCGGTGGCGCAGTTGGTTGAGACACTGCGCTACAAGCCGAAAGATCGTGGGTTCGATTCCCAATGGAATCTTTGGAAATTTTCTTTGACGTAATCCTTCCGGCAGCACTACGACACCGGTGTCGACTCACCTTCTGACAGAAATGAGTTCCAGAAATATGCCCGTTGGGGTAATGGCGGCCAGTGCGTAGGATTGACAATCCTATCATATTCTTGTGTTAACTGTCTTAAAATTCTCATAGCCTCAGTCTCTAGGAACTCTAAGGACATGTCCAAGCCTGTAGTGGGATAGCTTTACCATTAAGCATCATACAAATCCAGGGGCGAGAAGTCGCAAATGTCTAAACAAATTATGATCATTGTGTGATAATATATACGGTCAATTTTAGTAGCTGTCCCTCTTCTTTATTTCTCTTTAAAAATAACATAGAAATTATCAAACGTAAAAAAAAAATGTAAAAGGAGGAGACACCCAAATAAGTATGGATCTTTCCTGCATCCACAAAGACAGTTTCAAAAATATTGTCTCTCAGAAAACTCGAGACGATGGCAAACGCACAAAACTGCAGTCATGTTTGCGGTGGAATGTCACCCAGTTTGTTACGGATTGAACATGAAGGTAAAGGTAAGTTACTCTTACTTGGAAACTTCACCTGACTTGCATCTGAAGAAACGGAGATTGTCGTAACATCGCAAAAGGAAGAAAAAAGTAATCTATTTCCCGAAATGCACTGATAACTTCAGAACTGGCCGCTTTTTACCTAGGATTCTAGTTGCTAAAGGTCCATATTAACGAACTTTGTCTTGTCCATATCCGTGCACTTATGTCACTCTTTAATTAAAAATCCGACTAACAAACTAATGTACGTTAATATCACTTCATTCACACTGCTTAACTCCTAAAATGTTTCAGCCCTCCAGGGGCCATCCTGAGGGAGTACTGCTATAGTTTGTGAGCAGGGTCAACAATCTTAGTGTCCAGATGCAAATATCAGATGAAAGAGTAGAGTGGCACATATTACGTGACAGCTGTATTAACATTAAAGATACGTCAATCCATTAATGGAAGGTGTTCACCGTTCAAATCCGCATCATCATGTGTCTCTACCTCGCAACACGTGGCCAATTCATCTTGTAACTCTTTAAGAAGCAGGTTACCATGTACAAGAGTCCTTCGTATGTACTTCCCCGGCTCCAGGCTATTTGTTCAGAGTCGTTTTCTAAAGAACGATCTGTTTATAAGCAACGGCTAGTAGTTCGATAGAAATGTTTGTTGGACTAACGACACTAACAAGAATAACGCTCTGTAAACTTTCTTTGCGATGAATCGAGTATTCAAGGAACACCCATACAGATTTACATTTGCAAATCAAAATATGTATATAATGATTGGTTCGGAAGTAAAGTCACATGAGGGAAATTACGGATTGCCACTCTATTAGTGGTATATACGTTGTGGGTTCCATTAATAATTTAATCTAACAAAACTTTAAAAATCAGTTAATTTATCACTTTAATCCACAGACGGCTAATTAACGAAATTTAAAATAATATTTTAATGGGTTGTGTTTCACTTTTCTCCGTTCAAAAATGACGGGTCTTATCTATATTTATAAGGACGTCTTCATCAGTCACCGCGTGTCAATAAATGTTTGGGGGGGGGGGAAGTGGAGTAGTGAGTGAATGTTTTGTTAACCCCGTCATATGACCGGTCCATTTATAGTAATTCATATTACGAAATAACACTACACAAGTCCATTATTGCTTATGTGGGAAACACCAATAAGTTGCACACCTTTTCTCATTAAACTATTTCAGTTAAACTATCCCCTACATGTTTCGAACAAATAATTGTTAATCATCAGGAGGTTATTTCTGTACACGCAGCATACAATATTTTTCTATGCACTTATGGGATGTCTAGCTGCTAACACGCTCCAATCACATTGTGTTAGCGGCTAGACATCCCGTAGCTGCATGGTAAAATACTATATGCTGCGTATACAGAAATAACCTCCTGATGATGAACAATTATTTGTTCGAAACATGTAGGGGATAGTTTAACTGGAATAGTTTAATGAGAAAACGTGCGTATCTTTTTGGTCTTTCTCACGTATATGTATCACGATGCTCGGTTCACAGAAAGTAAAGTTTGTCATTATTGTCGTTATTTCACCGCCTCTAAATTATTCTACTAAGGATTAAAATTTAAACAGCAATTTTCTTGCCAATAATTTACAGGGCGTTTGATTTTTAAGCCAAAAAGTGTAATATGAGAAGATATAAAGTAAATGATAAGTAGCCGTCAAATCATGTGTCTTCGTAGGAACACGGAACAAATTCTTATTATAGAGCACATGGAAATTTTGAAATGTAAGCCAGTGCAAATGTTTAGTACAAAGCAAACAGAACTAAATAAAATTCTTCAGATACGAAAGCACCACTCTGTTCTAAATCTTTTATGCGCATATCATAGCTACAGTAATTAAAAATTAAAATATAAGTAACTTTACATGTTATTTTCCGTTGGTGTAAAATTTGGCTGTTCACCAAAAACGTAGAATATAAACTGATTATCTCTCAACCGTGACAGCTGTTACTATTAATAAGCCGTTGCGAGCTAAGAGCATGCTTACACAATAAACATTAAGTTGCAATGTAATAAACTTCTGGAGGGTAATTATTTGTTCTTGTTCATAAAGCACTGCAAATAGCATAGAATCTGCTTTGGTTGCTGCAGCCACGACATAACAGTGGGTCAATTAGAAAAAGTAGCGGTCTCAACTAGCACATTTCAAGTGAACAACACGGGCCAAAGAACCGTCGAGAAACGTGAAGTCACAATTTAGTAGCAGTGGCCTTCAGTGGCCTACCTCAAAGTAGAAGATACACAGTCACCTGTTTTCTTAGCAGGGCAATGCAAAGCGCTCAGAGCAACACAACTTACGAAAGAGAAGAAGTTGTCGTTAGGAAGACAGAAATCGTGACACATCCGTACAATAATAACAAACAGGGTGCACTATTTGCTTTCAATTTATTTCAGTAATTAACCTCTACTTGTTTCGAGCAGGCTTACCGCTCAACATCAGGAAGTACTACTCTGTATTTACAGCAGTTGGTATATGTCATGCCTTTATGTTGACTGACTTTTGGCAAGATCCCGATCCTGCCAACTGCCAGTCACAAGACCAAAATTTCACTACTAATAGTCACTTGTTGAAAGAATTCCTGTCCCTCAGAGAGTTTTGATAAAGGATCTCAGTAAAAATATTTTATACCAATGCTTTAACAGACAAACACAACACGCTTGCTAAAATATAATACTAAATTCTAGTTACTGTTTGTTAGAAAACTGCTGAATTATGTAATCACGCGATCCACCACTCGCTAACATAGGAGCGTTGGCATTTAGCAAATAAAAACATAATTTTATTTAAATTTTCGACATAGCGCTTGGGGAGTCCTGTTAATCGGAAGAGCGAAGAAATGTTGAGTGTGTCAAAATATAGGGGTAACAAGACAGGCAATGTACGTGTAACGTACCAATGAGGCGCGTTCGTGCAACTACTGTTGCAGTGGAAAAGCATTAAATATTACATATCCTGAGTGTGTATTTGTAGCCCTAGGTATCTAGCATACAATATACATGCGACATATTGTCGTCTGTGACGTGCCCGGTTCTACAAAAATTTTCCATATTTTCTCACAAAAGGCACCATTTTCGAAAAGAGAATTATTGATCACAATCTGTGGTTATTGATTTTTTCTACAACCTGTATCTGAAAAATTCCTCATTCTAAGAAGAACTAGCAAGATATGATCAAAAATGTGTACTGATCTTCGTGTAAAGTACCCATCATTCTTGTCTCATTTTAATAAAACTCGAATTTTATCGATACATTTTCGAAAATACTACAATATCAAATCTCATGAAAATCCGTCGAGTGGGAGCTGAGTTGTTCCATGCGGACAGACGGACAGATTTTCGAAATTTTGCGAACGCTCCTAAAAACCAATAATGTACATACAGCTTATACTTACATCATAGAAGATATTTTCTACATCTCTTTTCTCCCACACGTAAAAGGGCCAACACAGGATTTACTCTCGACACATCCAACGCGTGGGAAAGTGACTTACTGGAAGAAGGAAATATCACATAATCGTCGTATTATGCAACAAGATGGAGGACATTTACTGAATTCCTGGAACAAGAAATTTCTTACCGTATTCAATACCCACTGCATAGCTGCACGATTCAGCCACCTGCAAAAGTTAGACAAGAACAACCCTGACTAATAAAAAAAAAACCATACTTATTGGAGACTTTTATATAAATTTTGCTTCATTTTGTAACATCATAATGCGATGTCAGCATTAGCACATTATTTTATTTACAATTCTAAAGAAAATCTAGAACAGCTTGTTGCACAAATTCTTATTCTTGGATTATATGCAAAACCTTTTCGCCCGAGGCTCCGTGTCTCCGTCTACGGTCGGATTCCAAAGCCATCATAGCAGCCCTACTTTATGAAAAAATTTATTCTTTTGAGGAACTCTGTTTCGCGACTTGGCAACTGCAGCTTATAAAACGACGCCAGTAAGGCGCTAGGACTGTAAGCTCACATTCCTGACACGGCAATTAATATTGATACTTCAGCAGAGCTTAAGAAATACCCGAACCTAAGACCGGCAATTGTACTGGTTGTTCTGAAACGAGTACCTCGCCTCCAAGAAAACGCATGCTTTGTTCACAAAGATTCAAGTCTTCTTGGATGTGACGCCATATCATTGGGTGAGGTTTGAGAAATTTTGATGTCTTCTTCTTCAGTGGTCAAACAGTCCAAGAAGTGATATAGTTTTAGAAGCATCTGAAGAAAAATAGGAGTCATTAATACCACCTAAAACTTATTGTTATCCTATTCTGAATCAAGTAGAACAACCCTCAGTGAAGCCACTGCATTATGTTCACCCGTGCAGACTAAAGTAGCTACAACCCAACATAATCGGCCTCGAAAACAAGAATGAAATTTATGCTCTTATGATATTAACTGACGTGCCTGTGTACATATATTGAATGTTTCGCAAAAGTTAGCAGAACTTAGGGAGAAAGGACTGAAAGAACTCGTTCGGAGCAAAAAAAAATCAGAAAATTAAAGAATTTCCGCGCTTTAAAATACAACCACCTCAGCCGATACTTGCGGTACAGAAGGAATCCGAATTCAAGGGTTACAGCGGTACCAGCTAGCAGCATGCAACTGGGCGATAATTACAGCTACTTATCTCTAGAATTGTATCCAATCACTCTACGCTTTAGAATAGTTTTTCTCCAAATTCCATCGAGAACACGTCTATGAATTTTGGTAGCTGAGCTGCGGAATATTCTGCATACTTCCAGTGCATCTTCCCAGTAAACAATGCCGGTAATGTACATATAATGTTACACTGAGGCGCGTTCGTGTAACCATTATTGCAGTGGAAGAGCAGTGAGCATTACATATTCTGGGTGCGTGTTTGTCGCCTTTAGTATCCAGCATGCAAAACGCATGCGCCCTGTTGTATTGTCCTCGGTCATCTGTCTTGCTCTACAATAAATTTCCACATCATCTCATAAACGGCTATTTCTTTAAAAAATCAGTTTCTGAAATTAAAATGTGTGTTGTGATTTTCCTCTACAACTTTTGTCTGAACTCTGAACCTTGTCTAATTCTATTAAAAACCGAGCAAGATACGATCAAAAATTTGTCAAGATATGATCAAAAATTTATATTGATATACCATTTACCCTTGTCACATTTTGATCAAACTTGAATTTTCCCGACATCATTTCGAAAAATACTCAAATACCAAATTCCATGAAAATCCTTTAAGTAGGAGCCGAGTTGTTACGTGCGGACGGACGGGACGAAACTGATAGTCGCTTTTCGCAATTTTGCGAATGCGCCTCAGAATGGTGTCCGATTTTTCGCTGCCTACATTTGGAAATTAACAGTATGACGCAATTCATTACATCACTTTCGACTGTCTATTTCACAACTTTCCGACATTAAGAGATCATGAAATCTCGAATAGTTCGGAACAATGAAACTCTCGTATATTAACATATAAGACAACATCGTCGGTACTGTAACACCTTCACGACATTATTGAATCACCATTCAATATTTAATACAGAGCGCCTAGAGATAATATAAAACTCTACAACTTTACATTTGTTTCTACCTTAGAGCACTAAATTGTGTAACTCTGTACTCAAAACGTAGAAAGTAGACCGTCGACACGGTCGGCTTTAGTAACCGTCATGCACAAAGGAGCGTCATGCTGCGAACATTTACTTGCATATGGCATTAATACCTTAAAAATGGTGATTTATTAAATTATGGGATATTGTACTAAGGTATTGCCAAAGTCCTTGAGAACCCTCCTACCTCTTGGTCGTAACCACCTGCCAGAAAGAAGAGAAAAACTCACAAATTTACACTTTAATATTCGCCGCACTGAAGACCTAATTTCTATTTACGAATGCGTTATATAAATACTTGGAAAAACATATTATATAAACTCAGTCACATGTGTGACATGCACAAGAAAAAGATAAATGTGTGTAAGGATTTCGTTGGGCCATCTGAAAAAAAGAAACAGCTTGAAGGTTTAGGCGTATATGCAAGGATAATACTAAGATGGATCTTGGAAAAACAGGACGGATGTGGAACTTATGAATGGGGCAGGTCGCGGGTTTTGTGGCAACGTTAATGAACCATCGGTTGCCATATGATGCTAATACTGTATTCACTACTTAAGTTATTTCGCAAGGACTCTGTTCTATGTAGTTAGTTAGTTGATTGCTTGGTTGGTTAGTTAGTTAGTTATAAAAGTGTAATTACGTATTATTTCAGTTCCGTTTGTTTGACGAAATGTGTATTGCCATTATTCATTTTATAACAATAAATTGAAGTAATGTCGTTATAGGTTGGGTATATTATATGCAAAAACTACGACGACGACATCATCATAATCAAAAACAACAACAACAACAACAACAAGAGTTTGCCAGAGTATTCAGTCTTCAAGATATTACAGCAACAAAACTTATCTTCGCAAAAACAGCTGTGTACAACTGTAGTAAAGTGACACATAAATAATGTTTCTTCAGTGTCAAAACTACCATTTATTTTGCTCAATATAGCCCCATCGGAGTCACGAAATCGGTCACATTATATGTTGCGTACAAGTGCAAAATTTTCGAGTTTGCTGAAGATAAACTGTTCCAGGATAAAGGATGGAGTGTGAAGAACAAAACAACTGAAACTATTCCATTAACATAGCTGCGACACGTAATCCCTCACCCATAAACTGGAAAAACTAGAGTGGAAAACTGCTCGAACAATTTCAGATATCCGCCGCACAGTTCTACAGTCTGTAACTTAAAACAGTTCCAGAATTTTCATATATTAGTCATGCTAGGTAATTCTGAAAAAGTTACTGCAGGCACGACTTGATGGCCAGAATTAACATTCAAATTGTTGAATTTAACGGCCTAACAACAGACTTGTTCATTGTTTATTAAATTATTTAGGTCATGGCTGAATAAAGCGATTCAGTGTATAGGCAATAAAAGACACGTCTTACTGTAATGGACAAGTTTACAGTATAGAAGCTACGGCTTAATAAACATACATATTACGAGTATATAGCTTTTATTTGTTCTTGGCTTATTTAACGACGCTTTCAACGGCTGTGCTTGTTAGAGTGGAAAGTTAGGATTAGTAAATGACCAGTAGGCTGTTACGACATCCAGCTGAGGGAGTGACAAGTAACAGACAAATCTAGACCATATTATCCGGTACCTGGACCGAAATTTAAAACTGAGACGCCGCATAGGTAAAACATGGTTCTCAGGCATCCTACACCATACTTGTAACGATACATACGACTGGTCACAGACTACCCGAGTTCTTTGGATCAGGGTTCCCCAGCATTTACTAGCCCTCATAGCCGATCTGTGAAAGGAAAAAATCAATGAAAACTCATCGAACCACCTTTTTTCCGTATTCAGTGTAAGTCTAATTTACATTTGCTTTAAATCTTTGATAGGAACTTTTCACTTTCACCACCAAATGGCTACTTCTTTTTCAAAGAGTGGGTCGCACGTACGGATCGACGCATGTGAATTCTCCATAGGTTTCCTGCACTGATAATAAGGTCCTATGTTTTCAGTTTCTTTCAACTCTCAACTTCAGGCACTGATTACAATTAAAGAGACCTGCTTGTATTCGAACGTATCTACGTTCTACAGTATTTTACCATGCGTTTCAAAATGACCATTCAAAACAAACTATAGCCGCTTAGTCATTGCTGTGACACAAAGTTTTCAAAGCATCCAATTTAGTCTTCTGATATGTGTCGCCGTTAATTCTTTAAGTATCAACTTTGAAAAGGAATCTATTGCTTCTATTTTGTGGGCCGGGTAGCGTAGTCAGTTAGCGACTGGTTACGGGCTGGACGGTCCGGGGATCGAATCCCGGTGGGGCGAGATTTTCCGCACCTGTCCAGACCGGCCCTGGTGCCAACCCAGCTTCCTGTACAATGGGTACCGGGTCTTTCCCGGGGGTAAAAAGTGGTCAGGGCGTGAGGCTGACCCCTCACCCCTTCTAGCGCCGTGGTCAAGAAAGAGTAGAGCTACTCCCCCTGTGGGCCATACGGCCTGTACAGAGCCTCAATGCCTGAACAAGAGTGCACTTACCTTACCTTATTGCCTCCATTTTGCATGGAAGACAAATGGTTAAAGCAGTAGATTCAACCCAGACATCTGTTATTACAGTACAAGCAAAATTAGGCACAAAGGGTCACAATCATAACGCACGCAAGCGGGACCAAAGTAGCCAGCAGTGAGTCGCCAGAGATTATTGGAGAAAACAAATACGTCATAAACTGGACTGTATAAGACCAAGGAATTCACATAAGACAATCAGCTGTGCATAACTGCACGTGGATTCCGATCTTAAAATAATGTCATACACAAGTGCATCTGGCAGAGAGAATTTTCGGTGACGTCATAAATGTACCAGGTATCTCGAAAGATCTTACTTGACCTCGGTTCGAGGCCTCTTTGTTAATTTTATGAAGGAGTCTTAAGTATACGAAGAGAAACTAAATATGGTGTTTACTACTGCAGTAGTATTTATGAGTTTCAAGCAAATAATCATGAGTCCATGTTCAATAGGTGTAATTATCGAGATAAGCACGTAAATTCACACCGTCAGAATGGCGTTTGTACGCACTTTGGCAGTACAGCACACGAACCTCAGTAATGATTACTAACGGAGAAAACAAACTGAAAGAATTCTTACGATAAAACCAACTAGATGCACTAATTTCTCAAATTTATTTTGGAATAAAATTCTACATGTTTCGGACAGTTCCTCTGTCCATCATCAGGAGTTTTTCACTGTACACACAGCAATGGTATATGTCATACAGGTTTGTTGACAGCTTGCGAGCAGGATCAGGACGGATCAGGACGGATCAG
>Ga0123352_10005494_pt1 | contig 19115 bp, 21 predicted proteins | sample TergutLab28metaG_FD_89700 | JGI IMG/M metagenome (GOLD analysis project Ga0123352, IMG submission 89700) | Labiotermes labralis P1 segment gut microbial communities from Petit-Saut dam, French Guiana - Lab288 P1 | ecosystem: Host-associated > Arthropoda: Insects > Digestive system > Gut ... | reverse complement strand
ACACAGGGGAGGGGTGGTGAACCGACAACGATGGGTTTCGCGAGGAGAGGCGGGTCGCGCAGGGGCACGACCCCTACAGTGACAAATACCACGGCAAATCTAGGTGGGCATGGAAGCCAGACCCTGCAATACTTAATCCTACCGACAAAAAACATAACCTTTGCAATATTATGCACACCTGTCCCCTTTTGGGGTGTGCAAACAGGGGTGCGCGGAGGTATAGGTGAGAGGGTAATTAGCAGGGGTGTGCACTTGGGCGTCCCATACCCTATGGTAAAGGAGGCGGTGGGCATGGTGAGCAAACTGCAAGAGGAGCAGTTCGCGAGGATTTGCGCTCGAACGGGCGAGCTGCTGGAGGCGGCACGACGACTGGGGCTGAGCGAGGAAGCAGCGCTGGATTTGGCGCAGAAGCCCCGGGTATGTGATAGTATTGAGAAGCACGAAAAGGCGCTGGAGAACGGAACACGCTCGTACGCGGTGCGCGCTCTGCTGCGACTGGCGACTTACAGCGGGAACGATGGGGTCAAGCTGGCGGTCTGTGGGGACAGGTTGAGCCGGGAAGAGCTTGATCGGCTGGATTTTGTGGGGGTATCGTCTTTTAAGTATACCCCGGAGGGCGTGTGTGAAATCAAGTTTTTTGACCAGGTGCGGGCCGCGCAGCTATTGCTGGAGCTGGGTGAGGAGAAGGGCAACGGGGCCGAGGGGTTCTACCAGGCACTGCGAGAGAGTGCGGCTCTGCTGGGTGATGGAGAAGCGGGGCAAGAGGCCGGTGAAGATAATGCAGAAGGTTAAGTTTTCCCGGAGGCAGTTGGTCGCAATGAACTGGTGGTGCGAGAACAGCCCGCACAGGGGGCGGGACGCGGTTATCTGTGATGGGGCGGTGCGCTCGGGGAAGACGCTGAGTGTCTCGCTGTCATTCGTGTTCTGGGCGCTCTGCCGGGTTGAGCGCGGGGAGCTGTGTATCTGCGGGAAGACGATAACATCACTGCGCAGGAATGTAGTGCGACCGCTGATGGCCCGGCTGCGTGAGCTGGGTGTCCCCTGCCGGCTGATTGTCTCGCAGAACCGGCTGGAGATCGGGGAGGGGTACCCGCTAGGGTTCTCGCTGTTTGGGGGGCGGGATGAGGGCAGTGCGGACCTTATCCAGGGGGCAACCTTTGCGGGGGCGCTGCTGGACGAAGTAGCGCTGATGCCGCGCTCGTTTGTCGAGCAGGCACTGGCTCGGTGCTCGGTGGAGGGGGCGCGGCTCTTCTTTAGCTGCAACCCCAGCTATCCCCAGCACTGGTTCTACCGGGAGTGGATACTGCGGGCACAGGAAAAGAACGTGCTCTACCTGCGCTTTGAGATGCGGGACAACCCATCCCTCTCCCCCGCTGTGCTGCGGAGGTACAAGCGGCTTTACACCGGGCCGTTTTACGAGCGGTATGTGCTGGGGCGGTGGGTGGCGGTGCGGGGGCTTATTTACCCTATGTTTTCCCAGGAAAAGCATTTGTGTTCGGCATTGCCCGCCATGAGCCGGTATCTGGTCTCGTGTGATTACGGGACGGTCAACCCGGCGTCTTTTGGGCTGTGGGGGCAGGGGCCGGATGGTAGTTGGTACCGGGTGAGGGAGTTCTACCACGACTCGCGCAGGGAAGGTAAGCTGCTAACTGATGAAGAGTACGCAAACGCTCTTGAAGGGCTTATCGGCAAGGCTGCGGTTGAGTCGGTGCTGGTTGATCCATCCGCCGCCAGCTTTATTGCCTGCCTGCACCGGCGGGGGTTGCCGGCCAAGGCTGCCCGCAATGATGTGGTGAATGGGATTCGCACGGTGGCTGCCGCGCTGGGCGAGGGGAAGATTTTCTTTCACCCAGGGTGCGAGGACAGCATCAGGGAGTTTTCGCTTTATAGGTGGGATGAGAAGGCGGGGGGCGATGCGCCTATTAAGAAGGATGATCACGCTATGGATGATATACGGTATTTTGCGCTGGAGGTTTTTGGGGGTGGCGGGGCGAAGACGAGTGGGTTTTGGGTGGGGAGTGTGGAGAGGTAGGGGCGTAGCTTATCACACCCGTTTGATAACTGTATATCCAACACAAAAAGGCAGGGCCGACAAAGGGCGGCCTCTACGATGCAAAAGGGAGTGATAACTTGGGACTACGAGATATATTTTCGCGCGGGGAAGCCCGCCGGGCGCTGGCGGTGCAGACACAGCGCCATGATGGCCACCCGCTTGGGGGGTGGATGAACTATACCCCGCTCTCACCACCGGATGTTGGGTTGCTGGACGCCATGCGGGAAGGGATTCCTATAATTGACGCGGCGCTGGATAAGATTGTGCGGTTGACCGGGAGCTTTAGCGTGAGCTGCTCTGACCCGGGGCTGCAGGAAAAGCTTGACCGGTTTGTGCAAAATGTGCGGGTAGGGCCGGCCTCGCAGGGGCTGCACCAGTTTGTCGGCGTTTACCTGCACAGCCTGCTCTGTTACGGCAACGCGGTAGGTGAGATTGTGCCCACCGCTGATTGGGATGACGTATACGCGCTCTACAACGCCCGGCTGCGGGATGTACATATCCGGCGGAGGGCGGGGCCGCTCGAGGCCGAGCTCTGCACTATGGAGAGGATGAATCTTACGCCGGTGCGGTATCCGCAGCTGGTGCTATTTACCCCGCTCAGCCCGGCTGCCGGGGAGATGCGTGGGCAGCCACTGCTACGTTCGCTGCCGTTTGTGAGTGAGATTTTAATGAAAATTTTTGCGAGTGTCGGACAAAACTTTGAGCGAGTTGGAAACCTGCGCTATGCTGTGACCTACAAGCCGGGGGCCGACCGAGTGGATAAAGCCCAGGCGGGTGAGATCGCCAAGGGTATTTCGCGGGAATGGAGCGCGGCTATGGAGCCGGTGAGAAACGGTGGCCCGGTACGAGATTTTGTGGCGGTGGGTGACGTGGACATAAAGGTGATAGGCGCGGATAATAGGATGATTTCGTCTGAGGTACCGGTACGGCAAATGCTCGAACAGATTGTGGCCAAACTGGGGATTCCGCCGTTTATGCTGGGGCTGAGCTGGTCTACCACCGAGCGGATGAGTGCCCAACAGGCCGATATTCTGACCAGTGAGCTGGAGAGCTACCGGCGGTTGCTTGACCCGGTGCTTACCCGCATCTGCGATACCTACCTGCGTTTGCAGGGACACAGTGCAACCTCGATGCCGGTGTGGAACGATATTAACTTGCAGGATGAGGTTGAGAGCGCGGGGATTAGGCTGACACACGCGCGAGCGGCGGTGCTGGAGAGGCAGGCGGAGGTGTAGGAGTAAGTGATGATGCCCACACCAGCAACGAATCCGGTAGGGGCCGCGCCCCTGCGCGACCCGGCTACTACACAAAACGCTGCATTAAATTTGCGGGTTGCGCAGGGGCGCAACCCCTACATCGGGAAGGAGTGGTGGAATATTAACAGCGTAATCGAAAAGACCTACCAGTCAGAAGCGATAACCGACGGACAGTTAGAGGCGATTAACCGGTATACGCGGCGGGCACTTAGGCGGGACGAGGTGTTTGTGTTCTCGCTGATTTTGTGCGACAACGAAGTTGACCGGGACTACGAGCGGTTCACCAAAGGCTCGTTGGAGGGGCTGCGAGAGTTGTTTGTGGGGCGGACAGGTGTTTTCGACCACAGTGCCAAGGCAAGCAACCAGAGCGGGCGGATTTTCGAGACCGGGTTGGAAGAGAATGGGCGCTTAAACTCGCTGGGTGAGCCATACTGCGCGCTGCGGGCTTGGGCATACATGCTGCGCAGCCCCAAGAACGAGGAGCTAATCTTTGAGATCGACGGCGGAATAAAGAAAGAGGTCAGCGTGGGCTGCCGGGTGGAGAAGACTGTTTGCTCGATCTGCGAGGCGGATATGAGGTCGGCGCCCTGCGAGCACATAAAGGGTGCGCGGTACGACGGGCTGCTCTGCCACCACCTGCTGGAAAACCCTGTGGACGCCTACGAGTGGAGTTTTGTGGCTGTGCCGGCACAGAAAGGTGCCGGAGTGACCAAGCGTGCCAAGGGGCAGGGCGGTGTGGACAAGCGGCTAAGTGCAGCCGATGGTTTTGGGACCGGGCAGAGAGTTCAGCCTGAAGACGAGGGGCCTAGATTAGAAAAGTTGTTTGAGAGCGGGGAGTTTTTGCGGCTGGGTGGTCCGGAGCTGGCGGCGCTGAGGGCGGAGTATTATCAGCTTGCGCAGAAGGCGATGGCCGGAGAAGCATACATAGCCGGGCTGCGCGGTGAGGTCGTAAAGCTCTGCGGGCTGGCGCTGCCTGAGCTGCGGCCGGGGCTCTGCGAGGAGCTTGCTGGGAAGCTGGATATCGAACAGCTGGGTGAACTGCGTGTTTGCTTGCGAAAGGCTGCTGGGAAGGTGTTCCCGCCGGGGGTGCAGCTTGCGAGTGCTGAAAGTGGCAGTGAGGGTGAGCAGGAGAATCCGTATTCTATTTAGAAAGCGTACAGTAGGGCAGGTGAACACAGTTCGCCCCTACAAAAAACGGATTGCGCCGTAGGGGCGAACTGTGTAACTAAAGTCGCAAAGACCGCGTTGCCCGCGGACTTTGACGTCTTTGGCGGGAACGGCTACTAATTTCTAACAACTATTAGGAGGTAAACTATGCATTACGAAAACATCAGGGTGGACAAGAGTATGTACAAGAACGAGGGCGGTTTTGTGGCGGCGCTGGAAAAGCTTGACCCCACCGAGCGGTACGCGGGCAGCGAGCTTGCGGGGCTGGATGCGTTCCAGCGGCAGCTAAAGCGGTTTGGAATTAAGGTGAGCGGCAAGGGCAGCTCTAACATAGCTAAGTTTTTCGCGACATCGGATTCGGCGGCGCTCTTCCCCGAATATGTTGCGCGGGCGGTTGAGCAGGGGTCAAAGAGCGAGACTGTGATAGAGCAGATTATAAGCGCGCGCACCGAGATAAACAGTCTGGATTACCGCTCCATCACAACAGACATACTCGACCCGGGCGGTGCGATGGTAAATGACACGATCGGCGAGGGTGAGGAGATTCCGGTTACGAACATCACCCTCAATGAGAACCTGGTGACCCTGAAAAAGCGCGGGAGGCTGCTGCGGGCCAGCTACGAGGCGATTAAGTTCCAGCGGTTGGATGTCTTTACCGTGGCGTTGCGGCAGATTGGGGTGTTTATCTCGAAGGCGCAGCTCAGGGATGCTATCGACGTACTAGTGGGTGCGGGTCCAAATGCGGCCCAGACAATTACTCAGGCAGGGAGCACGCTTTCCTATTCCGACCTACTTGAGCTTTGGAGCCTGTTTGAGGACTTTGAGATGAATGTTATGCTGGCCTCCCCCGCTACCGCGGCGCGAGTACTTAATATTCCCGAGCTGCGTGACCCGCTGGCGGGGCTTGGGTTCCAAAAAGGCGGCGGGGTTGCTACGCCGCTGGGGGCAAAGCTGATTAAGACTTCGGCTGCGCCGGATGACAAAATTATTGCGCTGGACAGCCGCTTTGCGCTGGAGATGGTTACGGCCGGCCCCGGGGTGCAGGTGGAGTACGACAAGCTGATTGACACTCAGCTTGAGCGGGCGTCGCTGACTTCGATCAGCGGGTTTAGTAAGCTGTTCCCGGAGGCGGTTAAGGTGATGGAGCTCAACTAGTCTTGGCGGGTGTAGGGCGGGGTTCTATCTCTGCCCCTACAAAAGGGCGCGACAGTTGCAGGAGGTGACAACATGCTAGACAGCGACAGAATATTTATGCACTTTTTAAGTATGAGCGGAACCTCAGTGGCGGGCGCGGGTAGCCTTAGGGCGCTCTGCGATGCCGCGGGACAGCATCTTGTGGGCCGGCTGCGGGGCGGGGTTTCGGTGACGGAGAATATGGACAGGCTTACCCTTGCGGCGGCGGCGCTTGCGTATGGTGACTGGCTGGAGCTGGGCGGCGATACTGCCGGGACCCAGGAGGTTCGGGTGGGTGAGATAACCCTGCGGGAGGGTGGCGGCGCTGCCCCGCGAGGGAGCGGCATACGCGAGCACTTTCTGGCGGGGGTGGCGGATTTGCTGGCTCTGCCCGCTGTGGTGATTGGTACTCCGGAGCCCGAACGGGAGGGCGTGCAGTGAGGCGATATTTGCCGCTACCACATGTTTTTGGGCGTGGTAGCTGGGCGCTGTTTGATAGCGGGTCTGCGCAGCGGGTTGCAAGGGCAATTGAGCGTGTAGGCGCACCGGCCAGCCTGATCAGTCGCGGTGAGCCAGCTGGCTTTCTATGCAGTGTGCAGCCGGTGAGGGACCGCAGCCTACAGCCCTTGCGGGAGGGCCCTTGGGGGATAGACAGGCGCCGACGGGCGGCGATGTTCGCGGCTCCGGGCGAGGTTGCAGATACCCTGCGCGTTGAGGACAGGCTGCGCTGGCAGGGGCAAAATTACCGGGTGCTGCAGGTGGAGACGGTCGAGTTTGCAGGTGAGCCGCTCTATATCTGGGCTATGCTCGAGCAGCAGGGCCGGGAAAACAACGCACACCAGCGCGTTCTGTCAACTGCCAACAAAGGCGGTGAGCGGTAATGGATTTGAGCGGGCTTAAAGCGGCGCTGGGCCGGATGATTGCGCTGGGGCCGGGGCTTTCGCAGGTAGAGGTTTTGGCGGCGTTTCCGCATGGGAGCGCATTGCCGCTGGTGGGGCCGGCAGCGTTTATTAGCATCGATTCGCTGGAGCTGACGCCGGCCGGTTTGGGCGGTTTTGCGACAGGCGGAGCGGGAGAAAACGCGGCGGTTACCCTGCGCTTTGACTTCTTTGCACCGGGGGGTGGCGGTACCTGTCTGGATGAGCTCTACGAGGCGTTTTGTGCGGTTATGCTCCGGGAGGGCGGTGGACTTGGCCTGAGCCGGGTTTGGAGTGAGCGGACTGACTGGGATGACATGGCAGGGTCGTATCGGAAGAGTGTGCGTGTGCTGCTTGTTGGACGGGTGCGGGCGGATTCCGGGCGGGATAGCGTGGCTGGTGTTAATGGTTTTGTGCTCAAGGCGGAGACGGTTGAGGTTTGAGTTTTTTATGGACCTTGCGTAGGGGCCGCACCCCTGTGCGGCCCGCCTCTCCCCACGAACTCGGCTCGGCGTTGTATGATTGGGGTTCCATCCCAGACCGCTTAGGTGGCTTAACGGGATTTCCCGTCGTTGTATGGTACGATGGCAATCATCCCGCGGGCTGTGCTGAAGGGTAAGGTTTTTTAAGGTCAAGTTCCAGGTCAAGGACGTAATCTTAATCAGCTTTCGGGCTGGGTCTATTGTACCGCTCGTGCCGCGGAGGCACTTACTTTTCTTTAGTTTCGCCAAAGAAGAAGTAGGCAAAAGAAAGGCGACTGGGGGAGGACCGGGTCTGACTACGCACAAAGGACGTGCTCCGCAGACAACTCCCAACTGCCACGCCAAAGGGGCATGTGGCAGTGGCAAAGACCGCCTCAGACCCCCACTATACGGACAGGTGAGCAAAAACCAGAAAGCTTGTCAGTGCGTTATTCTTGCGAGCTCCCGCATTGTCAATGGTGGCACAGTCAACAGCTAACACCTCACCGCGAGAATTCCTTGTTCTAAGCCCGGGCTTGCATAGCGGATGGGGTGGTTTTAGCTGGGTAAACAAAAATCAACACTACAGGGGTGATAAATATGATTAGCAACCAACGGCCCGGCGTTTACTCGCGGGTGGAGATTTCGGGGTGTGGCGGTGCGAGCGGGCGGTGGGGTGTGGCGCTTTTGCTGCCGGGTGAGCAGCACAACGTTTACAAGCTTGACAGTTACCAGGAAGCTCGGGACGTCTTGGGCGATAGCCGTCTGGTTCTTGACTGTGCCCGTCTGCTTTTTGAGGGTGCGGGCAGGGTGATTGTGGTTACTGCGCCGGGGGTAAGTGAGGCGTTTTTGGCAGCCGGCCAAGCAGATGTGCGCGCAATTGTGAGCGGATTTACCGGTACCGAAGAGCTTGCCGCACTGCGTGACCAGGCGCAGCGTTTAAGTGAAGAGGGGCGGGAGTGTATTGCGTTTGCGGGGTTGGGTGAGCCGGACGAGGCCATTAGCGCGGCGGAGGTGGTGAACAGCGGGCGGGTTGTGCTCTGCTGCCCGGTTCTCGAGATTGCAGGGGACGCAGATTCGGATAGCGGGCCCCAGGCCATCTATGCGGCCTGTGCTTTGGCGGCGGCGGTGCTCGGCGCGACCAGCCCAGTAATGAGCTTCAATGGGCTGAGGTTCGAGGGCCTGCGGGTTGCGCAGGCCCTGCCTGAGGACGACATTCAGCGGCTGATTAGGGCTGGAGTCTGCGTGTTTGAGCAGGTAGGCGCTGGGGCCGAGCTTATCCGTGGGGTGACAACGCACACCCAGCCGGAGGGCGGAGAGGGCTCGCTGCGGGGGCTGGGCACCGTGCTGATTATCGACGATGTGCTGGGGGGCGTGCGCGGTGCGCTGCGCGGCAAGCTGGGCGGTTCGGGGAAAGTCAGCCTCGAGGGGGTGCGTGACCTTGTGGCGGTCGAACTTCGTGGCAAACAGGACTCGGGAATAATCGCCTCATTTGCGCCGCCACGGGTGCGGCCAAAGCCCGGCGACCCGAGCGTCGCGTTGGTTGAGATAAGCTTTGGGGTGGCCCACCTACTCAGCCAGATACACTTGACCGCGCATATCAGAGTTTAGGAGGTGCGGCATGATTGAATTTACTACCAGCGGTGAGATAAGCATCGAGGTGAATGGGCGCAAATTAGCTGTTGCCCAGAGCTACCGGGCCCGGGCTCTGCGGGAGAGCCGTGCGGTCGAGGCCTTTGGCAGCCGGGAGCCGGTGGGCGTCGCGAGCGGGAGGCTTACATATCAGATAGAGCTTGCCCGGGTGCAGCTGCTCGACGAAGCACTGGGCGACGGGGTCGACTTTCACGAGTTGAACGGGTTTACGCTGGTGATCGCGAAGCCGGGTCAGCGGGTGATCTACTCGGGCTGCGAGTGGTCGGGAATTGATGAGAGCGCTGGGCTGGGCGGCACAGTGCTCGAGAGCATGAGCCTGGTGGCAACCAAGCGGATGGTGCTCGCGTGAGTAGGGCTAAGCTTTCCCTGTTGAACGCTAAGCAGGAGCTGGAGGTGCTTCGCCGATCCCCTACCCTGCTGCCGGTGTTGCTGCGGTGCGGGTTGGGGGTGGAGGCTGCCCTTGCACTTGCCGGCAACGCCTGCGTGGTCTGGGCCGCCCTGGGCGATGAGCGCCCGGCAAGCCCCGAGGGCGTGTTGGAGCGCTATAGCCTAAGCGAGATCGCCGTTTTATGCGAGGAGCTGGAGAGTAGGTCGAAAACCGAGGAGGTGGCACAGTGACCGGGATACACGCGGCCATTGAGCGCAACCGGCGGGTGTATGGGCGTCTGGTTGGCGGATGGGCTCAGGCTGAGCTACCGCAGATGGCGCAAGTGCAGAACCGGGCTGCCGGCAATGTGTTTGAGTGGGATACGCCGGAGATTTTATCGGCGAGCGGCGCAGCCGGCGGGATGATGTGGGCATCTTCCCATACAAATGCGTCACATGCCGAAGAGGTTCGGTGGGAGGGCGATGGTTACTCTCTCTCCCCTGCTCCCCCAGATTTACTGGAGACAGCCGAGCTTCTGATCCGGACAGCCGAGGTGGAAGAGCGCTTTGGCAGCCAAAACCTAGAGCGGGAGGAGCGGTGAGATGGATAAGATGCAGTTTGGCGACTTCTTCTTCCCGCACAACCCGGCAAGCATTGTGATTGAGCGGGCGGGACGCAACGCGGTCTTCTTCTGCCCGGGGCACGGGGAGGTTGTACAGCCGCTTTATAAGGGGCACAGACAGGTGCGCTGCACAGGGGACTTTGTCTGTGCCAGCGCCGCCGAGAGTGCTGCCCTGATCGCCGAATTTGAGCGAAGGGTGGTCGGTACCACGCCGAGAGTGCTCGTGTTGCCGGGGATGGAGCCTATGCTCTGCCTGCTGGTCGAGCACAGTTTTGCGGCGCGCGGGGATGGACGGGTGACCCCATACACCATGCGATTTGTCGAGGCGGGGAGGTGAGTGCGTTGGATGAGTTCCGCGCGGTGGTGAGCGATACCTCCGGGGTGGCGAGCGAACTTACGCCGTCGTTTATCCGGCTGCGGCGCTCGCTTGAGAGCCCGGCTGACGGGTTTACCGGGCGGTTTCCCGTGAGTGAGCGGCTCCGGGAGCTTGTAGGTGTGCGCCTATTTAGGGGCCAGGCTGTCGTCTTTGAGGGGAAAATCGATGCTCAGCGGCTGAGTATATCCCAGGATGGGACGCTGCTCACCCTGGAGGCGCGCAGCAAAGGCGGCTTGCTGTTGGACAACCAAGCCGCCCCACATGTCTACGAGAACATAACCACCCACGGTTTGTTCGAGTGGCTGTGCGCACCCCACGGATTTCTGCTGCTGGCAAGCCCGCGCACCCTGCCAGAGTTTACGGTGCGGGCAGGGCAGACGCTCTGGGCGGCATTTTGTGCCTTCACCAGGCGGACGTATGGCCGGTTGCCGTTTGTGGTGGGTGACATGGTAATTGTATCTCAGGCTGACCCGGGGGCAAGCGAGGTTATCGGTGATGAGCGGCGGCCATTCTCCCGGCTGGAGCAGACAATAAGCCATTACCGTCCCATCAGCCGGATGTTTATCCGGGGTGAGGACGGCGAGTACTCGACATTTGTTCAGAACCACGATGCGCCCCCGCGCGGGATTGTGCGCGAGCGGTTTATGGTGCCGTCCGGTGAGTTTGTGAGCATTCCACAGTGGGACGCGACCAGCCGAATTCGGCGCAGTATGCGGGAGATGGAGCGGGTGGTTGTTGAGTTGCCCGGGTTTCACGAGCTGCGGCCGGGTAGCGGAGCGGTTGTTGATAATCCGGCTTTTTTTATGGCAAACCTGCTGGTGGATGAGAGTGTTTTTACGCTTGACGCAGGTGGGGCTAGGACGCAGTTGGCGTTGGTGAATTCGGTTTATGATTAGGGGCTGTGTGGGGTGTAGGGGTACGACGCCCACATCGCTCTGCCTAATTCCGCACGCGCTCGTTGTAGGGTCTGGGTTCCATATTCGCTGTTGGGCCTTGTCGTTGTAGGGGGCGATGGCAATCGTCCTGTGGGTTGTGCTGAGGGTTTGGTCTTTAAGGTCAAGGCCCAGTTCAAGTTCAAGACCAAATCTTAACTCAGCCTTTGGGCTGGGATTTTGGTACCGCTCGTGCCGCAGGGGGCTTCCCCCCGTGGCTCCCCCAACTACTGCGCCAAAGGCATGCAGTAGTCGCAAAGACCGCGTAAGCCCCACCCGCATAACACCCGGCTACGTTGGTCGAATTTTTGCCCGGGTAGCCTCTTCGTATTTGAAATGCACTGACAATACCGGGCAAAACCTTATGTTTATGGTGTTACACTAAGCCCGTCAATAACGGAGCAGGCCTTGAGCCGGCAGGTTGAATCCAGGCCGTTGGGCCGACATCGAACTTACCCAGCCGCTATGCGAGCCCGGGTTTAGAGTAAGGAGTTCTTGCGGTGAGGTGTTCGATGTTGATTGCGCCGTTGCTGACAGCAACGGTCGCTGCGGAGCTGCGTTACCAGTCCGCGAACCTACCGCACTCACCCACCTGCCCTTGACCTACCAGAGGGGGGATGAGGCGGTCTTTGCCACTGCCACATGCCTTTGGCGTGGCAGTTGGGAGTTGTCTGCGGAGCACGCCCTTTGTGCGTAGTCAGACCCGGTCCTCCCCCAGTCGCCTTCTTTTGCTTACTTTTCTTGGCGAGACAAGAAAAGTAAGCGCCTCCGCGGCACGAGCGGTACAATAGTCCCAGCCCGCAGGCGAACTTAAATTTTAGCCCTTGATCTCAGCGTAAGTCAAGAAACGCCCACTGGGCGCTCTCTACACAACGACGGAATATCGCTGGAAATTAGCGGGCCGCACAGGGGTGCGGCCCCTACAACGACAGGCTCACACTAAACCCAGGCAGTCTGACATGGAAGCACGATCCTACAGCGCCAGGTTGGGGCAAAGCATGGTAAACCACGGGCGGGAAAATCCCGCCCCTACAGCGTAAGGAGACACACAAATATGCGAATAATATATGACCGGCCCACCCAGCACGAGGGCGGCACAATCGGCCAAGTGACCCACTCGGGCGGCGGTGGTTTTGGGGTAGTGGGTGCCAGCCGAATAACCCCGGGGCTGGTCTTTGCTCCACGTGGAATATCTTACCTGCCTGCGGTGGGCGACAGCGTGCTGCTGATGCCGGTTGAGGGCAACGACACCTGCCTTGGCGTACTGAGCACCACGGCTGGGCTGGCTCCGGGAGAGCTGCGACTGACCTCCAGCGGCGGGGCGAGTATCACCCTGCGTAGCAACGGGGAAATTGACCTCAACGGCGCAACGATTACCCGGGATGGCAGGGTTATCTCGCGATAATGGGTGTAGGGGCTGCACACCAGGGCGGCCCGGAACGCTCCACAAACCCATAGCTAAGGGGTGGTGCCCAGGCCGCATATTAGAACCTGTGTTCATAGTTCACAGCGCCACCCCGGCACGGACTTTTTTCGCCCCATGTCAGCACTGCTCACTTATGAACACAGGTTCTTATACAACGGTGAAAGGAGAAAACAACATGGACACATTGCTGGAAAACATGGATCACGCCGCCGGCCAGGACGGACATCCGGTTACGATTACCGGGGCTCGGGCGGCGGCTCAGCGGCTGCTTATTCGGCTCAGCGTGCGTGCGGGCAGCTTTGCCCCAGACCCCGGCCTGGGCAGCCGTCTGCACAAACTGTCCCCCGCCCTTGCCGGGCCCGAGCGCGACCGGCTGGCGCTCCACTACGCGCAGGAAGCGCTGTTGCCCGAAGGCGCAAAGGTGTGCTCGGCCCGGACAAGGCCGATAAGAGGGAAGTCTGAGGCACTGGCAATTTCCCTGCAAGTCAGCCTGGGGGGTGAGAGATTTCCGCTGGAGGTGGCGATATGAGACAGATGACAGTTACAAGCGGGGTGGAGTTTAGGCGGGCAATGGCGGCGGCTTACCGCGAAAAGAGCGGTTTTGCTCCCCGGGACGCCTCGGATTTGGGGCTGCGGCTAAGCGTTCTGGCCGCGCAGTTGGAGAAGCTCTCGCAGGCCGTGGAGCGGGCAGGGCGGGACGCATTCCCCCAGACAGCGGCCGGAATGGCGCTAGATATGCTGGCTCAGGTTCGCGGGTTTGGACGTCGACCAGCGTTGCCTGCCGGGGGTGAGCTGCGCTTTACTCGTGCCACCCCGGCGGCGGTGGATATTCCGATTCCGGCGGGGACGCTTTGTGCGGGACCTGGCGGGCTGCGCTTTGCTACTACCATGTCCGAGACGCTGGCCCAGGGTGAGAGCGAGGTCAGCGTTTCGGCGGTGGCGGTAGAGTCGGGGACCAGCGGGAACATGGCAGCTTTTGCTGTCGGCGCGATTATCAGCCCGTTGCCAGGAGTTTCGGCGGTCAGCAACCCAATGGCATTTGTCGGCGGCACCGAGCAGGAGGACGACGAGGGTCTGCGCGCCCGGCTGCTCGAACATATGGCCGACCCGCCGTGCGCGTTCAACCTGGCATTTTACCGCCATGGGGCGCTCAGCTATCCTGGGGTGAGGTCGGTTCAGGTGTTGCCCATGGCGCGTGGGGTGGGCAGTGTGGATGTTTACATTGCGGCGCTGCCAGGGTTCGACCCGGAGGTGCTGGCCGAGAACCTGGGCAGCATATTCGCCCAGGCCAGGGAGATTGGTACCAGCGTCCAGGTACGTGCAGCGCAACAGCAACCGGTAAACCTTGCTTGCGTAGTCCGTGTGCAGAGGGAGCACGAGCACGCCTGGGTACTCGAGGACTGTCGGGCCGCCATTAGCCGAATTATGGCAGCGCGGCAGGTCGGAGAGGGACTTACCATTGCACGGCTGCAGAGCGCTCTTATCGTGGTGGCGGGAGTGGAGAACATAAGGTTGGTGGCTCCGGCAGCAGATATTCCAGCCCAGGAGGGGCAACTGTTGGTGGCCGGAGAATTGGAAGTGGCCCAGGGTGTGCTGGGTATGTCGGAGGTGAGCGCGCGATGAACAGCCTTGCGAGTTTGCAAGATATGTTGCGCTCACTGGGACTGTATGCCCTGGGCCGTGGTGGCCTGATTGACGCGGAACTTGCGGCCTACGGCGTCGGCTTCGAGATGATAGAAGATGAGGTGGGCGAGCTGGAGAGTGTCGCTCACCCGGAGCTAGCCACTGGCTGGGCGCTGGATTTACACGAGGCGGCAGTCGGCCTGCCAAACCGCGCGAGCGTGGGCGAGTGGGCTCGCAGAGAGCTCATTCTGCGCCGGCTGATCGGGCCGTTCCCGTCAACGCTAGCCGGCACCGAAGAGGCGCTGGCCGGCTGCGGGCTGCTTGATCCGCGCATCAAGGAGACACCAGACGGGCTACTTGTCTCCGCCGGTGGTATTGTCCCCGGCATGACCGCCGACCAGTGCTGGGAGCTAGCCTTGCGGGTGCTGCCGGCTCACCTGCCGGCATTTGCTATGGGGCCTACTTGGGATGAATGGGACGCCGACACAAAGTCTTGGGATGAGCGGGATGCTCAGGGGCGGAGTTGGACGGAGGTGGCGCTTGTGCGCGGTGGGCATCATCCTGGCCGGCTCCACGCACAGCCGCTGTAGGGGACACACACCCGGGCGACCCGCCTAACTCCACACACAACTGTTGTAGGGGCCGCGCCCCTGCGCGTCCCGCTGATTTCCAGTGACGTTCCGCGATTGGTGCTGAAGTTCCGGGGGCTCAGGTCAAGTTCAAGAGCAAATTTTAATCAGCCTTCGGGCTGGGCATATTGTACCGCTCATGCCGCGGGGGCACTTACTTTTTGCATCGCCAAAAAGTAAGCAAAAAGCGACTTGGGGGGTGCGGGGGGCTTCCCCCCGTGGCGCCCCCCAAGCCCCCCCGCATAACATCCGGCCTCGCTGGTCGAATTTTTGCCCGGGTTGCCGCTTCGTATCTGTTATGCACTGTCAATACCAGGCAAAACCTTATGTTTATGCGGTCACCAAACGACCGGCGATCACGGAGCAGGCTTTGAACCGGCAGGTTGAGTTTATGCCGATGGCCGACATCAAACTTACCCAGCCGCTATGCGAGCCTGGGTTTAGAGTAAGGAATTCTCGCGGTGAGGGATTTGCTGCTGACTGCGCGGGTGTTGACAAATACTGTCAGATTCGGAGTGGTATCGCCCATGAACCTGACTGCCGGTCCTCCCCCCAGTCGCCTTCTTTTGCTTACTTTTCTTGGCGAGACAAGAAAAGTAAGTGCCTCCGCGGCAGGAGCGGTACAATAATCCCAGCCCGCAGGCTGATTAAGATTAAGAACTTGACCTTGGCCTTCCCAGCAAAGCCCAGCCGGGGTACGCGGGCGGGAGAATCCCGCCCCTACAGCGTTAGGTTCGTGGGGAGAGGCGGGCGGGACAACTCCGCCCCTACAACGACAGGTTTGTGTAGACGGCGGGACGCACAGGGGTGCGACCCCTACACCAAACACGGTCGGGGACGGAACCCAGACCATACAACAACAAGTTTACGGTAAGCCGAGGACGATTGAAAATCGCCGCTACAGCGACGGGTGCTACGATAAACATAGCAGGGGGACACAAACCCCAGACCATACAAATCAACACCAACAAAGGAGGCAAATATTATGCCAAGCAGCGAACAAACCGCGAACCTGGGTCTTAACAGGTGGCGCGGGTCTGACATACCCACCCGGGAGGACTTTGTAGCCGACAACGAGATTTTAGACAGCGCGATTGCCGCCCTGCAGCAGGGTGGCGGTGGTGAGGGCGGAGGGCCGGACCCACGGCTGGATACACATTTGGCCGACCGGCAGATGCACCTTACTCTGGAAGAAAGGCAGGCATTGGACACCGGTCCGGGCGTGCCGGTCATGGGAACGTTTACGGGGGATGGACAGGCATTCCAAACGATTGTGCTGGGGTTTAGACCGCGATTTGGGTTTGTGTTTGCCTCCGGTCAGCCGGTCAGCTCCATTGGCTCAAACGGGAACTTTACGACCACAATGTCAGGTTTTTTGAGCCTTTCCGGTCAGACCAGAGGTCTGGAGGCCACAGCCACCGGTTTTAGGGCCATGCAGCATGAGACGGGGACTGTTACCGGTACGACTTACCACGCATTCAACCGCGCCGGGGTGACCTACGTGTACGTTGTCTGGCCACATTGAGATATAGGCAGAGAGAAGAAAAGCAGAGGACAGAAGCCTGCCGTGGCCTTTGTCCTCTGTTTTTGGGCAGTGATAATACCGCTTAGAGCAATGCTCAGCCTGCCTGGGCCGGGAATGGGTTTGTGAAAACTCTTGTGCCCAGCTCGTTATCGAGAGACAGCAGTGTGCTTGTATCACTGCCGATCAGCCTTAGCTTATCTACGATATCCGACGCGCTGGCCTCTTCCTCAACTTGCTCGTTTACGTACCACATCATAAACTGATAGCAGGCATGGTCCGATTCCTGCATGGCAATTGTCGCAATCGCATTGATAAGGTTTGTGACCTTTTGTTCATGTTCGAGGGTTTTTTCGAATATTTCGTTTATGTTCGAGTAAGAGACGGGCGGCAACTCAATAGCTGCGAAGGCAGGCGTGGCGCCGCGCCGCGCTCCAAAACATATTGGTAGATGTTTGTCCCGTGGGCCACTTCTTCCTGCGCTTGGCAAAAGAGCCATTTGGCGGTGCCTTTCAAGCCCATTTGGTCGGCGCTGGCCGACATTGCAAGGTACAAGTATGCGGAATAGTATTCGGCATTTATCTGCTCGTTCAGGGCTTTTAGCAGCTTTTTACTCAACATAAATCATTCTCCTTTTATTTTTGAAGTTACACACACTATCTAAGAGTTATTGATAATAAGTTGCAATATAATTTTATTGTCAATAATATCTGATGCTATAATAAAACATAGAAAAGCGTTTGTCAAGAGCTTTTGCATGTTTGCGAACGAAAAAATAGCGGTCGGGCTACCAAGAATGGCAGACCGACCGCTCGAGCGTAGAGAAAGGTACGATTTTGCAGGTGTACAATGCGCCCCCCTGCGATACAATCAGGTTTTTTATGTAGGGGAGGCCATTGGCCGCCCGCGTTCATGGCTTTTATTCAGGCAGACCACCTGCTGTATTAAGGGCCGGAGAAAACGAGCCGGCCTCCCCTACTGCGGCTTCATAGTTGGGAAGAAGATGACGTCGCGGATTGACGGTGAGCCGGTAAGCAGCATAACCAGACGGTCCACGCCTAGGCCCATTCCGCCGGTGGGCGGCATTCCGTACTCCAACGCGTTCAGGAAGTCCTCGTCCATGTCGTTGGCCTCTTGGTCGCCGGCGGCTTTGAGCGCCACTTGGTTTGCAAAGCGCTCCCGCTGGTCGATGGGGTCGTTGAGTTCGCTGAAGGCGTTGGCGTATTCCCGGCCCAGAATGAACAGCTCGAACCGCTCGGTGTACCCGGGGTTTTGCTTGTCCTTTTTGGCAAGCGGCGAAATCTCGACCGGGTGGCCATAGAGGAAGGTGGGTTGCACAAGCTTGTCCTCGGCGTACCGCTCGAAGAAGAGGTTGAGAATATCTCCTTTGCCGTGACGGGGCAGAACCGCTATGCTGTGTTCTTTTGCCAGCGCCTGGGCCTGCTCTAGGGTTGCGACCTGGGCAAAGTCTACCCCGGCGTGCTCGTGGACAGCCTGCACCATAGAGACCCGTGCGAAGGGTACGTCCAGGTCGAGCTCGACGCCCTCAAAGGTCAGCTTGCCGGTGCCGCAGACTTTCTGGGCCACCGTGCGGATTAGGCTCTCGGTCAGCTCCATCATTCCCTGCATGTCGGTGTAGGCCTGGTAGAGCTCAATCATTGTGAACTCGGGGTTGTGCCGGGTGGAGATGCCCTCGTTGCGGAAAACCCGGCCAATCTCGTAGACGCGCTCGAAGCCGCCGACAATCAGCCGCTTGAGATGTAGCTCGAGGGCGATGCGCAGGTTCATGTCGAGATCAAGCGCGTTTTGGTGGGTGAGGAAAGGACGCGCTGCCGCGCCGCCGACCGAGGTGTGCAGCACCGGGGTCTCGACCTCCAAGAACCGCCGCCCGTCCAGGAAAGCGCGTATCTCCTTGATGATGGCAGTGCGCTTTACAAAGGTCTCGCGCACCTCGGCGTTGACGATCAGGTCGACATAGCGCTGGCGGTAGCGCAGGTCGGTATCGCGCAACCCGTGGAATTTTTCGGGCAGTGGGAGCAACGCTTTGGCAAGCAGGGTGGCGCTGCCGGCCTTGAGCGAGACCTCGCCACGCCGGGTGCGGAAGACTTCGCCTTTAAACCCGGCAATGTCGCCGATGTCCCATTTTTTGACGGCTTCGTATACTTCGGGGCTCAAATCGTCCGCACGCAGGTAGACCTGGAGCCGCCCGGTCTGGTCGGCAAGGTCGTAGAAGCTGGCCTTGCCCATGTCGCGCTTGGCCATGATTCGCCCGGCGATTGCGGCGCTCTGCCCTTCCAACCGCTCGAAGTCAGTGACGATTTCGGCTGTATGTGCGGTCTGCTCGAAGACAGTCTGCTCAAATGGGTCTTGACCGGCGGCTTGCAGCGCGGCCAGCTTATCTCGGCGGACTTGCGTTTGTTCGGAGAGGGACTCTGCCTGCTCTGGGGGGGGCGTGGTTTGATCGTGGCTCATATATGCTTGCTCCTCACTATGCTGTGTTTGTCTATCATTATAGCCATTACTGACGAAAAAAGCTAGTGGGTCAGCTTAAACGGCATTTACTTTGTGTGGTAGCAATCTTGCGCCCATGTTGCGGGATTTTGGCCTATGTATTGCCATATGTGCTGGTACTGGACCTCGCTGCGGATTATGTGGCTGTGGTAAGAGAGTTGCCAGATGGGAAAGCCGAACTGCTTTGACGTCAATGTTTTAAGTACGTTAACCAACTTTGCCAACGTAGGGGACGCACACCAGGGCGTTCCCCTTTTTATCGCGACAAGCATGTGGACATGGCTTGGCATAATGATATAATTATCAAGGGGCTTGACTAGCACAGGGGATTTTCTCTGAACATTTTCAGCAATATCTGATACAAGTCATTGCCCCGATTGTTGAACCTAAATTCAGTCTCTTTCAAGTACAACTCAAACAGATTTTT
>Ga0123352_10005493_pt1 | contig 19116 bp, 15 predicted proteins | sample TergutLab28metaG_FD_89700 | JGI IMG/M metagenome (GOLD analysis project Ga0123352, IMG submission 89700) | Labiotermes labralis P1 segment gut microbial communities from Petit-Saut dam, French Guiana - Lab288 P1 | ecosystem: Host-associated > Arthropoda: Insects > Digestive system > Gut ... | reverse complement strand
TGGCGGCCGCACGACTTCTCGGGGAGATCTCCACTGGCAACACTGAAATAAACTGGAGGAGTCTACACATTATATTCCTATTTTACTACGGCAACTACTGAGCCACTGGGCCTAGGCACGTGATATCTCAAGTGTAACTGATATTTACTGAATCCGGACTTATTAATTAAACACTATCAATAGCTCACATTACACAGCACAGTGATTAGTGAAAAATAGAATGGCGTGGGCATGGAACAGTTGTGTAGCCTATATCAAAGTGTGTCTAACATCCTGTAACTGACCTGGGTAAATTGAAAAAAAAAACATGAAATTCTCAATAAAAATTGCAGGTCTCCGGGCAGCAACTTCAACATGAGATTTCTAGAATTAGGAGCGGGAAAGTGCCCAGTCGCCTGTGACATTCGGTGACATATGGAATAGGAAGTGATAACAAACGTTCCTAGAAAGCCTATGTGAAATACTACATAAATCTGAACAATTACGTTTGTGTCAGTTCTTGGCTCTACAAATGACGACAAATCTGGGTAAGTGAAGTCTGTTGGGGGGGGGGGAATTAACGCAAATAACTAATTATAGATGGCAACACCCACAAAATGCACGACATTATTACATACATGTATATATGTATAACTTAAATTTAAAATATTACAGCTCCAACGTGTTTCGACCCTCTTCGGGTCATCTGTGGGGAGTGCACATCATTTATAAGTATAAAACCTAGGGTTCGTTTATTACAGAAAATCCATGTTTTGTACATATAATCTACGTGCATTCAATGAAGATGACCCGATGAGAATCGAAAAATTTCGGAGTTGTAATATTTTAATTGCAAATTATACATAATATCGTGTATTTTGTGGGTGTTTTCTTATGCAATTATCTATTACAGCAAGGATATGAATAACATAATATTGTGAAATTATTAATGTAGCTCCTTCTAATGTCACAACGGCAACACAATTATTTCTTCCCGGACAATTCTGTTTGACATTTGAAATGGTCCTTTGACAAAATTCATTGAGTTTCGAGGATAAAATCCTGCGTCACTAATTAACACTTCATGTGAACCAAAGAAACGTCTAAAACGTAGTTCCTGCCTCACAACAAATATTTACAAATTCCATTATATAAAGATAAGCTGCTTAATTCTGTATGGGGGCAAATAGACACTGCTGATTGCAAGAATCATAAGCAACGTATAAATACGCTGTGTGGGGAAAATGCAGTGTACTTTAATGCTAAAACGGGTGGTGCATATAGCTACCACTGTCCTTTGAAGGTTAAAATGCAGTTCCTGTACAATCCATTTCTATGCAACAAAAAATTTACATACTGATTTATATGTGGACGTAGTTATTACAGAGCTCTGTCACGTGTAAATAATGCCAAATTCATACGAATTCATAATTAAAACTTATTGCCTTTATAATCAGGTTTGTGCTGAAAAAAATAGGGCTTAATTTACCACAATCTGCCTTTGGTAAGAGTGCCGTTTTTCAACGTTAAAAAGGATGATATGCAGTAAAGGCCGCATACAGTGAAATGCGGTGAGGGTACAAGTTAAGATCCAATCTTTCCTAGCTTCGGCACTACGTAGAGATGAGTGGTCAGCTTCAAGCTACAGCCGCTGCACCCTCGTCGGCAAGAATCCCAGGTAGCTACTAAATAGGAGGATGGTGGGTTCCAGAGCCGGTACAGACGTTTTGGAGAACATACCTTTTGCCCCGACCGAGAATCGAAACTCGGATCGTGTAGTCCACAGCCTCCGCACATTGTGAGTGAAACAAATAGCACAGGCGTAACACTTCATTGCTGGAGATTTAACCGCTTGCACCGAGAAACTCTAATTAAAACTGAACCAAACCACTCCAGTGGTAAACTGTAATTTACCGGAGTTTACGCATCGTGGAATGGAGGCGCGCGTGGGGACAGAAAAAAAGCTCCAAGCTTTTCTTAACCTCGGCACTAGGTGAAAGTGAGTATTCACATTCACGCTGCGTCCACCTTCGTCAAGTTAAATGTATGCACCAAAAATGAACCTGAAAAGGTACCACAACCAATTTGCAATGGTGCAGAAAAGAAAACCTCGTGTTCCTGCAGGCAGAAGAACGCGGGTGTGCACGTATTTACGAAATACACTTCTGGAATTCAGCATGTCTCATAGGTGTTTAAGTGTACGATACTGACTCCAGATATAAATATGTAGTGTGGTAGGTGGTGGCGCAGGTGGTTGAGGCACTGCGGTAAAAACCGGAAGGTGGCGGGTTCATTCAGGCTGCACTATGGCCCTGGGGTCGACTCAGCCTCTAACAGAAATGAGTATCTTGTCATCTTCATGTGCCGTTTGTCTAGAAATCCTGGGAGGCTCAACCTCCTGGAGCCCTCAGCGCCTGGTCTAGTCTGTACAGAGATAGCTGTAGTAAATACACAGTTCCAAGATAATTGTATGTAGGTTTTCACCCTTTTTATAGGGTGAGTAAATGTATAACTCTACTCTTTCTAGGACCTCGGCAGTAGATAGGGTGGGGGTCAGCCCCACGCCCCGGCCGCCTCTACCCCCGGGAAAGACCTGGCACCCATTGTACAGGAGGCTGGGCGGACCCGAGGGCCGATCTGGACGGGCAGAAAATCTCGTCCCCACCGGGATTCGATCCCGGACCGTCCAGCCCGTAGTCAGTCGCTATACCAACTAAGCTACCCGTCCCACTCCAAGATAATTTTACCGTCGAAAAAATACTGCAATACCTAACTTCACGAAGAACAGTCCTTCGTGATAATCTAAGAGTCGCTCATCTGGTCTATAATTTTCCCGTCTTTTAGGAAACCCGAAGTTCCTTTGCAACGTTCACAAATTCTGGAAGTGCCAAGAGACATAAATCATTTTTTCCTCCCATGTTAAATATTTACATCGACTTTTCCCGGAGAAAGACTGTATCTTTAAAGAATTCTGTTTGGAGCCTCAACCTCCTGGAACCCTCAGGGCGTGTCCGGGCCTGTAATGGGATTGTTTTACATTTGTTCTTGAGATGAAAAGCTTCAGAGGAAACTAACACAATTCGTTTTGAAATCATGCAAAATACAGACGAATAGAAGCGAAAATAAAAATCGTTCTACAGCTGTTAATTGCACCACTAATTCCATAATTCACCTAGCTCTAAACTTGTTCATTGGCTTCAGACACATAACTTTCTGAATTGCAGCCACGACTTGTAGTTCGTGAAGATATCACGTAGCAACAGTTTACCGCTTGCACGTGTAATTCTAATCTATTATTATTGAGTGTGCGTTTTCACAATTCAACAAAGCTTCAGTCTCAATATGACACAGTACAAAAAATAAGGATTTTAAAGTGTTTCCTCAAGTCATGGGTTAAAGTAGAAAATACTTACTATTTGATCAATACCTCAGAGTCTGTTTCGATGACAAGGTGCTCCCCCGTGAAAATGTTGTCACGAAACGAATGGAACGAACACAGCAATCAAAATATAATAATTACATCGCGTAAGTTAAAATCTGTCTTTTTATGTGAATATCTAAATGTTTTACTTCATATATTTAACAATTTCAAAATTGTTTAGGATAAAGTATTTATAACGCAAAAGGTGCAATAATTTGTATGTATGTGTCGGTCTGTGCGTAGCTATATCTCTCGTTAACGGTATGAAAAATACCTTGGAGAAAAAAAGCAAAACCTAAAAGCCAAACATGCTTACAGCGATGAATACGAACGTTATATTCGCTTGAATTTATCATAAGCTTTTGTAGAAAGAAGCTAAACTAAACTAGTGCGACTAGTTTATATCACGCAGTTATGTAAGTATCACTTCAGATGTTTTACTCGCTCAGTATTTATCTCAATATAAAAAGTTAGAATGAGACATCAAAATTTGTGGCGTTCGCCTCTCAGAATCCTTTCCTAAAGCTGTAAAAGTGCCAGCATAAAGTTCAGCAAAAAGTCAGGTCACAAACACATTGTTCATAATCCATGTTCGACCAACGTTACCTCCCATAGTATGTTTCATCCTCCTGCACACATCAATAACGCCAATACATAACGCTTAAACTCTGTGCTGAGGCAGGAATGCCAAGTATGGACCATGAAGACGCTAAGAGTTTTAACGTCTCTCTTTTGTCCTCATGTTTCCTTCATAGTAATTATATATATATATATATATACATATATATATGCACATATTAAAATTTCTACTCATGTTTCAATACTAGAATAAGTATGCTGATATTCGGAATGTCCAAGCAGGTCACACAGAAGAAATAAGTCATCATAATATTCACAGCTAGTGGGCAAGGCACGTCGACATTCAGCTGGGGACAATTTAATGGCTTCATACCTACAACCCTTTCTTCCATACCTTTGTCCCTTCCAAACACCTCTCCCTTCCTTTGAAAATCTAATCGCATTCAGTTAAAATCAGATGGTAGATTCTCGAACACGGAACTTCCACTTCCGTAACTAAACAAAAATAAGAGTTTCCATTTAAACGACTTGAAAACTACACATCATACGCAGTCAACAACAAGCCATCTAGCTTTATATGCATATAAACACACTTTTAGTTATTACAGTTTCTTGATACCGTAACATTATTGCAAGGGACTAACAATTTCCTTTTACAAAAATACGACTACACAAGATCGTATTTTAAAGCCGTCCTGTTGACAGTGCTGCATAATTCAGCGGCATTGATGTTACTTCATTGCACACCCACTGTTGCCTGGCTAATCCAATCACACTCCACGCAGCCAAGAATTTAGTTCTACTTCAATTCTTTAAACACTCAACTTATCAAAGAATGCTTCATACAAAATATTTGGATCTTAGTAACATCTATATTTTATGAAACGACACAACGTTTTGTAAGATGAGACCTTTCTTCTGAAAGGATTAATTTCAATTCGCGACTTATTAACATGACGCAACATTTACATGGTAAAAGTCTCACTTGCTTCTGTACTACAGCACAATGCTTGACGTTCTCGCCGCTTTAACACCGAGAAAATTTTTCTCGATAATCACAGCACGGTCGGCAGTGCAAACCCCAGAGAAAAACCCCTGCCTCTCTTGGGAATCTAAATCGGGTTGCGCCTCTTCGCGCCAGTCAATTTTCTGACTGAGGTAACCAGGGTAAGTGGGCTTCTAGATAGATACAAAACAAAAGAAATTATTCAGTGCGTCTTCCAATACCAAATTTCCTCTAAATAGGTTGTGTTGGACGGACAGTGTCTTTGTGGTGGTATAGGTACAAATTACCAGACACACACACACACACACACAGTTTATATGCACACTCTAACATCCGAACACCACATCTTCGTTCCGCCAGTCACGAGGCTATGAGCAATGATACAAAGAACTGCATAATATTTATTAACAAGACCAACAAAACGCACTTGGATTTACGAATGTAACTTTATTACGTAGCAATCACCGAAGTGTTTCGACTATTTAGTGGTCATCTTCAGGGTGATGAGAACAACAATACAAATACAATTATAATGTGTCGAAATCATCCGACCTTTAAAAAATACATAGTTGTTGGTTAAAATTCACGGTTGAATACTACAACTGCGATGAGTATAAAATAGCAGAGGTTTAAAATTTTTTTTTCCCCTCTGAAGTGATTTCGACACCTTATAATTGTATCTATGTTCTTTTTCTTACCACCCTGAAGATGACCACGTGAGTGGCCAAAACATGTTCGTCATTGCTATGTAATAATAAAATTACAATCATACATCGAAATGCATTTGTTTGTCTTGTGAATAAAAGTCAAGCATCTAATTAATACATGGAACATATCAAACTAAGAAGAAATGTTGAATTCAGAATACTGGCATCTGCAGGCCCTAAAACGTCACGGTCTATATCTGCCAGGCATACTAAGCCCGTGCATGCGCAACAAGAGGTCACGGTCACATTATATGTGGACGTGTTATTGCAATCTTTTAAGTAATTACAAAGGATAACTTCAAGTTCTGTATTTACTCTGTTAACAATACCAGTAGAGTGTAGATAAAGAATAAGCAGGTCCGTTGACTCTTCAACAGGCGATATACTCGTTACAAAATTCGGTAAGAATATAAAAAATATGGCATTTGTGGCTGGCAACAGTTACAAGTGTGATAAGAGGAAGGGTGAACGTCACCCAGCGACTCCTGTGTGTATAATGTTAGTAAAGCAACAGCGTAGTAACAGTTCATTTTTACTTCCACATATTCAAGGAGGGTTAGTTTGTTTAAGTTGTCGGTTACCTTCTGCCGAGTGTTTCTTTCACGCTTTAGAACATGGTGAAAAAAGAAACGCGTAAAGAGAAGGATGAAAGAGTGCCGCTCCTTCCTCACAAACACATACCAGGACCAGTAAATAATGCTCCTAACGTTGCAGACACGGAGCTGAAATACATTTCCCTAGATATGACACTCACTTCCTCATTTTTTGGAACTCTGGCCGGTGTCTTGCAACAGAAGTGAAAAAGAACATCTGAGATACACTCATATCAGCTCTACCCGTAAGACTCCTTCTGTTTTTTACACATTTCAGCACCGAATGTTTTGTGCCAAGAGTTCGCACCCAAAAACTGTTTCAGTGATTTTGGTTATAAGAAAACAAACAGAAAAACATGCACGCGTGCGTTGATCTAGCACTGCACCTTCTACATACATAAAGATTTAATCCGTTTTTTTTTAATTTTAAAATTAGTCTATCGTGTGAAACAGTGTGCTTGATACAACACAGTCATCCCATTAACATATTTCGAAAATACAGGAGGCGCTTGAAATGTTTTCGATGTGCGAAGTTTGTTATCGGTGGTGTCAGCAATATTTTGACTGATAATATGGACACAGTATATCTCTTCCTTCTTGCTGATTCCTTCATAAGGTGGTGGAATAAAGTAATGAAGACAATTCCGTTGCCAAGGGTCACTTTATCCTGCCGTCTGACGCAGGAAACGGAACCAGTTTCTAAATGGAGTGGTCTGAAGAAAGACAAAATTATCCAAAATGAGCCGCATGTGCAGGGTACTTGGAAGCAACCATAATAAATGGGTGGGTTCCATAAAAGGCAGAAATTTCATGAACAGCAGAGACTATTGCCCTATTAAGAAAGATTCTACACATGTTGTCGTGCGAAGAATTTCAAACGAAGGACAACGTTTAAAACAACAGTCACAAGGGTTTCCTGAAGTGCCGAATACCTGTCAGTACAGACAGCGAATCGGTAGGCGGAATATTTCACGCAGAGAGGAGATTATTGCCCTTTTAAGAAGCATTTTCGTCATTGCAGTTAGTTTTACTCGTACCTACCGTTACTAATGCACACTTCTATAACACGGTTTGTCCATGTAGACAGTCGGTGCCCCACCATCGGACCCACAGTTCGGCCACACGTTGCTGAAGCACTGAATACAACATTAAATGACAAATACGATAGGCAGAGTGATGTCGAAAGGACTCTATGTCTCCCCCACATATATTTATGTGTTACGTGCTTCATTTCATATTCATAATCAATTCGCAACGTATGCACACCGATTACCAAACTGTTATTGAGTACTGTTTTACATAAAGCCACTAATGACTAACGCACATCCATGAAAATTTGTATTATGATTTTCATGTTGCGGACAGGACGAACCAAAAGTACGGATATTGTTGAAAACCTTCTACCAAATGTAGCTGTACACATACCGTGGGAACATGAGACATCCTATATGTTCGGATAGCATGGTACTTGTAGTCGAGACAATAGAAACCACCCTCCACTCCCTACTGCTGTGTATTACCTGATCGTCATCATCATTAAACTGCTCAATTTCTAATCATACATCGGCATATCAAACCGCGAAACAGATGAACATGTAAAGTACAGCGTTTAAAATGATTCAGTTACTACAGCAATTCAATAACAAATACCGTTTTCAAAGAAAAAATGTAAAATAGGGTTACAGAGGTAGAGTTTCAAGGCCTTAGAATGTTAAGGTGAAAATGTGTCTGTGCTTCAGTAGCACCACACCATCGACGAGTATGAGGGAAGAGTGTCACAGTTTCACGTATTCTTAATCTTGACACTAGATAAATATGATTGTTCAACTTCCAGTCCCGGCCGCTTTACTCCAAACGAAACAGCCCTTGGCACCCTTAGGACAGGAGGCTGGATGGGTTCCAGAACCGGTCTGGGCGTTTAGGTAAAGAGAAAAATTGGTAAAAGCACACATTTTAAAAACCTAAGTTTTCAAAATTTCTGCTAGGAGACCAAAGTACTAGAACTGGACTGATTAATTGAAATCATTTCTTCAACTCTTTGGCGCACAACATTTGAAACTAATTGGAGATTTACATAGAAATTACAAGAAAACGCATTTGACAGATGAGGAATGAATGCATTATTTTAGTTGAAAACCCTGGATGAAAAAGGAAAATTAGAAAAATCAGGAAGTCAGTGCTTAATCGCCGATTAATTATTTCCTTCCGTAAATTAATCGTTACAGAAGTTCGACGCTGTACCACTTTCTTCAAAGCCCAAAATTCCATGATATAAAATAATGCACGAAAGCATGCGATCACCGTGACGCCGCAAGGAAACTAACCATGTCGTAGTGTTCGTGGATGGATCACAGAAAGGTATAAAATAAGCATTTTTTTTGTAATAGGTTAGTAGACGATCCACGCTTTGAAATCTCTTATTCATTCAAATAAAACATTCTTTGCGACTTCCTATCCTTGATGGACGTACCGTTGTAGCAACAAACATGCTAACTAAAATGTCGCTCAGTCAAAACACAACATATTCAATAATATGACGTTTGCTGCATGGTTCGATTACAAGTAACCATCATCAGGCAGACATTTCAGTACATGGACATGACATGTTCAGCGCTAGAGTATGGTATTCCATACTGTTTACATTTGCTGTGTAGAATTTCAGACATTTAGATAATAAACTGCTCAATATTTTAATGTCTTTACTAATACATTTTCTGAAAATATATATGAATCTATCAGTGCAAGTCTTTAAAAATCTTAAAAATTTCAACACTCAGCATGCATGCGTCTTGAAAGACTAAGCAATTATCAATTAGATTTTTAGCTCGTGGTTCCATACATCTTAATTCGATTTTAATAAAAATCCAACCAGATGCAACAGTATGCAGACTGTACTCCTGATGATGGGTGTGTGACACCCAAAACATGTAGAGTGACTTTGCAGTAAATAAATGTCTGCATACTGTTGCATCTGGTTGGATTTTTATTAATATCAATTTGATGTATAGTTATATATATATATATATATATATATATATATATTCTTATAGCAAGCTAGCAAGCAGTTAGCATAACCTGTATGATCTATACCTATTGCTGTGTGTACAGTGCTAAACTCCTGAAGATGGACAGAGATGCTGTCCGAAACAAGTAGAGTTCTATTCAAAAAATAAAATTGAGAAATTAGTGCATCTCGTTGGTTTTATTATAAGAATGTATCACGATGCACGGTCCTCAGAATGTAATATATATATATATATATATATATATATATATATATACTGTATATATATATATGTGCGTGTGTGTGAGAGAGAGAAATTAAAACACTGAACGACATTTCAGTTAGTACTACTACACAACGGAATGCCTCCTATCAAACAAACATGCTGCCCGCAGTCACACACGAACACGTACCTGTATACAACAATACGCCCATCATAGCTTTACAAGTTCGAAGGATCTTTGGAGGTACTTAATAAAGTCTACATTTTATGTTACATGCCATTTCTTTTGGTGCGTGTTTCATGTCACGTGTAACATTTTTGTGCCATGTGATTTTTTAATTTCAAACAGTTGATTGGGTTCGCCTTATGCTTCATGTAATATACGAGTTGTTATGGAAACGATATGAACTGGACTGTCATTCACCTCACACGCCTCAGTATAAACATAAATGTCAAAAGTTATCAAAATGCGATCTGCAGCTGCAGAAATAAAACATGTAGTGACGACCTCTCCCTATTACGTGTTCATCGTTAGATTTATCATCCCCGTTGTGTTTTATGCAAAGTAGGAGGGGGTAGGTACGTAAAAACATAACTGTCTTTGTATCTGTTTTATTCGGCTGACGACATGTTTCGGCCAGTGTTGACCATCCTCTGGTCACAAATATGTATAATGAGGAAAAACTATACAGTGCAAGATCATTAGTTGTGATACATATTCTGAACTTTCAACGAGATCTCGTTGTCATGCGGTTTATCTCGTTGAAAGTTCAGAGTATGTACCACAACCAATGATCTTAACTGTATAGTTTTTCCTCATTATACATTTTTGTGACCTGAGGATGGCCCAACATTGGCCGAAATATGTCGTCAGCCTAATAAAACATACAAAAACAGTTGTGTTTTGACTACCTACCCCCTCCTATTATGTGTTCATTTAGGTAATTACTAGAAAAAAAAAGTATTATAGCGATATGTGTAGTTTAAATGTTACAGGAGGATTTAAAAACGTGTCCTGATTCGAAGATTCGCACGTGTGTAACAGTGGATAAATCTCAACTACCAACACTGTCCCGAGCGACCGGTCAGTACCGGATGCTGGACACAGTTCTGGACTCCGTTCCGCAGCAGCAAAATGATCATCATGCTTACAGGCTTACACGTGCAAATTTCCTGTCCCTGTATGGGAAGACGTGTATAATATCTGGGGGTTTTAATTCAGAACAGAATTTGCTACTTCTGCGTTATAGGGAACTACATGGAAATGTTCACTTCGTGCACTTACAATGTATTCAAATTAGATCTGCTGATAAGGTCAGCTGAGTTCAGGCGGCAATCTTATTTACAACACACTATGGAACAGAACGTCTATGTGAAGAAACGGACAATTCTAAGGTGTTACTTTAGCGACAGCGTCTGGGTCTGGCCTTGTACGTCCCATTTAGAACTGCTGCTTTCTGCATATATACCGTCTACTTAACGAAGCTGTAAGCAACTCCCATTATATTGAGTTAAAAGGTTACTGATGATAATCGCATTACATAAGGAAAGAGTTTCCGAATTTTAAGTGTATCGATTCGTAGGTTCAATACAGGCACGAAATTCGACGGCTCTGAGTCAGATATTATTATGTATTTGTAAGAGGTGTGGTGAGTACAAATGCGTACAACCTTTGGTCACATCTATGGATTTCCATTGCCTTGGGGTTAATTTTATCTTCATTCGTAACTTCGATTTTTCAAACTTTATCCTACGAAAGTGGGTATTTACACTTTGGTGCATGGCTTGTGAAGAGGGAAAGAATATGAAAAAAAAACGGTATTTTGTGCAAAATAAAATAGATTAAGCAGCATGTTACAAAACCGCAGTATATTTCCTTCTTACCCATATATATATATATATTTATATATATATATATATATATATATATATATATGTATATATAAAACTTCATTACGTATATGTATGTATGTGTGTGTGTATACAATGAATTTCTAGAATTGCCGCGCGGTATAACGTGGGTTTGCGGCCGCTCGCTTGCTGAGATTGTTGGTTCGAATTCCGCCGAGGGCATGGATGTATGTATGTATGTTGTAAGAGTTATGTGTTGTCAACTAGAGATCTCTGCGACGGGCTGATCACTTCTCCAGAGGATTCCTACCAAGTATGGTGTGTCTGAGTGTGATCGTGAAGTCTCTATAATGAGAAGGCCCTGGCCCAATAGGGGTTGTTAGACCATGAAATTTAAAATAATGCTGGAGAAGAAAATGGAAAATTACGAAAACTCACTCGTTTTTCAGTCGAGAATCGAAACTGATACTCTCGAAGCGCGAGCCACAATCTTTAGGGATATTACAACATGGCAGTCAGTGGAATGGCATTATTAGTTAATGGGAAAGAGCCCTGAGTAACGAATTATTTTGGTTTTAAAAAAAGTTACTGAGAAGTGGGAAATGAAGCTGACGGGGTTTGCAGTCCGCGCTGCACGGACGAACTCAGTTCGACATTCCTTTCGCAACGTTAGGTTTAATTGCACACCTCTACTCGACTCGGGCGCCCTTCAGTGAAGATCCTGTGCTGTAGTCTGACGTGCTTCGTGGCGTCAGTGGGGAAGTCGCACCCAAAATGCGTGTCACTCGAGCATAACTGTCTTAGCTGCCTTCACAAGCACTGCAGGGAAATCAAAAAGAGGAACCTGACAGAAGGCATCACGAAGTGCTAGAATGAACATATAACGAACACAATCATATACGTTAGCATGTAATAAATAAGTAGTGCTGACATATATGATTGTGTTCAAAAAGAGGAACTGCTAACCACGAACCACGATGTAGCTTAGCAACTGACAGTCGCTCAGCAGACCTTGTACTGTACCGGAACATTAGCAGAGTCTGCCGAACCAACCGCTGTGTGAAAGGATTGTTATACTGTACCTCAACCCTCTCGATCTCACCCATGTCCCTCTAGACTAGACGGCTTCCAAACTAGTGTAAGAACCGGATGCTTGGAAATTTTGTTGGGCATATGTGTTGGCAGATTCACAATTTTATTTCAGTAAAAAAAAAAAAAAATCGCGACTTTTGGCTATGTTGTGGGCGTTCATTTCCCCAAGGACATTTGAGCTTAACTTCCCAGAATTTTAAAACGGTCATCCAACCCCTTCGTTGTCCAAACAGTCATTATAGCGAAGGGTATTGGATGTGTCACCCTGGAGAATGAGAAGGTAAAATTGCAGAGAAGACTCAAATTTTGGTAGCAGAATAATAGTTAGCGGCTAGATTGGAAGTAAGTAGCCCCAGGGACCGAAGTGTATTGGATCGTAAAAAAAAAAAAGTAACAAGACAAGTGATATCAATGAATAAAATGATATTCCGAAACACCTGAGATGATCTCACGCACTCGTAATGCTAGACCGCGCTTCTGACTTTCCCGGTCTATCCAAAGCGTTGGAACGGGAAGTTAGATTACGTCCCGTTGCAGTGGGGCAGAAGAACCTCCAACGGACGGTGACAACCTTTAACGAAACCCGACGTTTCATTAGCGTTTAGTCTGCCATGATGCTGTGTCATTCGAATCCACTCCGCGATCTATTTTAATATTATCCTCTTATAAACTTCTCCAACTCCGAACAGCATTTTGAACGTTCTTCTCGTCGCCCTCACGTGTGCTACATTTCCCGCCCATCACATCGCCCTTGATTTGCAAAGCTTATTTGTTTAAATATAAAAAATTACGCCTCTCTGTGTAAATCTCCCTTGTCTTACTTTATCATATGCATATAGTCTCCTCAGTACCGTTTTCATTAACCACTCTGAAACCATGAATGAAACACACCAACACACACATGCCTTCTATTTTCCCTGCTAAACCGTTAAGCTTCGGCCCGACGCTCTGCCAGTGTAACGCCATACGCCGCGTGTCGGGGAGGTCTAACGGTCGATGACAGGAGCTAGACAGAAGATCGCACTGATAACAACCTTCAGAAAGTCTAATAAAAATCACTAGAGCGTCGGGCCGGCGCTGACCGGTCAAGTAGAACAAAAATCACCCTGTATTTTTGTTCGTAGCGCGTCATGATTTTATGGCTCGTATAGTGATAACGGTCATGCCAACCGGACAGCTGTCAAATTACTACCGATGCGATGCGATGTATTGAACATGATATGGTAGGATATATCAGGGATCCAAAAATCCCGCGCGCCAGGTCTTCCCGGCGACTAAATTCTGTACAGGTGTTTTCTGTAAGGAACTTGCTACTTGTCACCCTTCAGACGCACAGAGCTATGGGGTGGCGCTCAGATTTTTGGAAAATCTCTGGATCCACGTGGTATACGCTGTGATATTCATTGAGTTCACTTATTACTCGGTTCGTAGAACTGATCACTGATTACCACCTTGTAAAAGTGTCCTACAGTTTTTGGACTGTAACTACAGCACGTCCAAAGAAACATAAAACAAAAATGCAGCTTTAGTTGATACCGACTGAGCGCTGACATCGTTATGAAACACAGAGTCGACATCAACAACAAATCTAACACTAGAAATTTTGCACTTTGCCCACACAGTGTACTAATGCGTTACGAATGATCCTAACTATACTTTCTACACCCCTACACAGCATTCGTCAAATGACCTTCATAATGAACAATAAATAACCTTTATTATATGTGATGTATGAACTGAATCTTCATACAGTGCAGTCTCGATTCTCCGAGTCCCGATTGTTCAAGGTTCAGTTTCGTCAGAACGGGATGCGCTGTAGTCAAGGTCGTTTCCATGTCGGGTACAGAATTTAGGTGAAGTGCGTATCAATGTGTGCACAGGCATTACTGCACTTCCCTTTGGCCGCTTCCTTTGCATCCTGCACAATATCGTCGTGACATAAATGCGTGCTATTTTAACGTATCCTAACAACGAATGCAAACGTTACGTATTCAAATGTTCTAAATTGTCGTAATCCGTAGCATTCCGAGCTTTTCTGTAATTCGAGGCCAACCTCTGTCCCGTTTACCTCGAAATATCGAGATTCTGCCGCATTACTTTTGCTTTTCAAAAGGTTAAAACCACATGCTGCAGCTCCGGTTCGGGCTACAGAACACTGAACAAGTCACGTCCAGACCTGTTAATTTTATCTGCCCATGTATATCTACTAACTACCAGTGAGTCAACGAAGTTACGAACATTTGATTCGATGGCACAGGTTAAGACAGTGATCCATGTAGAGAAATCGATAAAATACGGCCTGCAACAAATATTTAGCACTGTATGCTTTAATAAAACGCCGATGAATAGCGTAGTAGTTGAGAGCATGTAAGGAATATATTAACGGATAAACAGAGCTTTGTTTGACAGAAAGCATAAATCGTGTTTTTTTTTTAATGCTTGGAATATTATACTGTAGCCTAACTAGTCGTGAAGAACTATTTTCATCATAATGGACTATAAAAACAGTTCCCGTTTTCGGTTTTCGCTGTCATAAACTTCGTCAACGCACGTCTAGCAGTTTCTTATGAAGAGTAAAGTTGTCCATATGCATGCCATTAAGGGATATGGGGGCGTGGAAGCATAGTTCCACACGTTCTTATTCTGAGCACTATACGCAGATGAGAGGATAGCTCCACGCTCCGTCCCCTTTAGCCCACGGTACCCATTGAATAAGGGCCGGTAAGAACCTCAAGGTCGGCCTGGACGTTTTGGAGAAAATAAAAATCTATCCCCCGTCTTGGAAAACTGCTATGCGATGTTACGGTGTGTCACTACGTAAATATGACTAACCGGAGTTGCGAATAAGGTCAAGGAAGTATGTTCCTGCGAAACGCGGGTAACTCTTTGTCGTTTTACATGCCGTAACATCAGTATAAGATCTTCCTTACCCTGACTGTACAGTCAGGCTATCGTCTAACCCTCAGTTTCACAACCCTAACAAAACTGGGTGACCTGCATAACGCGATGTATAAGAACAATATATCGAAAATTGCATGAGGTTAAAGCCTGATAAACGGTTCTAAGACCCTGGCCTGAAAGCCCGTATAAATCCCCCGTGGAAGACGTCATAGCTAAATCCAAATAATTCCCTATCATATAAAATCAAAATTCCGCGGGTCTTACTTCAGCCCACTACCGTCACCATTCTAACGTCTTCATCTTCATTTTCATATTATTCCCACCAGACAAAAGAGTGGGCGAAACCTGGGAACCTTCTAGCAAAAGTAATGTTCTTTTCCTTCCGAGCAAATTGTCTCTACTTCTCCCGTTTCCTCTAGCCTTCTACATATTACACTTCTCTGTCTTTAAAAAGCCTGTTCCAAAATGGTTCTTGTAATTTATTCCGCCTTGACCCACCTACTGGTTACTGATCTGTGTTCGCGTGTTCATGTCCTTCTGTTGCTTACGGTATCCTACGAATGTAGCATTCAACTCAAATCAAAATCGAATTTAATTTCGCAAAAGTACCCAAATCCGGCTTCATGTAAAAAAAAAAATACGTCGACAATGTAAAATGTAAAACGCATTATTTTCATTCGAAACATATTTTCATTAATTCACTAACTAAGTTGTCCGTCTGGCGGCAGGTCCATAGCCTCTTCCAAAACGAGTTCTCCACAGAGTGCGATCTAGTGCTTCCTCTTTGAATTTCCAGTAACCCCTCGCTTCATAAGGTCATCCAGTAAATGGTTACTTCTTTTTCGTCTTCCCGTCACTGCTATCCGTCCTCCAATTTTTCCTTCAAAAACGTGTTTTAGATGGCAGTTCCTATGCCAGATGTGACCAATCCAGTTAGCCGTCCTTCTTTTTGTTTGTAGGATACTCCTCTTCTCCTTCAGTCTGTGTATGACTAATACTTTTTCATTTCTCACACGATCGGTCCAGCTGATCTTCTCCATACTTCTCCAGTATCACATTTCAAAACTATTCTGGAATTTATGATCTACTTTCCGAAGTGTCCAAGTTTCAGCACCATACGAAGCTATGCTCCAAGTGTAGCACTTTATAAGTTTCCTCATAAAGATTAAGTTCAATTTCCTAGTCAAAAGGGCCTTCTTATTGTTGAATGTTCCTTTTACCATGGCAGTCCTGGGTATAATATCACGTGCAATCTTACATCATTTGTTATCATGCTACCCACTAGTTGAAATATTCCACATTATCAAGTTGTTTTTTATATGATAATATGTACCGGAGACGGTTGCCCTAAGATTCTCATTACCTTAGTCCCCCCCCCCCCACATTAATTTCCATTCCACGCTTTCTTCCTATTTTAATTAGTCTATCACTCATATCCTGTAGTACCGCTTCTTCCTTAGCCAGCAGCACTCTGGCATGTGCATGTTTCACAGTGCGAATTACATGTCGTGTTTCGAAGTCTCCAAACCCTTCAAGAGCTTCCTTGTTAAGGTACTTGCAGAATAATTTGAATATTAAAGTGTATTTAACAAAATACAAGAACAAATAATTCATTTGCACTAAGGTACAACTCAAAATTTTGCAGTATTAAACGCCTATGTACCCAAAATTAACAGATCTATATCCGTAATAAACACACACGAAGGCCAGTGAGTTTTAAAATGTCGCACAGAACATATTACCAAAGGTGCATTTAGTCACTTTTCTACAATCGCATTTTAAGCAAAAATTGAAAAAGTGCAATACTCAGATCTTTCACTCACTCAGTCTACGTACTGCGATCACTGCAGACTGATTCAATAGAACATGAACAGAGAGAGCTCAAGTTGGTCCACAAAAGTAAGACACGAATAAATCGAAACATTTATTTCACTTGCAATAAATGGGCATCAGCACATTTGGGGAATTAAATTTCACCAAAAGAAAGTGTTCAGGGAACGTATTTATTCCACTCAAGGACGCCAACCAACTCCTTGTTACAAGAGGAATTTACTGATTAAAGAAACGAGTGATATTGTATGTAGGCTTGCTGTTATATTTCGCAAAACAAAATGCAGGACCTATATAAACAATTACCTCAGTTTATGGTATAAATCAAGGCTACCACAGTTCGGTCAGTGAGTAAGTGCGGATTTTGAGATGAAACTGAGAGCAAGGTTATGGATTCGTACGAAGGAAACAGCCCAGATAAAGGAAACCGAAACTGAAGGGTTTCCGAGGTAGGACACATTTCCGCTCGCGAACTAGAATAAATCTTGAATTCCCCAAGTTCCCAGACCCGTGACATAAAAATAATATGATCAGTGCAGGTTTGAGTAACGAACTAAGTTTCTTCTGAAATTACTTTTAAATAAGATAACCCCTTTTGACAATCAGAGGACCGTGCAACGTGATATATTCTTATAACAAAAGCCAACGAGATGCACTATTTATGAAATTTATTTTTGGTTAAGAACTCTACATGTTTCGGGCAGATCCACTGTCCATCATCATGAGTTTCAACACTGTATAAACAGCAATAGGTATTTGTCGTGCTAGTTATGTTGACTGCCTGCTAGCGAGGTCAGGACTTTGCTAGCAGGCAGTCAACATAACTAGCATGACAAATACCTATTTTTGTGCGCATAGCGTTGAAACTCCTGATGATGGACAGTAGATCTGTCCGAAACATGTAGAGTTCTCAACCAAAAACAAATATGAGAAATAGTGCATCTCGTAGGCTTTTATTATAAGAAGGTAAACCCTCTTCAAAGTGATTTTTTTTTAAATTTCAAATTTAAACTCAAGGACATATTTTCTTGGGGAATTGGTGCTTTTGTAATATATCAAAGCATGCTGCTGAGCTGGGAGAGAGCAGGGCGAATGAAGAACAGATCTCCACTCGTCCGCGTTCTCTACGGATCACAAGATTTCAAAGGCATCCTTTTTTTTCTGGTTGACAGAAGAAAGAACGTAAAACATTCTGGTACAAGTGAGATTTGTCGTTTTCACTGCGAAGACTACAGAGATACACAAAAGTCTTCTGGGACGCGACGGCGTACAGTCTTGTAGGTACCTAGGACATACCAAATTAAAATACTGCCTCCATCATCAGTGCATATGACACAAAAAGTTGAAACCACTTCTACCACAAAAATACGGTATAAAAGGAAAATAAATGTCAAGCTGCTAGGCCTTCATATATAACATGAATACATGTGCGCAGCTACTTGTACCTTTTTCCGTCTATTTCAACACAAATCACCAGCTAATTTTATCACGTAATTACATTTTTAAAACAAGAGCAATCACTGGACGAAATACAGGAACAAGGACTTATTAAAAAAAATCTACCGTCCACAGATAAGAGATGATCCAGTCACATAAAATCGGATGTAACATCTAACCTAATTTTATAACGTTAAATCCGTTACTATTATATCCACCATAATGCCTGGGTACGATTATATCAGTGCGCTGTATAGGTTTACTAGTGACGACCGATGCATATGCGCTCTCGGGATGTAAAATTTATAAGTTCCCAAAATTAATTGTTTGGTTTACTGAATACTAGTGGTTAAGTAATCAGTGCTTCGTTAGACTTACTTACTTACTCCATGGTGCAGAGTCCTTCTTGAGAAGCTAACTGGTTTGCAGCTAGTCAAGAAATTCCCCGCATTTCACGGAACCCGAAGGTTCATTACCGTACTCACAAGCGTCC
>Ga0123352_10005490_pt1 | contig 19119 bp, 7 predicted proteins | sample TergutLab28metaG_FD_89700 | JGI IMG/M metagenome (GOLD analysis project Ga0123352, IMG submission 89700) | Labiotermes labralis P1 segment gut microbial communities from Petit-Saut dam, French Guiana - Lab288 P1 | ecosystem: Host-associated > Arthropoda: Insects > Digestive system > Gut ... | reverse complement strand
GGAGAACATTGTCAGGTTCATTAAATGCCAAAGAATACGATGGCTTGGTCACATAGAAAGAATGCAAGACACCGCAATTCCAAAAAAGATGTTGTACGGAAAGCTGTATGCAACAAGACGAAGTGGAAGACCAAAAATGAAATGGCTGGATGTTGTGTCCATGGACTTGAGAAAGATGGGAATAAATGAATGGAGAGACAGAGCAAGGGATTGAGAGGCCTGGAGGCGTATTGTAAAGGAGGCAAAGGCTCACCCCGGGCTGTAGCGCCACTGAAGAAGAAGTACATCACGTGTTTTACGAGATTTGTGATCACGGAGTGAACTGCCTGGAAGTAATGCTATTTTCTTGTATCCTTGAGGCAGACTCAACTGTTGTCATTATGTTAAAGAATAAGTACTGATATTTTTAAATACTGGGTGTGAAAGTATGGGGACAAGGCAAAGTGTGGCAAGATACTTGGCAGTTTCTGTCACATCTCAAACTCAGACATCTTCTCTGTCAATAAAATCTTTCTCACTGTGTAGAATACAAAGCCTGTGCCATGTTGTGAAGTCTGCCAGCCATCATAGCCCCCCTTGCCACTTACAAACAAATGTCATGACCAAATGCACTTATGAATAATCATGCACAATAATACTTAATTTAGTTTAGTTTAATTTAATAATTTTCCAAAAAGATGCAACTTATTCAGTTTATTACATTTCTGTAGGCAGCTCTACATGTTTCAGGTGTTGATACCCATCATCAGGAGCTTGTACAACTGTAAATACAGCTTCTGGTATTGATTAACCGGATCTACTACCATCCGCTCTCGTTGATTTGGAACTGATTCATGTGTATTGTACGGTAGGTATTCATGTGTATCGTACTTACCGTATGATACACATGAATCAGTTCTAACTCAACAACAAGAGCGGATGGTAGTAGATCCAGTTAAGCAATACCAGAAGCTGTATTTACAGTTGTACAAGCTCCTGATGATGGGTGTCAACACCTGAAACATGTAGAGTTGCCTACAGAGATGTAATAAACTGAATAAAGTCGCATCTTGTTGGACAGTTATTAAATTCGATTCACAATGCATGGACCCATGTATATAAAATTCATTAGTTTAGTTTAGTTTATTAGTCCAAAATATCATACATATGATTGTGGACTCATCAATTTCTAGCAATATATAAAGTGAGATAAGTCCAATAGCAACGAACATAGTATTCTACAAATGATTTCAGAACCATTTATATATAGTGTAATAAAGTTTAAATTAGAGACAGAGTTAATGAAGTTACATAGTTACAAAACTACAAATTCTTCCACTGAGTAAAAGGAATGCAGAAGAAGAAGTGATTTCAGTTCCTTCTTAAAGGTCTTATAACTATCTATTTCTTTTATGTACCCAGGAAGTTTGTTATATAATTTAGTCCCCATATTTATTACACTTCTCTTATATAAATCAGTTTTATTTAGGTTCTATTATACTTTTACAGCATTAGATTTTAAGGACTGATTAATAGTGATAGCTGCGTCTAAATGGTAATCTCTACTGATACGCAAGCTCACCTCTGGACATGATGCTGAGCCAGTTCCATCCGTTTCCCACCCTCACAATCCACTTCTCTAAGATCCATTCTTACATATCTCCTCAGTTTCCCAAGTGGCCTTTTCAAAGAGCTTTCATCACCATACTTCTAAATACATTCCTTGCTTTCTTCAACCTAGCAGCATCCTCAAACCAGTCCACTTTTCAATGCCACCAGAGTACTATATGGCATTACAGACTTTATGTATATGTGGAATTTAAAATACCTATTTCTTACAAACGTTTAAAAGTTCTAGATAAAACTGATGTATGAAGACAGTTATTATGTCTTTATTGAACAGCTAGTCAAGTTTTGGAAGAGTATGCTATCAAGAAATTTACATCAGATGCTTCCAAAAAAAGAGTCACATGAGAATCAGCAAAACTGCATGATGGTACAATCGTTGTAACTATTCTAATGTCCTCAATTAATATGTAATATTTTATAAAAGGTGTCCCAAATTTTGTGTGTGTGTAGTATTTAGCCTCAGTTAGCCATAATTATAGAGCATTTATACTTGAAACACAGTGGGCCCTTCATAATTTCAAAGAAACACGAATGCAAATAAACAAATTTACCATACATAAGTATAAGGGGGCAAAAAAGAAATACTGAAGAGCAGTACGAATGATGTTAAAGAATAAACTTCATAATTTTCCAGCTACAGAACTGTTAGGTGGGGGGGGGGGAACTATTCTAATTACACAAACAAAGACAAGGTAGCATATATTATGGCAACAAAAAAAAGTGCTAATTTCATCAGTTAACAGACATTGCTACCAAACTGGCTTAAGACACATATGAGCAACATCATGCACTCCATACACAGTATATAGCCAAGAACAGCACACTACAAAACATGTCATCAAGTAGAAAGAAGGTGGTTTTGAAGTAATCCATCAATTATAAATGTTGATAAATAAATAAATAAATTTCGTATTAAAAAAGAAAGGCTGACATAATGCATTTCTGACTGTTTTTGAATGTGAGAAAATACTGTACTTAAAGTGCTTCATTTTTGTTAGGCTTCTCAGTGCTTAATATCTGATGTTGATGGACATTTTGCTTAATCTCCTAAACTTATAGAACAATGCAGAAGAGTAATATTTCATGTCACCATACTGACTCATTGAACAGCTTTACTTTTCACAAATTATGAACTAGGATGCTTCAAGCCAGTATGGCAAACAGGGGTAGGGCATGGACAAGGGTTCAATTACTTGCAGAAAATGAAATTTTCTCTTTACCACCATGTCCAGACTGGTTCTGGGGCCCACTCAGCCTTACAAGCATTGTGTTTGGGGGCTGTTTGTCTAGAAATAAAGAAGGTGGAGACTGAAACCAACCAATCAACCAGACCTAGTGCTGAGATTGAGTATGTTGATTTATAACTCCCTTTTCCACTGTATTTCCATGGCATGGTCTTTACTTAATCATAAGGCCAACTACATCTTTGACCTGCTGATAAGTTCCTGTGGATGAAATGTGCAATCTGTGGAAACAGCATTGCAGATGATGTGTCAACATAAATCACATTCTTCCCAAAGTAGTTGATGTGGGGTGCTAAACTTTAATTCATGGTACCCATATTAGTTCTAAAATTATTAAATTTATATTACTTCTGTAAGTAGTGTTTAGGCCATATGACTATTTAAATGCTTAGTGTGCTCCACAAATCAGATAAAAGAATGTGTTAAGCTTGCTTCTAACCAGAATGTCTTTCAGTGGTACTCAAACCTTACTGCTGCATGTATGTATGTATGTATGTGTGTGTGTGTGTGTGTGTATATATATATATATATGTGTAAAGTTTGATATTTTGTTGAAACAAACTGTTTCTTATAGGTTTTTAAATTAGTCATTATGTACCATTACTCCATGCAGCAATGCTGTGCCTCCAAAAATGTGTCTAGAGAAGTTATGCATATATTGCATTTATTGATTTATATTTATCACATGATTTTGGGTATTGATTCTCACCTGCTTTACCCGTATCTTTTCATGCCGTTGCATATGCAGTAATGCTCACACTGAAATACATTATACAGTTTTAGGAGTTGTATGAACAACGTGTAAAATGAAGTATGTCTCATTGAAAAGTCATGGCTGTCCAAGATATGTCTGAATCCAAAATCCACTTGATTGGTTGCAATTTAGTACTGAAGGCCTAGAGTAAGAGTAGCCAAGGGAATTTTATTTTGCTTCTCTCTATTACAGTGTTTCTCAACCCATGAGTCATAAAGCTATTCGGAGTGGATCACAAAACAATTCAATGAATGTAATTGTGTTTTAACTCACACTACTTTGATAAGTGTATTAAAAGAAGTATTTTTGTAAATGTGATCACATGTAATGAAACTGTAGCAACATCAGCTTGACCAGGGTCATGTTATAAAAAATTACGTAAAGCATTAACTATCAGGTTGCCAGCCCTTCAACAAAAAGTTATCTGAACAGCCAAACAAAATCAGCATTTTTCTACAGACATTGTACTGTTCACATAATATTCTCAATTGGTAAATACATTGCAAAACATGGAAAAATTCATACTTAACTGGATCACAGTGTCTAACTCTAGATTTAAGACCCAAAGGAGGAGTTACAGTACTAAACTTGAGCTCATACTGAAGTATGTAAATGCTAGTGTTTATCTTCATTTTATTACATCATTATAACGTCACACATATTACACCAATTCATGTTTGTTATTTTAGACCTATCTTTGTTTCTGATTCCTGGGGTTGTAAGACAAAGGTATTGGCCTAATCTGGGTCATGGTTCAAAAAGGCTGAGAAACGCCAGTCTGTTAAAACAGCCTGTTTTATGTAACAGCATAATTTTTTCCTGTTTTCTGATCTGTATTCACAAAACTTTTAAAATACTTCAGGTGAAAAATCCTCAGGTTTGAATGTTAAGTATTCTGTGTTTTATTACGTATTTGTTAGTACTGTGAGCCTTGTTTTTACACTTAACAACATTGGTCGGTGGATGGTGCAAATGCACATCTTTCCATTTCTTTTGTGTATATGTGCAGTTCTGCATTACATATGGTTTTCATATCATCCTTAGGAAGAGGAGAAGAAGAAAAATGGGGGGAACTTGTCCCTAAAATTAATAATAATGTAATGCATGCATGGGTTTTAAATAAGAACATATGAAAGGAATTTCACAATTAATATTACAATTATTCATTGTACCTTGCTAGAAGTTAAGTAAATTTACTGAAGAATTGCCATTATGCGTATGACATTTCTGTAGTTATGGTATTAACACCAACAGCAAAATACTTCAAGGAAGCCTTAAAAGTTATGATAGGCAGGCATTAAAAACAGAATTAGGGAAGTTCTACAGTGTAGAGACAAAATGTATTAGCAGTCTGTGATTATATGCAAAATGTTTTTAATGCCCATTGAAATGAACTGGACTGTGTCATAATATTGTGTTTGCAGGTAGTTTGTAGTACAAATCTTGAGAATATTCTTAAATGCTTATATTGTGTAAGGTCATTAGGTGTACTCTATGTGTAAAAGGTTCAAGCTTTAAGTTGGAGCTTGCCCGTCACTCACATACTTTGAAAGAACTATACATAAAATTGTAGAAATGACATCGTTAGGTAACTATCACTGGAAGAGACTGCAACACAAAGAGTGTATATTATAAATAAAATGTCTACAATACATGTATGACACTTATATGTATGCATTTTTTTTGTAAAGAATACAATATTTTTTCAGTGTTTTTCAGACAGCATTGTTAATCTGAACCAGCAGTATTTTTCTGGGGAAAGAAGCCATCTTTCACAACTTGTTTAGCCCCAGTTATTATTAGCAAAGAAAAATACGTCAGGTGATTTAATTTTTAATTGCATTTATACAAATCCATTTGATGATAGGTGGATATGCACTGTTTGTAGCCCTCATCTGCTCTAGTCATGATGAAATCCAATATGATTATATGGGCAGGACACGTAGCATGCATGCAAAAGAAATGAAATGTGTACAGGGTTTTGGTTGTCAAACGTGAAGGAAAGAGACTGCTTGGAAGGTCTAGGCATATATGGGAGGACAATATTAAACTGGTACTACATAAATGCAATGGGCTGGATTCATGTGGCTGAGGACTGGGATCAATGGCAAGTTGTCGTGAACCTGGTAATGAACCTTTCAGTTAATAAAATGCTGCAAGTTTCTCAACTAGCTGAAGATGCCCCATGGAGTTAGATATATTAAAATAAACACCACATATTTTATACAATGTCCTCTGTTAAGCACAACAGTGGATACTGTCCACAAGAGTAATCATGCATGTAACTGAATTTTCCACTTCTACTTAGAATGCACAGTATTTCACACATGCACTTATATACTGTACCTGAATTTCTAATCAGTCTTTTTTTTATGAAATTAATTCCTTACATTTATTTTCTTTATTTTAAAATTCCTTAAAGCAAATATTATGTTAATAACTCTATATACTTCTGTCCATAACACATAATGTGCTTTTCAATCTGTGAAAACTCATAATTCACAGAACACCCAAATCAGCACACTTGAGATGATACAGGTAAAAAGTCCATGTATGTAATTCCTACCCCACCTGGGGAAAATGCAGTGCTCCTTTATATGTCCAGTGGTATGGGAAAAATGAAGACCTCAGTGTGCAGACTTCTCTGCTAAGGTACTCAGTAGCAACTAAAATAACACTTTCTTTACACTTTCCAGAGTTTCCTGTGGTGTCTTTAGTGGTGCTGACAATGTAAAGAACACAGTACTGATGGTAGGCTAGGAATATGAATATGGAACAACAAATGTGGTATGATATCATAAACAGTAACTATGCACAAACACAGACAGACACACATACTCACACTCATCCTCCCATGCACATTGTATGTTTACATTTTGTCTATTCACAAAGTGAAGAAATTTGGGTACTTCTTCCAGCAGTAAACTAGGCTTCATTAGCTCTGCCTGGAGCACCTTACATAGTTTTAGATCCACAAGGAAAAATCATTGTTGTGCTGACAGTCCTGCTGGCACAATCTCATCTCACTTTATCACAGTATAATCACATTTCATTAAGATACAAGGATGTGATTATATCCTACCACTTTCTTGATTATCAGTCAACATGACAAGAATCTTGTGCCACTCTAAATTAATTACCTCCTGAATAGTTTTTATTGTGGGCAGTATGCACATTAAGTATTCCTTCAATACATGTTCTCTGTAACTGAAGCTACTAAAGCTGAAATTACTAAATATATATTTATATACTTACAAAAACTGTACTACTGTAACATTTTTATGGAATTCAGAGATAAGCCTGCCAAAAAAATTTACTGCAACAAATTCTCAAAAGTGATCTGATCCCACTTTGCACTGCACAAAATGCAAATTCTGCTACAGAAGTGTATAATGGCATTACAGCTTAAAATAATGATTTGATTTTCAAGTTCATGGAAGCAGTTAGAAGCATGAACTTGGCTAGTCACAGTACAGAATAAACCTCCAAACATAACACTACTGCACCGTATACTGCCCTATTCTACCTGATCATAACCTAACCAAAAGAAACATCAGCTAACCCAGGCTAAGGTATGCTAACCTAAGGTAACCTACCCTAACCTAATGTAACCTAACCTAATCCCACTCTATCCCTGTCCTACCTTACAGTATCTGAACTTAATCTACATCATACTCCGTGTGGTTTTGTCACACTGACAGTATGTATAACATGTTTCGGAGTATTACCGTGTTTCCCTGTAATTACTACGTTTACATTCACGCTCCAGGTTTATGAAATATAACTTGCGAGGTAAGGAAATTGTGGGTATATTAAGCGGATCATAACGTTCAAAAGTTAACTTATTACCCAAAGTGTGGTCACTTTTAATTACTCACAAACTAATTGAACATGCAAGACCTCCAACATTGTTGCATGTCCGACATACAGCAAAAAAAAAAAAAATGCATTAACAATTACCGTATGAGAAGATGAGCAAAATCTTACCTCAGAAGTTGGACGCCACCTGTGAGGGCCACAAGGAATGTATTACAGTAGTTCAGCAGGCACAAACTTGTATCATAGTATAACGACACTTCCTTCACATCTGTGAAATCAATACCGGTAAACATTTCCGGACATGCCAACCGGATCAATTACGTTCTACCCTCCTCTTGGCTTAATCACTACGGCCCAGATTTTGTATCACTTCTATGTTAACTATCTGCTGAATAAAATTCATAGTGAGCTAGACACTGCAAGCATGCTACAGGTGAACTACGGACGCTGTACTGTGCAACGAAGCTACCGCATGGATGTCTGATTCCTGCAGCAAAGTTATCCGTTCTGTGGAGTAATCATAACTTTATTACAACTCTGCACTGGCTTGAATGCGTGAGTACGAATACACAACACTGTGAACAGCAGCGTAACATAAATTTAATCCCTACATTCATATGAACAGAGAGAAGAAAAAAAAACTGTGGATACGTGTAGTGCAACGTGGAGTGCATCTACAGAAATTCCAGGCGTTTTAACGCGCTCTTTGCGATTTTGCAATCCTCTTAGTCCTGGTATTCATTTATCGCTAATGGTAAAGTTTTAGAGAAAATACCAAACCTAAAACAAACGTAACACACTACACAGCCAGAAATCACTTGCCTTATATTTCGTTAAATGTCGTTAGAAATGGAACTAGAACCTGGCATCCCAGGGCCGACGTTAAACAAAGTTTCTAGCAAACAAAATATTTTGCACCTTTTTCCTTTAATTTTTAAACGCATATTTTCAACTGAAATATAATCACTTCGCGCTATATAGGCGGCCACCCAGACCGCCTTTCAATTTTATTCATGAGGATAAATGGTTCAGATGAAATCTGCAGACCTTAACAAACGTTTAAATTTTCGTTACACACGATTAAGCCATTTTATAAAATAAGGAACTAATTTTCGAAACAAAGAAAAATAGTGTTCACCTTCCAGTCAATTATGGATTACATTTAATCAACACTGCCAGTTTTGACGATTATGGTCCCGTGGGATGAGAGCTCGCATAGTGTAGTGAACTGGCACTGAAGTTTCGGGGCAACTTTTGGCGTAGCCAGAAAATGGAGGCTGTAAGTTACCCTCGAAACACTGGTGCGTATCTACGAAACTACAGAACGTCGTACCCTAGAAGACTGGGCCCGAACACCTCAAATCTCTCGAACAACTTTAGGAACCTACCACTAAAATAATTTTGTGGTTAATAGACCTAACAAATACCACACTGACAAGCCCAGCTGCTCCGTGTAACGAAATACAAGACAAAGCCTGCAAATTCTTGCACATTAAAACACAATTTTGTCTGTAAGATGTATAGGAAGTCGTGCAAGAAGTTGGCTCATGTTTGTATTCAGTTTTATAAGCATAAAGCAACAGCCAACCTTCGTGTATACATCGAAAAGTTTGTAAAATTCCTTATGACCACTTAAGTCCAAACCCATATGTCACTGTTCAAGGTACACTAAACTGACACTCACTGGGTGGGACGTTAGAAATAAATAAATATGTTCTTGTCCGTACAAATGCACGACGGCAAAGATATCATTGCCGAAGCTAAAAGGCTGGTACTGAACTGATGAACACAGTTCTCGTACCAAACACTAACTGCAACGTGACTGCATTTAGTAATTACTACAACATATAAAATCTAACAGAATGGATAACATATATTTATTTATATTCAGAGTTTACCTACATAATACTTTGTGCAAAATGAACGACGTTCAATTATTATTTGAACACTGTTGATAGGTTAAAACTGTCCTATTTTACGTGACAACTTTCCAGGACACTTCTATGCCAGATTACCCCAATATAATTCCGATTAAGTGGAATAGAAGGATAAGGTATGGAACTATATTTACTGTCACAATAAAACATCACTTGTCTGTCGTTTCAAATGATTATACCTATAATTTTTATCAATGTTAAAATTGCAGTGAAGCTCAGTTACTCAAATATCGTCTGAGGAAGAATCCGAAAGCACACAGTGTCGTACATTGAGATTCAACACTGTTCTGTTTTACCAAACTGGTATTGAGGTTAGGCATGATTATCAAACTGTATACGCAAAAGACATTGCATGTGCATAGACACAGTGTACTGATAGACCTTATGCTCCAGATTCAATGATTATTTTTATGACCACAATAACTTATGGATGAAATTTCAACGGACTCTGTGCTAGTTATTAACACAAACACCAAATGTCAATCACACCGAATGTTTCCAACTTGTTGCCTTCATCATGCGTTAGTTTCAAACCAAGGATATTACACAGGGAATACTTTCACAATAATACATGGTCTGACACGAAGTGTAATGTATGACATTTCTGAAGTTTATTGTTAGGTGTACGGGGCTATAATAGGAAAGGTTAGGTACAGAGGATCATTAGACGTAGCTAAGGGTATCTTCGAAAAACACACTGGAACCAAGTTGAACGGCTGGTAGTGCCGATAACATTAAATACGATAATGATGGGAAAAACTCGCCATAAAGTATTTAACATCTATTCAAAACTGATGAAAGCATGAAGCGTACGCATCATTTCTGTCTAAGAAGCTTCTCTGAACACAATGATAAAGCCCTCCAGTAGAAAAATTATTACGGATATTGCATCCTGGTGAATGTGCACCGCGCAACGTGAAACACCTTTGCAGGCCGATCCCTGTGGCCGCTCGCTTGCCGGGACTGCGGATTCGAAACCCGCCAGGGGCGTGGGTGTCTGTATTTTATGAGTTTTGTGTGTTGCCATGTAGAGGTCTGTAAGACCGGTCGATCCCTCGTCCGGAAGACTCCTACTGAGTTTGGTGTGTGTGTGTATTAATGACTGCAATCAGGTGCAACAATAGCCCCCACACCTACAGTAAGTAGGTAGTTGTCAAGAATAAGAAAGAAAGAAAGAAAGAAAGAAGAAACGCCTTGGCGTCAATTACAGTCTTACCTTCTTGTGACGTACACTGAAGATCGAGTTCAAGCAACATCTAGAAAGGAGAAAATACACTTTTTAATTCAAGAGGCAAAGTCATATCATGGGAGTGGGTTACAAACTTTGTCTGAAATGCGAAAGCAGCACTACCGTAGTTTTAAAGTTTCCTTTCTATTTACAATCAATAATCAGTGCAGTGAATCGATTGTAAATACTTAATCTTTTATCTAACCAATGGTATTGACATTAATCCTTACTCGCACAGAACAATCTGCTCTTTTACTACAGAGAAAAATTGCTTGGTGCTGTTGAGGTCAACAATTCCTATTTCTTTCGAAAAGCATACAAGATATAGATAGGAAAATGCAGAGTTCTTGCTTGCTAAATTGGGAACGCTTCCAGTTACCAGCCTAAGCCCATTGCTGGCCTCTCACCTGAATCACATGAATCCAATCGACTCGTCCATTATTTCAACACTTATAGATCGGTCGAGATATAAGTAGCTATAATTATAGCCATTTCTATCTCGAGAAATCTTTAATCCTTTCCCATTCAATCCGATTCGCTCTCCTTTTTCTTTCAGATGAGGTTTATAATAACATCCATTAATCCGTTAAGACAAAACAACGTAATGTTCACGATTTCAAACTTTCGCCGTGTTCTGAATGCTGTATTTTTCTTTTGGGTGATTCTTCGGCTTCTGAATTTTATGTGCCGACTTTTCGGATCACCCGATCAACCCACTGGGTAGATGCCGCCCGTTTTCTTGGGGGTGACCCTAGATACACGGCTTACCTGGTCGACTCATATCGATCAGGTGAGAAAGAAAGTGGTCTCTCCATCAGGAATGGAGTTCTGCTGTACATATCAGGAAACTGCAAGTGCTTCAGTACAAGTGTCTTCGCATTGCTACCAATGCACTTTGGTTTACTGGTAATAAGCATATTCATGAGCATTTAAGGGTTATTTATTTACCGACCACATCAGACCTCTAATTGAGAGATTCGACTCCAATTTAGCGGATGTGGGGAAACCCTTAATTTCGCAGTTCGGCAGATATCTCTCTGACCGAGCGTTGACCCGGGTTCCGTAAAGCAGGGGGATCGAGACGACAACTTGTTCTGACTAACCGCACAAGGCGGCCGTGTTGACGCAATGAATCGTGCCCAACTGGCACTTTTAGACTACCCTGACTGAGGTTTCTTCCGTGCTTTTTCCTCAGTTGTAAGCCAAATGCCAAGATACAACACGCATAGACGAGGCGCGGCCCACACTCTTCCCCCGCAAGGCGGCTAAATTTCATCGCGACATAGTCTAACATTAACTTTAAATATGAACATTCTGCGTTCGAACCTCAGAAAGCCTTCCAGCCAAAGTTATGTCCCCTCATAAGGCCTATTGCCTCTTGTACAAAGGTCCTCAATTTGCCTACGTCGCGTTCTTCAACCGCGACGGGAAATCGTTAGCGCAAGCGCAATCCCAGTTGTAGTTGAAGATGTCTGTTACTGAGCCCAGCTCTTTGGTTGGTTGGTAGATCCCGGTTACTCATCCTGCTTATACCACTATGAAGATGGAACGGACTAGTGTCCCGAAACGTCGGCACATAAAATTCAGAAGCCGGAGAATCACCAAAAAGAAATAATACAATAAAACTTAATGTATTTTGTATAAGAACTCGCGTATCGCGCCATAAGCACTCTCTACTTCGGTTATAACAAGACGGGTAATATAGTATTATGTAACATTGAGGCACGTTCCTACAACCATTGCTGCAGTGGAAAAGCAATAGGTATTACACATTCTGTGTGTCTGTAGTCTGTGGTATCCAGCATGCAACGCGCATGCGCCATATTGTCACCTGAGTCCTGTCCGGCTTTATTATATTTTTCCACATTATCTCACAAACGGCAAGACTTTCGAAAAAAAAAAGTTTTTGAATATAAAATGCGTGTTTTTTCTCCTCAACTTTGTCTGCAATATTTCTCACTCTACGAAGAACTGAACAAGAAACGATCAGAAATGTAAAGTACCCGTTAATCTTGTAAGTTTTTAGTGAAGCTAATAGTGAAGACGCCTTCACTGTTAGCCGACGCACAAGTGAGTATCGCTCTGGATTCTGATCTAGTTCACGGAACTCAAAGTAGGAAGGTACCAAAATATCTGGGAATGAAATGGCTAAATTTCGATAAGAAATGCACCTTCCAGTAAATTTACATATCTCACTAGGCTCATTTAATTCACTGAGGTAGCCCGGAATATGGACATACAATGAGTTCTAAGGATGTTCCTTCTCAGCAGATTCTGTACGCTTAACTTACAGGAGCGTGGCACTATTTTCATTGTTACTCCACTTACTTGACTGGAAGTCGTGCTGAGTGGTCAGCAGTCCGGCTTCGTAGGTTAGACTGTCAGTTTCGATTGCATCTTCACCAGAAATTGTGAGAAGGCAAATGAGAAACAAAATATTTGTGCAATTAAGCATTACAGGAATTATAAAGCCAGTCTGTCGTAACGTAGAGCAAGGGTTTCGAAGAATCTGAAACAAGATGGCATATACACACTGATGGGGCGGGTCTTCACAATGTTTTACAAAGAGATCAATGAGCGGGTTATTATTTCCTGTATGAGGTGCAGTTACCACGGCACTGCGCGGCCTCCGGTTGCGGATGGAGGAACGCCCTCCAATATGGAGGGTAGCTGCGAATATATTGAATAAGCAGACGCGAACAGCCGACAAGAGCTGGTCTTCCTGCTTGGGTGTTGGGCGAGGTGCTAACAACTCCTCACCGTAAAACTTATCTTGTTACGACCCAATCACGAAGTCCTCTGACTTGCACTGATCTTTTTTTTACACAGGGTAAGAACAGGGCACTTGTGAATGCGGTAATGACCCTTCGGGTTCCATAAAATACGGGGAATTTCTTGACTAGCTGAGAACCAGTTAGCTTCTCAAGAAGGATTCTGCTCCATGGAGTAAGTAAGTAATTATGAGGTACATTTGGTAAACAGGCTATAGTTTCCTTGACCGAAATAAAAAAAAAGTTAGATATAAAACATGAACCAAAATTAGTAAGCAACGACAGAAGACGCAAATATAAGGTAGGCCTATATTCATAAGTGTACATTTAAAATGACTTTATGTTAGGTACGTCACTTGGTTAATACAATTCTAAACTGCATACACGAAGACAAGGACGAGCTCTCAAAAGATTTCTAGATTGTTAATGGGATCCACCCGGAACAGGCCACGAGGCCTAAAACCCAGCAAGCTATAACTGCATAAACTATCAACCATACAATTATATTTGTACTGTTGACTATCATGTGCTTTTTATGCTTAATTCGATATCGAAACACGTGTGTTAATAAGGAGGACCTTACATTAGTTAAAACTGCTCGTAAAAACATCACAGGATTACAAAGACTTATTGTCATGGCGACATACAACGAGTTGAAAACAAGGAATCTCTTAATACTAAACAAAGAATAAGCTGTTAGTTACACCACAACTGTTATTTTCATTATTGAAAGTTTCTTAGGTAAAAACGACAATTGTTAAACACAGAATTTTAGAAGGTTGGATTAGGTGGGAAGACTTATAGTAAAAAAAACACACACACTTTTTTCTATAACTTTCAGAAATCGATAAGAATGAAGTGCTGAAGCTGTACTGCAGATATATCAATATGAACCGAGGTGGGTGCTTGTGTACCTGTGTTATCAGAGCACAGAACATCTTCTCAGTAGATTAATAACACATTAAGAAACAGGTATTATCACCACAGTTACCTAGGGACTGGCTGCTACAAACACAAGGTTAGAACCTCTCCGATAGAAGAAGGAAATGGTGAATGGAAACATAGACAAAAACGCAGAAAACGAGGAGGAATGAAAGGAGAATATACAAGACTGCCAGTGGCGCACTCCGAGATGTGTTGTACACAGAGTTTACCGGGGCGTTCTTTATTTTCTGATTATCATACGGGTTCGCCGTACGTGGGTGAATGTAACTGACTTTATGCACGTAAGAAACGTCTGGCCTTTTCAACACAGAGTGCTATGACTCTCGCAACTGAACCGCATAATATTCAGGTCCCTGACAACGAATGTCAACTAATTCAGAATATGTATGTCAAAAGTATAGATAGTAATTCAATTAAGCCCCTATGTAAAGAATGTCTTTCACTGCGCCGTTATTCACGAAACTGACACAAAGTTTTGTGGACACCAACTAAACCAAACTTGATTCACATCGGCCGAAAAATGCGTAAGACACAGGCGTTGCATTTACGTCCCTAAGTAAATATGTCTTTCAATACCCATATTTTCACGAGACTCATTAATACTGCACGCAATCGTAAGGGGAATCTCTACACCAAACGTCACTTAAATAGGTCAAGCAGTATGCAAAATACGAGCATAAATTCATGGAAGCCCTTAACTAAAGAACGGTTGTCAATGAGCAGATTTTCACAAAACTCGTGCTCTGCACCCTTCTGTAAAGAAGTCCTCAACTGAATTTCATGAGAATCCGAAGAACAGTTTAGTCGCCGAATGTTTGATCACAGAGGGAGGGACAGACACGCCTCCATAGAAAGCGCTCTTTTGTTACTTCGCAAGGAACGTTTAAAGAAGAATTCAAATCCAACAAATTAAAATAGCATTGAAATTATAAATATTGCGAGAATTGTAGGATGAATCATGTTTAACTTCAGAAAGCGTTTCTTTGCAATTTCTTTGAATCGCTTTAGTACTGAAGTAGTCAAATACAGTCTGTCTCTTTTTCACCAAAATAATTACCACAAAACAACGCTCTCTCTCTCTCTCTTACACACACACACACACACATGCCTGCCGCTGCTCTTGTCATGAAATGAACCCAATGTGCCTCAACCATCGAGAGCTTTCTCGAGGCAGCAAACAATAAACACAAAAGGGTGCAAAATTTTACCATAAGAAGCAACCTTCGGTTTTAATATATCTAAATTGAATTAAATAAATTTTCGCTTCATTAAACATGGAGTTTTTGTAAGAATGTCACTATCATTACTACTTCTTTGAATATGTCGAAAGAATTCATCTTCATGATCGTCAGCATCATTATCATCTCCTCAATCGATCTGTCAAAGATTAGGTTTCGGTCCGTTTCAACTCCAAAATGCGTTCATTATTCCCATGCCTGTCAGTATTTGGTGTCGCTGCGTTCGGTGTATGTGTGTGTGCGTGTGAGAACCATTGGTTTCTACATTGTTCCAATTATACACTTAGGTTACAGAGTTATCAATATATCACGCACTGCCTTAACTAACTTGTAGCACTCCTACAGTTTGCTTGATTCTCGATTCATTAGAAAACACACACACACCATGGCCATATCTATCTACATCAAACAAGATAACTTTCGAATAAATTAACAGGTGTACGTTCATATGTTTTACGTCATAACTAAGAAAGCCTGTCTTGCTTAATTCAAAACTACTCAGCTCTTGGAATTTGTCCTTGGTCAAACGTTACCAAAATGCAATTAATACAAAGGTGAAAACAATGTTTTCAAGAACAGATGCTTCCGTCCTCGGGTACAAAGTTTGAGAGGTACACACTCAGCCGAACCCGTCACACAGAGACACTCTAATCAGTCAACGGGTATATCTATCAACCTAACGGACCAAAACGAGTATCTCCCAACTCTTTAATCAGCATACAAACATACACCCACTTTCCGAAAGCATATTTCTTGTACTCTGTAGTATTTCTGAAACAATGGGCGATGGACAAAGTTCAAAAGTTGCGTGGCTCGCAATATGAAAGTCACAACCCTATACAACTGAACTGGGTTTATGACATCTAACTTCCTGCCAGAATCACGAGGTTCGTCATCCCCGTTGTGTTCTATGAAATGACTAACGTAGAGTGTGTGTACCCGTCTAACACAACTATATTTATTGGTAGAATATAAAGTATTTTCTACATAAGGTACAACTACATGTTTCGGCGTTTGATAATAGCCATCTTCAGGTTGTACATGAAATACTTATTAAGCACGTATACAGAACATACATGGACTGTTTATATGGGGAAGGGAGGGGGTAAAGTGGGGACGAGATCTCGTATCTGTCAGAAAGGTTGGGCGGTGTAGGTTACATGAGGGGTTCATGCTGTTACCAAGCTATGTCTAAGCTTATTATAGTTAAATCTATGGTAGGCATTATATTATGTCTAAGTGTGCTGTGTAATTACACTAAAGTATAAAATATCAATGTAAAATAATATGTAACATATGTGACTATAATTTTAGGTTTATAAACTTATTCTAGTTGCTAGCCGTATCTTATTGTTTTACATAAATCAGGCTAATATCACAATAATCTCACCTCTACAATTTCGTATGTGGAGTTATAATTCTGCCAGAAATAATATAAACATGTAGGTCAACCGACTTCTGAAATATAATGAACAACTGTACTATCTGTATTAGGACCCTGAAACTATGTATACAGTGTAATTGAACTCATCATATACGTATATAGTCAAATGAGAAAACGTCATGATACAGTGCACTAATGCTTTTACCTGGTCATCAACCAGACAGACCAGACATAATTTTCATCTTTCATTGCCCAATTAGGGCATTCTGAGCTTTGAAATAAAGAACTTTGCCACTACTAACTTACAATGACTATCGAACGTAACCAGTCACGTGTATGTTTCTTTTGTGATAAACACTACGCCGGGGGTGCATAAACTTTCCTAATATCCAGGAGTTGCCTTCACGTACTAGGCGCCACCTTAAAAGAAATTTAGTCGCCACGCAGCTACCTCGCGCCCGGGAAATGTACACCCCTGCTATATGTTGTCAATTATTAAGCGCCGAAGGCAACTATCTGCTTTAAAAGCCACAATCGCAGCTATATTTTTCAGCCTAAGGGAAGCCATCTTCATGCTCTTCACAATCATACAGAGAGAAAAATGTACAAAATATAGGCACTATTTGCTATCAAGACTGCAATCGCAATTGACACTATGCCCAATAAAATATATTCATAATCAGATGTAAAATTTCGATATACTGGAACTTTGTTAAAAATACAGTTTTTTTTACTTGACCGGTCAGAGCCGCCCCGACGCTCTAGTGAGTTTTTATTAGACCTTCTAAAGGTTATTATCACTGCGATCATTTGTCTAGTTACCGCCATCGACGGTTAAAACCTCTCAGACGCGCAGCGTACGACGCGACGCTGGAAGAGAGTCGGGCAGAGTGATGGGCCGGCGATTATTGGTTAAGCAGGAAAAAAAAACACCCAAAATAATCCATAACGATGGCTTAACAGGCGTCTTAAAATTACTTAGGATTAGATTATATTTTTAGCAAGTATAACTTACAAAATTGGTGGGAAGTTTGTCCTTAAAATTTGTACTCCTGAGTTTCTGCAGACTGTATATTTGCTGTCTCGAAGAAAGAAGAATTTTCGGTTATCGCGGTAGAACAAATTTTCAGCTTAATTTACATGTGACTCTAGATGTGGAAGTCCGGTTTCCTCATACTGTGGGCCAAATAGTGAATTCTTTATTCTTCGCTATACGTCCTGGTCTCTTTATTTTCGTCGTTTAAGTAGACGCTACCCCGCCGGTACGCGCTCCTTGAAAATATGAAGATTAGCGAATGACGTCTTCCTATTTTGACGTTCTGCCCACTGCAATACGTTGTGTTTGTCACAAACACCAACAGCGACTTGATAGCAAAATATTCACATGCATTTTCAAGATTTATCAAATTGGTAGATTTGAATAAACTGCAATAGAGTATACAGGGTTATTCGAAATGATAGCCGTGGTTTTAACAACTTGTCATACACAATACACTTGAGATAGGAGCATACGTGTTTTTTTTATTTAATAGAACAACACTCCAAGTTTTTGTTATTTACCTTACAAGTGTTCTACATGTGCACCCTTTGTGATTCTACAAACATTAACACGATAACTGAGTTCATTCCAAACTGTTTGTAGCATGTTAGCGGTGATGGTTTAAATGGCGGTTCTCATTCATACCTTCAGTTCCGGGATACTTGCGGGAAGAGGAGGAACATAAACCTGATCCTTGACGTAACCCCACAGAAAGAAATCACACGGGGTTGCATCTGAATGCATAGATTAAAATCCCGACAATCATTTCGAATAAAACTGTATAATGACTCTTACTCTATATACCGGGATATACAACATACAATGCTTAATTTCGGGAAGTTCATATAAGCATGTTTTAGTGATAGATTACTAGAACTAAAGACACTAACCCAAGCAAACTGGGAGGATAAAATAATTTCGACCACAAATATTGTAATTATATTATTTAATAAATAGTAATATTTATGAACAATAGCCAATTGTTAGATAAATCAATTATTAAGTTTAAAATTGCTCTTCTCTAAACAATACTTACTTACTTACTTACTCCAGGGTGCAGAGTCCTTCTTGAGAAGCTAACTGGTTTGCAGCTAGTCAAGAAATTCCCCGCATTTCACGGAACCCGAAGGTTCATTACCGCACTCACAAGCG
>Ga0123352_10005487_pt1 | contig 19126 bp, 12 predicted proteins | sample TergutLab28metaG_FD_89700 | JGI IMG/M metagenome (GOLD analysis project Ga0123352, IMG submission 89700) | Labiotermes labralis P1 segment gut microbial communities from Petit-Saut dam, French Guiana - Lab288 P1 | ecosystem: Host-associated > Arthropoda: Insects > Digestive system > Gut ... | reverse complement strand
TTGTGATGTTCCTCCTACATGTTTCGGTCCGTATTGGCCATCTTCAGGAGGTCACTTACAAAAGAATACACTTATAATAAATGCTGCCCAAGATGTTGATACATAATGTTAAAATACAATGTTATCAATTTAAAATGTTCCAATACTGCAGTGCTCAGTAGTCCCTTTTAGTATTAACATCAGCATACAACAGAGGAATATTACTCCCTTAGATTGAAGATGACACAGGCGTTTGTCTGCAAATAAACATAAGTTTATTAGGAAACATAAAATACCTGTAACTGATCTATGTTACATATTTAGCAGGATTTGAATTGTACTGCATTATATTTTATCTTCATATATACACATCTTGGACAGTATTTGTCATAAACGTATTCCTTTGTAAAAAAAAACCTCCCTGAAGATGGCCTATAGGGGTGGAAACATGTTGGTGGAGCATCACAAAGCAAAGGATTGTTGTTTATGATTACATTTGCAACTGGTTTGATTAAAAACTCTACAGCTTAGTTTGTTTTATATATTCTTCATTCTGGGTGAGTTAATTTTATTATTAGGGTGCAAGATCCTTAAATTACATAAATTCAAAATTTCAACTGAATTTCAATTACAACACAACATGACACAAACCAAGTAATCTTCTATAGAAACAAATGTAACTGAGTACCATATTCTAATAAATACAGTTGTCATGGTTATAATTACAGCCATGAAACATAATATTTTTTTTTAATAGAGCTATGATTTATAATAACTTTGAAGGTGAAAACTTGCAAGTACTATATAGTAAGAGTAAATTTACACTGTAGTTGCCTGAAGGATAGGCAAGGTTTTTTCCTCACATTAGCTTCAATATGAGGTGTCATTTTAAGTTCACGTAAGAAACATCGAACCAGAGTAAGTTGAAGCATGGCACACAATGTCCAGTTTTCACATGTTGATGAAAGAACAAATTTTGCTCTAGCACTATTAGTTCTCACCCATGAGCATTATGAATCATTGTTCCGATAAAAAGGTGAGCCGTATTGCGAACAGAATCAGGTAAAGTTATAATGCCAAAATTAAACTATGTCAAGAAAAAAGTTAATTGTAACTCAGTAAGAAAGATCAGTTTGCAGCAGCAACATAGAATAGTCGAGGAAACAAAAACAGAAGCTGAAAACATATAAACTCCCATGTGCAAATCTTTCAGTCATCCCAAGGATGGATGTATCCAACATTCAGAATAGGAAAGATTGAATCTGTGCATGGGAAATATTGGTGTGCTGATTACGCGTGAGGCATAAAATATAAAGCATGGAAACTTGCCAAATCACATGATGTGGTATCAGTTCAAAACCAACATGGATTGGTGTGAATGTATGTTGTGCAAGAATGGGTTCTCTGTTTTTAGTACTTCAATTAGCCAGAAATTCCCAGCAGACTTAGAGTAGAAGCTTGTTGGTTTACAATGACATGTGACTGGTCTTTGAAATACAAAAATTATATTCTGAGTCACATAAAAAATGCTCATCAAATGTGAGTGTAGTTTTATATGCTGTCAAATTATACTGTCAGTAATACAGGAGCAAAATTTTTGGTGATTGAAATGTGGATAATTAAAGATGTGAGTAACCACTGTGTTAGCGGTATTAGCAGATAGGAGATACATCAACTAGTAAACAGTTTCCAGTCATTTCAGAGGAACTTGCTACCTGAATTTTCAGGGTCTCTGCACTCCAAGAAGCTCCTCCAAAATAACAATAATTATTTACCAGTCATTACAGCATCATATCCCAGGAGACTTTAATATTCATATTAGTGCATTCATAATATTTGTCTCTGTTTCATGGTGGTAATAAGCTGCTGTAGCTTTGCATGTAAAATTTTGTGCTCATTTTATTAAATAATTCAAACTATACAGAATTTACTGAGGAGGTCAGCGTGAATAATAAAATGGATAAGATGTGGAAGAAAGTGTTCACAGCTTAATTTAGCTTAATATCTAGGAACTTACCAGGGGAATACTGCTGGATAATAACACAAATGGCAGAGCCGATATGCTGCAGCCGATCAGTTTCCAGGGAGTTGGAGTTCAGACTGCAACTGGTCTCTCTTTTTGTGATTATATATTTTACCATATGTATATTGAATTCCAACTTTCACAAAATTAAACTTGCACTGAACTTGCTGGAATGTAACTACTGCTTAAATTTGGGAGTATCTATACTTCATTACCTCTGTAAGGTAACACTGCATACGTTGACTGTCTCCTTCTGTTACCAACATACGTAGTTCATACTCAACAATATCTTTAAGCACTCTCAACTGGTCATCAGGGTGAACAGGTCCTGCAGCTTCCAGTTTTGCCAGTACCCTACAACAGTTTATACCAATCTTGCAGAATACTGTATGTTACAAAAGAAATAAATATTTGAAAATGTATTGGGTCATACAATATCACTTACAGGTTTATTTACATATACAAAATTCTGTGTATGAGCTGGCTGATACAAAACATCCTGTTCACCATGAATGAATGATATTACAGGCTACCATCCATACCGGAGGCCGTCCCTCCTTCCAAAACCCAAGGATGCGCCATGCTGTGGTGACAGCCAACCACTTATCATGACATTGTGACACCTACTAATCATAAATTATACTTCATGCAACTACTATTGAGCAGCGAGGCAATAAATTGGAGCAAATAATTGAAGTATAAATGTGGTTGTGCTAAATAACCATACATCCAGGCTGCTAGGGTTAAACTATCTCTGACAAATCACATTAAGCTGATTCTGGCTGTGCAAGTGTGAAGTCGCTGGTGTCTGTGATGCATTTCTTTAGATAACCCAGCAGGAAATTATGAATAAATTAGCAGAAATAATTGGTGTCAGGATCTGTCTCTTGTAGTACTTTGTAACAAATTTGACAAAACTACATACTGTGCCTCTCTTTCACAAATATGTTTTTTTTTAAGTTCCCATCTTTGAGCAGATCTTGATTTATCTTCAGTTTTCTTCACTTTCTCCAGATTCTTTTGCAGGTGGTACTTCCCATTCAGCAGATCCTGTAAATTCAGAAACAAATTTTGTATGCATCATCATTAATATCCTGCACTTAGTGTAGCTATAAATAAGGGGCAATATTTATGAAGTTCTCTTCAGTGTGCCATAATATTTAAAATACTGTATTCTAACTTTTGGATCCTGAACACATTGCTTCATAAGGACATTATTTGGTTCAGGTAATTGTAATTGTAATTTATTTTCACATTCCATCAATCCAAAGGTATAGAAATAGTCATACACATAAAACACAATGCATACAAATATATATAAATAGACACAGTATGCATATAAGAGTGCAGAAAGAACATTTGACACGGTGACACTTAACAGCAATATCTGTGGTCAAATTGACTAAAAATGTAATAACTTAAACAAGTGAATAAAAACAAAGGCAATTATAATTCCACTAACTTCATATTAATTACTAAGTGAAAAGAACCAAGATCATGGCAAGTTTTGATGAAAGTATTCCTTCAAGGTATAGAAGGAATTATCCAAACAATATCCATTTCAAGCTGTTTTCAAACAGTTCCCATCATTTCATAAATCCTTGATAATTGACAGCAAGTGATTATAAATCCTACTTCCCGCATAAAAAAGCACCTTTCTGACATAATGTTAAATTTGCTAAAGGTAAATGTAAATCAGAATTTTATCTTGTATTCATATCTCAACCTCTGAATTGGATAGAAATTGGTCCCCATTCTTAATAATAAATAAAAATAAAGAGATTGCAGCTGTTCATCTGTGTAAACAACTCATGGCAGGAGTCCCTCCTGCCAGAACTCATAACAACCTTTTTTTTTTTTTTTGAAAATAGTTTTACTATAAGATAAATTCCCCCTATATATTTTACCATATGAGAGAATTGAATTAACATAAGAAAAATAAGACATTCTTAGTACTACTAAAGACACAAACAGTTTGACTGATCTGATGGTGTAACATGCTTTATTTAATTTAGATATGAATTCTTTAATCTGATGTTTCCAAGACAAGGAATTTTCAATAGTCAATCCTAAAAATTTGGTACTGTGGATATTAGTAATGCGTTTGTTTCCAAGAGATATTTGTGTATCAAGTTCTCTATTCTTTTTAGTACCAAACTGCAAAAAGGAACTTTTACCATAACTTAAGTAAAATAGACTAACCTGAAACCATTCATTTATTTCTGTAAAAACTTTGTAATATTATCCTAAATGACAAGAGATTAGAATTTGTAGTGCTAATACTCATGTCATCAGTGAACCAAAGCGGATTAGATTTGTCTGACATAATTTTAGAAAGATCTTTTATATATAAAAGAAAAAATAAAGGACGAAGTATCGAACCCTGAATAACCCCATGTTTCACTTGCTCCCATTCATAAAAATATTATCTGAGTTCTCAGTATTTATTAATACTCTCTGATACCTATCATGTAAATAAGATTGACTCAATTTGTTGGCTACGTCCAAAATACAATAAAATCTCATTTTCGACAACAATATTTCATTATTTAAGCAGTGAAATGCTTTTTGCAAGTCACAGAACGGATCACCATTGCTCCTTTACTAATACATTATTGATATTAATATGATGGTATAGTCTTTTGTATATAATCTTTACAATAATTTTAGAAAAGGAGGTGAGTAGGGAAATAGATCTGTAATTATAAATATTTGTTTTATCGACTTTCTTAAATAAAGGTTTAATTTCCCAGTATTTTAGTCTATCGGGAAATACCCCTGTTGAAAGAACCTTGTTACATACATAGGTTAAAAATGACAATATATAAGGTGTGCTGATTCTTAAGATTTTGTTAACATCATGTCATACCCACGAGAGTTTTTCATTTTCAAAGATTTAATAATTACTTCAATTTATTAATTAGTTGTATGTTTTAATTTAATGTTTGAAAATGGTTGTTTCAATGCATGATGTAAATAATTTAATGGATTGATATTATTAGAGATAAGATTTACTTGGTTCATATAGTTATTGATAATTATATTATCTGTAACAGATAGAAATATTTATTAAAGGCATATGCAATAGGTGACTATATGATAAGTTATAATTTATGTTCATCACTGATACATTATTGGCATTTTTTAATTTCAGTAACAGTTTTTATAATGTTCCAAGCTGTTTTTTGTTTATTTTTGGAGTTTAATAAGAGATTATTACAGTAATGTTTTTTGGCTGTTATTATGACCTGCGTTAAGATCTTGCAATATTGCTTATAATATTCCTTTAATTTCGGATCAATGCCATCTCTACACATGAAGTAGAGTTTTCTTTTATTTGCACATGTGGTATTAATTCCTTTTGTTATCCATGCTTATGTGTTATATGTACACTGAGAATTTTTATAGGAAAACTGGCATAAAATATTCTAAGATAGGTATGTAGAAATTTATTGAAGATTATATTAACATTATTTTCAGTAAATACATCTTCTCAAGTTTCATAATTCAGATGAAATTTGAAATCTCTAATTGCCAAACTTCCTACTGAGGTGAAAAAAATTCTAGGGTCTTGAATAATAATGTTGGAAATACTAAGCATTTGAGCATCATGGTCACACAAGCCATTAACTAGGGGATATACTGAAAACTTTTCATATTTAAATATATTAAAGAAAATATTATCAATAATTGTATAATCATTATTAAGAATTCTAGTGGGGAACTGTAAATTACCATGAAGACTATTAGAGGCTAATAGGGAATCTAGCATCTGGTTTTTATGGTTATCATTAAGGTAGTTTACATTTAAGTCTCCACAAAAAATTATATCAATAGAAATACCATAAACTCAGTTTAAAATGGTTTCCAAGCTATCAAGAAAATAAGCAAAATTTCGGGATGGCTATTTATAAATAGCTATTATGATAGTAGTGTGGGATGATATACGTAGTTTCACAGCACAAATTTCAAAATCTTTCTCTTTGGAGTGTTTATTCAACTTTATATCACTAGTTTGAACATTATCATTGACAAAAATACACATTCCTCCATGCTTATATATCTGTCTACAGAATTGGTTTAATGCTAGTCTATCAAATTCTTACCTACCGATCAACACTGTGGCAGCAGGTTTAAACACTCTGGTCACAGTAGGTAAGGACAATTGCACTGTTAGTTGGAAAGACATGTAGGCTTATCAGAAGTGCTGTTTATGACAAATGTAAAAACTGTTCCAAGATGAGACATGCACATCACGGTGCTGAAGGATTGTATCGAAAAATAATGATACCACAGTGAAATAATTGAGCTTCATTATATTTTGTCATGACTGTCACTTAAATTATGAGTATGACATAGGAACCTTCACTTCTTGAAAATTCTTCATTATCTTTACATTGTCATATATAATTTTTTATATACATGTACTTAGGGAATTTGTTTCTGTATTGCAGTTTGTGGTGTTCTGTGTACTGACTGTTGTATAACACTGAGAGTGTTGCAAATTTTCTGTACTACTGTTGTGTATACTGTGAAGAAAATTTCACCCCGAGAAATTAAATTTTCTTGTGATACAAGTTTTGTACAGTTTGAAACTATTTGTATGTGGTCCCGAACCAGAATGAGTTTTTACACCTATAATGGTTCATTCTCTCAGTTTTTTGGAGACATATGCAACACATTGTACACAACTCGTGGAAAAATATGTGGTATTAAATGACATGAGTGTAAAACTTACTGATATTCTGGAATTCAGTTTTCCCAGTGTGACATTTCCATCAACGTTTCAGTTGTTAATATTCCTTGGTACAGGATTTGAGATGTTCACAGTGGTGAGGATTCACAATGTGGTCTGGGTTAGGACACCATATAATCTGGTACATGGGTGTGAATGCTTTGGAGGAGCGTTCTGGGCCTAGTTCCACAGTTCATTGCAAGATGGGGGCAGTACATCCTGACCAATAACTTCGTACCCACCAGTAAAATTATATGGTCCCATAACCTAGAAGAATATACTTTTGAATCTTAATAGTCTGCATTTTTCACGCATTGTGTTGCTGTTTATTACAAACCAACTACATACATATGTAATGTAAAATAAGAAAGTGTAGTGTCAGATAAAAGTATCTTTTTTGTGAAAATTGTGAAATTTGCTAATTTTTTAGTGCAAATGTATAGAGTGGTGGGTGGGGAAGAGTGGGTGTGGTATAGCAGGTGACTGCTTTACATATGTCTTCTGTATAGCTCACTTAGTTACCACCAGGAGCATTCTACCAAGCCACACCGGCTACATAAGGAAATTGCAGCCCCTTGTGGTGCTGTAATTTTAGGTTTCCATGGCGTTTCCAATCTGTACGAGTTATTAAACTGTGGCCTGCAAGGCCTGGTAACTTACCACAAGAGCACTTAGTCTGCAGTTTATGCAAATATACTTCTTTAATGGGCTGTTGGTAATTGGACGGGTCAGATCCTGAAAGAATCTACTCATTCAAAAAACTAGTTCATCTTTGCACATTCTGTACAGAAAGAACAGACCAAACAATAATACAAAAAACTGTATAGATACTCTAAATTCCTTGCATATTACATACACTCTAAAGAAAGTTTCATCACTCTGAAGAAGGCATTTGTCAGATGCATTAAAAGATACAATATGTTACAGCAGGCCTAGTACCCACTGCTCATCCCTTTCATAAGCCCACTGGTAACAGAACAGATAGAACTCTACTGGAAATCTTCACTCCCATTGGTTGGAGAAATCCTTCCCCTCCTCTCCAATCTCCGCAGCTGTGATTGACCAAACTTCCCAAACTGTCTCACACAAGTGAGTGAAAAAATTTCCCTCAGTATCATGTCAGCATGTACCTATGCCAATACAGTCGCCTGCAACATGAGGCAGTGCGTTTGTCCAAAATATTGGATTATTTAACAGCCATATGGTGCAGAAACCGACCAGAACATCATCTTATAGTGAAGTGAAGTTGTCCATCTGCATGTTGTGGCAGCACATAGGGGACAGGAAGTTGTTTTTGTTTTGTTGCATTGTCATTGTGGGTGCTGTTGTCATCATTGTCTTCATCTTCATTGTTGTGTACTTGACTTTAACAACATTGTGGCATGTCACAGTCAACATAATACTCACAATGCCTGGTTAGAAAAATCAAACACTCTAGTGTTTGGTGTATGGCTTCTAAGATAAAGTAAATGAAATAAAATAAACCATTTAACTCAGACATAGGCCTACTTATTAGACATTCATTACAATTGTAAGGAACGTATTAACACATAGACTTAAGAGCAGTCTGGTCACAAATAAGAGTGAGGTATAACACAAAATTAGTGAACATGAATACATGCTACTACATACTCAAATATTTATGATATGGGAATGTGAAACTTACACACTGTTTGAGAGTTCCTGGTGTTGGCAGTGTGTCCACATATTCCTCTTGAACTCTTCTAAAGTTTGGAGGATATTTAAGCTTTCCATGTTCATCTAACATAAGTAATTCTTGTGTTTGTTGCCCCATTAGGGAACGTAATTCTTGTACACGAAGAAATGCTGCAGGTTGTTTATGGCTGCTGTCCATAAATTTACTTGGTTTACAGTTCTAGGGGATGAGTTCCTGGAAGTTGCAGAAAAAAATAAAGGTGCTTTGAATACAGTTTAAATATACCCCTAGTATTCTCGTGTGTAATGTCTAGGTTGTTTTGCTTTAGTTCTGAAGACCAGACCACAAGATTTTAATTTTGATTATCACATTCAATAGCAGAATTCTATGTGCATGAACGTTTTGACAAATTTCTCATACTGATGAATGTACAAGTAAAGTTGTTCCTGTTAATGCCATGCATACATACATATTACAGATTGGAAATATTCTTAAAACTGGCACCGCTAAGCTGTCAGCTTCTTGCCCTGGCCACTCTACACTCATGGTGAGTTGCACAAGTACCTACTCACTAGGAGGCGGGGTGGGCCCCAGAGCCAGTCTGGATGCTTCAGCAAAGAGGAAAATCTCTTACCCCCAGCCAGAAATTGAACCATAGTCCATGCTTATACATTTCATATTCTAGTTATTATACCAGATACATTATTTGAACTCCAAACTCCTGCTATTTACAGGCATACTAAAACAATAATATTAAAATTTGACTGCTTTCTTGTATTCCAAGGTGTCACAGATCAAGTTACTTGGCTTCCTTAGATTAAGATTTGACAGATTTATACAGTTGTTGGGAAATGTGTGTGGTCAAACAGTATTTTAGCCACCAGCAATTCTAGTTCACATAGGATGTGGTAGTTGTTGGATGGAACTTGCTCTTTATGAACACAGGAAATCAGATACTTTATGTGAGTTACTGTTGTTTAGTGTTACATTGTCTTGTTCAGATCAGGGATATAAAACTGAATTTCAAAGAAGAAATTTTAGTAGCTTGTCTATAGATTATGAATTTGTGTAATGCTGAAGGCAATGTGTTGTTAAATAGCTGGACAACTGAACACTAGATTATGAGAATTAATGCAGGCACAACAACAGTAACTTAATAATGTGATTTATTCAAACAAGAAAGTAAACTGAAAATATTTGCAGACATGAGAGTATATTACAGTTAAATTGTAGTCCTTTGTGGAGCTTCTATTTACTTATTGAATTAACTTCACAATGTAATGAATATGAACAAGAAACTGGAAGAAGAAAAATCAATTCCAACAGTGACATCATGAGACGAAGGTAAATAAGTGAAGACCAACTTCTCACAACTGAACATGCAAATGAGCAGGGACTTTGTTTTTGCAACGTGCCTTTGCCTGCATGAAGGGTACGTACTGCTGTCCTGTAATGACAGATATGACAACCTGATGGCTTCTTATCATCTTCCAAAATCAACAAGGGTGGTTTCTTCAGTTTCTGATGCTGAACACATGATGAACCACCAAACTGTCTTTGGTATTATAAACTGAATTTTAAGAGCCTGTTGCCTAGAAAACACACACTACCAAACATATACAGTGGGAGAGCACAAATTGGAACTAAGAACTGAAAACATAACTAAGTTACTGGCCAATAAACCCAAAACACAATACTGAATATCAATTTGCTCTCATAAACACAAATATTTACTGAGACATAGTAAAGAACACTACACGTAATGTATTACTCTAATAGATAAGTCCATGGGTTCAGAAACTAACAATGTTTATGTGTTACTACATTTCAGAGAATTAACAGCTCTAGTAATTGAAATGAAACACTACAAGAAATAAGAGAACTGCTTACAAGGAGTCACACTGCCTTTATTAGGATCTCCGTTGTCCGTGCCGAGTTGCCCTTTTTAAATTTCTTCACTGTATCAGCCACGTCTAATTGCTTTCTCTTCTTTCACACTTTGTTCCTGACACCACTCAACGGATGCACTTCTAGATCGCTCCCTTTCTGGACTGCAACACTGTAGCACACAACCGCTCGTCTGCTACGACGTCTTGTTTCCACGGCCGGCAGGTCTGGTTTACACTCCACCGCCCCTTCGCTTGCCACTCCTTTTCGCGACAACTCTCTCTCACAGTCGCCTCACCGTACCTAACCCACTGCAGCCCACATCATAAATGAGGGTTCGATTGGTACAGGATAGTTTTTCTGCTCCCGTCCTATTCAGTCTGTTATGTCAACATTCTTCCCGCGCCATCGCTCCTTGACGATTTGGCCCTCTACGCGAAAAATAAGTCCAACATGGCCAAGACTCGCAAGTCAGCGATTTTCACCAAACTGGAGTCCTAACTCAACGGCCTAAAGCGGTGACTGAGAAATGGATGATCGTTATTAACGTCTCAAAGGGCACCACGATCCTCTTCACAACGCCGGTAAGCGCATCCCCAAGCCTGGACCAACACAGCTTTTCAGTATGGCAATCCAATGGGGCGATACACCCCATTACCTGCGTGAAACTGTATACACAGCTGACCTCGTTGCCTCATATTGACCATGTTAAACAGAAAGCTGCCCAAAGACTGGTAGTGTTAAGTTCTTTCCTAAACAGGTGGAGTTCTGCTGTATAACCAGCTCATTCGTTCACTAATGGAATACGCATGCTCCATCCGGAGGTCAGCCGTTCGCACTCATGTCGGGAGGTTAGAAGTCCTTCAGTTCGAGTCTTCGTATTCTGCCGATGCACCTCGGAACAGGCAAATTCAAGATGATTTGGGAGTTACATATGTGCCGACCGCATTAGGGCCCTAACCGAGAGTTTTGATTAAAATTTAGATGGTGTGGGGATCCCTTATTTCGGGAACGCAGCATATGTTTACGATGGCTGAGGTTTTGGCCAAGTCGCCTGAAGCACAAGCTACTGATGTCAGCAAGCCAGAGGAGGTTCCTAGTAAAATGGTGGGCAAGTCGACACAAATAGTCCTACCAAACGCTCTCCAGCTAGGCACTTCTCGGCTACCCTGACTGATGGTTTTCCATGATTTTTCCTCTCCCGTAAGGTGAATGCCAGGGTACAATGCAAAGACAGCGCACGTCTCGCACTCTCCTTTAAACACGGCGATTTCATCAAATTGTGTACCCACAGTCGCGTGACTTCAGCATGCGGCTATGCCACGTGGGAAAACATTAAAACAATAATTAGGGAAACAAAACAACAGCTAATATAAAATGATGAAAGTACATGAACATTTAAAAAATAGATGGCACGATGAGGAATGCAAAATTGCAATAAAAGAAATTAAGAAAGCAAGAGAAAAGTGGTTAATAAAAGGAAAAAGGGAGGATGAAGAGCAGGAGTATCACCACAAACGAATAGAAGCACACAAAATAATTAGATATAAGAAAGTGTTATACATTAAAAATGTAATAGAATCAATAGAAGAAGATAAAAAGTATAATAACACAAGGAAAAGTATCAAACAATAAACCAATTTAAGAAAGAATATCAACATAAATTTAATATGATTGGGAACAAAAAAGGGTAATTTGCAATGAATACTAAAGAGAGAGCAGAAATATGGAAAGACTATTTTTATAAATTATTAAAAACAGAAGAACCAACGGAATTAATTAAAATAGGAAGTAGAGAAATTAATGAAGTTGAAGTAGAAGGTCTTTCTATAGAATATATAAATACGGCAATAAGAAATTTAAAAGTAAAAAGGCAGCTGGAACTGATGGAATACATCCGGAAGTAATAAAATACGGAGGATTGAATACAATGAATAGAATTTATGAACTAGTAAGACAAATTTGGGAGGAGGAAAGAATACCTTAAGAATGGAAAGAAACAATAATAGTTCCTATATACAAAGAAGGAGACAGAGATAGTTGTAAGAATTACAGGGGAATAGCATTAGGCAACACATCTTACAAAATTTTGGCGAATATAATTTTGGAAAAAATGAAACCATATATTGAAAAAATTATCGGGGACTATCATAATGGATTTAGAGACGGAAGATCTGTAATTGACAGCATAATTGTATCGAAAATAATAAACGAGACATTTTTTTAATATTATCAGAATGTACAATATGTATTGCTTGACTTTCAAAAGGTACATGGCTCTAAAAACAGAGACACCCTACGGAAATGTATGGAAGAATTTAAAATTCCTAAAAAAAATTAATAAACATGTGTAAAACATGTGTACAAAAACAAGAAATAGATGGCAAGATGAAGCGAGGGAGGATGGAAGACTAGTTGGTGGAAAAGGGTGGAAAGAAGGTGTATGTAACAGAGAGGAATGGAAGAAGCTCATGAGAGCGGCAAGGAAACGTCACATTCTGCACATGCCAATGGAATGAGTGAATGAATGAAATTCAAGTGTGTTTGTGTTACATGAATTCTAGGTAAGAAACTACAAATGCACTCCGTCAGATATGCAACACTCTCATTACTCAAATGTTCAGACTCTAGATATTCTTGATTTTTCGTAAGTAAAAACTGCTCTAGAGTGAATGGTCCCTCCACTGTATCATTTGGCACTCAAGAAAAATCGTGAATAGCTTCACATTGGGCTATTGAGTTATGGCTTAGTGAGAAGGCAGACGTAAGAACTGCACTATAACTGCAGGTTAAAGAATGTCATAATTATAGTAGAGTGAATAAAGAAAGGTTCGTCAAAACACATGCAAACAACACACACAATAATCGTGATGTTAAAGTAGCATGGTGCGTGGATCTGTGTACAAAGAGGTGTTTTAAGATTTAAATTGACTTAAGATTTTAGTACAAAATAATTTCTTATTTCCATAAACTTCTTTTACAACGCAGAATAACCACGAGTAACAACGTATATGGTTGTGTACAGTCCAAGATGTACTGATTGTTTCCCTGATGGCGTGTATAGGCTGAAAAACGTAGGGATATATGTATTTTAACATGGTTTTGCTGTACGACTTACTATTACTTTATATTACTGTAATAAATATCTCAGAATGTAGACCTATACAGTCATAGGTATTATAAAGCTAAAATGAAAAACAAAATTACTTCCATTGTCTAACTGTCAGCTGGAATATAAACCCCAAGTACCCCGCAGAACTGTTGTGTCATATGTCAGTACTGCTAACATTTTAGAAGTTATAGCGAGGCCAATTCCTTCAACTTCTTTTTTTTTTTTTTTTTATCTACTATTTTTACTTTTCCTCCACACTGCCCCATATTTCCCTGCATTTGACCTATCATATCATTCACAGCAGTGTTGTCTGTGGTAACTGTTGCTAGCAACAAGCAAACTGGGGCTGGTTGTTATTGGCCCAACTGGGCTGGAGTGTAATATATGTGTAACCAGAAAGGTGGAGGCCTAGAGACGTATCGTCACCACCATATCATTATCACATAATGGCCTCAGTAAAAGTACTACTGCTAGTTCAAACATCGCTCAAGTTTTCATCTCTGGTGACCCAAAAACGTATGGTATTACTATTAGGTTTTAGCACATCGTGGAATAAATTATAGGCCTACTAGGTAAATGAAACTCAACTACATTACAGTAACAAAACTTAATGTGTCTCAGCCATTGTTATTAGCTAAATTCGTTTAACTCCTTAAAGCAAGGTTCGGGATTCATCAGCCTAATAAGTACTGTCGGCCAAATTTGCATGGAAATTGTTCTCGTAACATCACGCCATACTCTCTAACGACAGCTTCCGCGCAACCATATTCATAATATGCGTAAATTTTTACACCAATTTACATTCTCCTTTTACACAGAGGAAGAAAGTGTGCATACCGTGTATGTGATGAAATGACATAACGTTAGTATGAGTTGATTTAGTGACATATACACCGGTTACCGATATTTGCGTACATTTTTCATCTTATCTTTTATATAGCTATTAGACGGCACTGTGAAAAATTACTCATTTTTAATCCATCGTAATAGGTTACATTATAATTGAATTCAACTTCGTTCTACAATTTCCCTCGAATGTATTACAGTAACCAAGTACAGAGTAAGCACAAGCATCACACCCACGTTTATTCAGCTAGCTTGACCACCGATTACCCATCTACAAACCAAAAGAGTGCCTTATGCGAGTAACTCGACGTTACTGTATGAAAACAATACAATATATGTATACGTAAGGTAATAATGAGGCGCGTTCACGTAACGATTGTTCGTGTGGAAAAAACAAAAATTATGACTTATTTTGAGTGTGTGTTTGTAGCCTCAGTGATCCACCATGCAAAGAACTTCTGCCATTTTATATTATCTGTGGCCTCTCTGGTTCCACGATATTTTTCAACATTATCTCACAAACGACACGATTTTCGCAAAACTTTTGAAAGTAAAATACTTTCTGATTCTCTCTACAACTTCCGTCTAAATATTTACCATTCTAAGAAGAATTCAGCGAATTAATGTCGTAAATATACGGAGATGTAATGTACATGTTATTTTCTCGACAGATTTTCGAAAAGTAGTAAAATATGAAATGTAATAAAAATCCGTTTAGTGGGAGCTGAGTTGTTCCGTTCAGATGGACAAAAGGGCAGACACAATGAAACTAATAAACTGAAAGTTGCTTTTCGCAATTTTGTGAGTGCGCCTAAAAATAGCACTCTGGTTACATGAACGTAGTTTGTTGTTCTGTGATCTACCACCAATAGACAGTAGGCTAATGACTTACCCGCGGAGACGAGTGCATTCTCTGTGTGAAAGGTCACATAATTAACGCGAAATTACGTCAGGTGTTACGAAAACTACCAGATATTCAACATTCAAAATTTCTGTATTTTATGTAGTAACAACCATCACTTATTTATGCTTTATTCACAGACATAGGCCTTTCGATATTGACTATTACGTTATACACACATCACCATTCTTTTGTTTGCAGTCCGGGTGGTCATGTTTTGTACCAATTTACCTATTGGTTTTCTTTCTTCTTACCATTACGTGCTATTTGTTACGAGGGTATTGTTTCTATTTTTTTTATTGTAACTTGCACCTGTAAGATGGCCATGTTCAGTTGCTGGTTAGTGGACACAAAACTGAACTAGGATAAATGACATTTGAGACAACATATTTGACATGTTTTAGTAGATAACAAGAGTTTTTTAGATACGTTACGAAGGTGCACATCAGTCGGTCCTATGAAATGAAACAGCCGAAAAGGGCATTACATTATCGACAATGCTTCTACACTGTTGTTACTTCTACATGTAAACGTTTTGCAAAATTTCATTTTAACAAACTACTCGGAATCCTGTATCGCTAATGGAATCATTGTAAGGTATGATTCTTCACGCAAGTTTTAATGTCGTGTGTAATAGGATACTGTGTGCTAATGTTCAGAGGAGACTGTGTGCTTTTCTTCCTCACAATATGTATAAATCTACAAGATGTCATGTCCCTGAGAACTGACATCTTCTTTGTTAACACTGCTACAGTACCTTGTGTCACAAGAACTTGCCGTGACTAGGGCACACCATGAATCTCTCGGCTATTGTTATAAACAAGCAGTAACACTTCCATTATCAGCATTTATATTTGATATAGATAATATATGTAGCTTCTACAACAAAATTACACACAATTGTTCAAAACATACTCAAGAAAATGTAACAAGTATTGCAACAAGACTTGCCACACATAAAAGAACCCATCTTGTTTACCCGAGTCACCATAGAAACAGGCAGCAAGAAAACGTTATTAGTGTTCACTTGGAGTGGAACAAGTTCAATAGAAATCAATAGTGACATATATATGAACCATTCCATTCATACAGAGTTTATGACATTTGTATTTAACCTTTTGGCGCCGGAATTATTTTTTTTTAATTTAGCACATTCTGTATATAAAATGTGAATAATACAGGAACCAAATACGTTAGAATTATGAAACAAACTGCATTTTGAAGAGAAAGAAACGGAGAGTATATAACATGTTTAAAATATTCAGTATCTATATTTGTTGAATAAATATATAAAATGCAACTTCAGAGGTTAGTGGTGCGGTACGACCACTATAGTTGACATTAGGCGTCAAAAGGTTAAAATTGTCTGCTGTTACACTACAAATTTAATAAGGAAGAAGGAAATTATGACAAGTGTCAGAAATATTCAATGAAATTATGTGTAAACAATTATTAGATCTTATAACACCCACTGAGTAGTAAAGTTACATAATTCACAATCTGTTTCAGACAAAAAATGTAGTATGGGCTACTTGTTTGCATTTATTTCAACGTTCTTGACAACATACTGTGCATGCATATATAAATATTCTCAAAAATATTTGAAATAAATATAATGTAGTAACTTACACAACATATTATATAGACAATTAATTGTGAATTATGTCACTTATATATGTAATCTTTACTATGTACCATGATATGAATGTTTTAAGAGTCAATAATTAAATATTAAATATTTCAGACACATTCATAATTTTATCTTCCTCACTGAGTGTACTGAATGACAGCATTTTTAAATGCAACTGACCAAAATGTTACATGAATGGAATTATGCACTTGCTGGTTGAATGCAGTCACAATGCTTGATGGAAATGTAAACACAGGAAAAATTATGTCATTAAATGTCCAACACGATGCAACTATACACAGTTTATTTTATCTGTAAACTGCTCCACACGTTTCAGGTGGTTTCTCCACCCATCATCAGGAGCACAAATAACTGTATCTACAGCATCTGGTACTAGTCAACTGTAATAGATAAAAATAATTATTCACCTAACATTTATATTTAGAGCAGTTTACAGATAAAATAAACTGTGTGTAGCTGCATCTTGTTGGACATTTATTGACATAGAATTGTGATGCACGGTCCCATGAACATAAAATTCATTTATACCAAACAGGCAAAAGAAATATACCAATTTAAAAATATCAAAAGAAAACTGTACAGAACAAATGCAGCCATCTGGTACAACAAAATATGCAACCCACATGTAAATGTTAGGTGAAAAATTATTTTTATCTATTACAGTTGACTATTATCAGATGCTGTAGATACAGTTATTTGTGCTCCTGATGATGGGTGGAGAAACCACCTGAAACATGTAGAGCAGTTTACAGATAAAATAAACTGTGTCTAGTCGCATCTTGCTGGACAAATATTGACATAGAATTGCAATGCACGGTCCCATGAATATAAAATTCACAGGAAAAACATTTTATAAATTTATACATATTTTATTCATTAATATATTCATATACAATACATGAATATGTATCTCTTTAATTTTATTCACATTAATACTTACAAAGGAATGAAATTACATGGTCCAACAGCAAATAGTAACCATTTCCAGAATTTAATTACTTACCAATTATATTCATCACTGAAGTACTGCAAAAAGTTTAGGGATGCCATATACATCACTTTTGTTTTTAATATTCACATACTTGTTCATATTCATAACAGTCATAATGAAAGTAACATTCAATCAAATCACAACAATTCCTACCACAAAAATTTAATTGTACTATTACTGTCACTGACTACTATTCATCTAGGACAAACATTTATTTAGCTACCTGCCATCTTTTCACCATCCAAAATTTCAAGCATTTAGTCACATTGAATAGGTTATTGGTGCTTCAACTCAGGCTTCCATATATCCATATATATCTCTTGTTTAGAGTGATGTTACATCATTCTTCAGTTTTCATATCTGAATTTTACAGGCTCTGTCCCTTTAGAGTCTGAGATGACTCTTTCACCTATTGGTGTTGTTCTGTATAGTTATGTTGATCTTGCAACTACATATTAACTTGCACAAGATTATGTGATGTAATGAAGCATTCTGACAGACATCTGCACAAGAAAGCCCGGAGTAAACATTGCCCTGACTTGGCACTGCAGATTATATTCCCATTCTCCTGAGTAAAGACTGATGATGATAATTTTTAGGTTAGGTCATAATATGTATTGTAAAGAAAAACATAAGCTTTATTAGTCACTCATAAAAACAGAAAACTGTCTCCCATGACCAGAATTCAGAACAAAATTATGACATGAAGATAGTAGAGAAATCCTTTGAAAATGTGTCATAGTCCAAGTACAGTATTTAGGAACAGCACTAAAAAATCAAAGCTGCTTTCATGAAGGATTTAAAAGCAGATGATAGTTAAGGAATGTCGGACTCCATTCGCTTCACAATCTTATGTCTTCCTGTCTGATATAAAAATGTATGTAAGATTAAAATAAACAAAACTATAATTTTTCCTGTTCCTTCTATGCATGTGAAAATAAGTGTGTCACATTACAGTTAAAATATGAACTGAGGGTGTTTGAAACAGGATAAAGTAAAGTAATGTTGCCCCTGTGCACACATGAAGGCCCATGAGGGATGGATGTACGGCTCTTCTTGCTCTTAAACTTGGCATTAGAAAAGACATCTGAAGTAAGGTGATGTGAATAATATTTGGTCTCATGAGGGAGGAAGGACTAAGAGTTCAGAGGCAATTGTCTAATGAGGAGCTCCATAATTTGTATGTGTTGTCAAATCTATCTTATGTAATACCCTCACTTGTGAGAAAGGCAAATAACAGCCATGTTAAGTCTAAGCAGTGACATTACAGCCACCGGTTTCTATGGTTACAATAGTCTTGTTCAGTGTTAGGCATTGATATAATGTGTGTGTTTGTGTGTGTTT
>Ga0123352_10005485_pt1 | contig 19132 bp, 9 predicted proteins | sample TergutLab28metaG_FD_89700 | JGI IMG/M metagenome (GOLD analysis project Ga0123352, IMG submission 89700) | Labiotermes labralis P1 segment gut microbial communities from Petit-Saut dam, French Guiana - Lab288 P1 | ecosystem: Host-associated > Arthropoda: Insects > Digestive system > Gut ... | reverse complement strand
TTTCTTTTTTTCCAGTTTTGCTTTTTTGACCTTTTTACCCCCCAATCCCTAAACCCCCCACCGAGTAGGGTTCCTTTTTGGGGGGGGGGGGTTGTATCACACTCACTTTAAAATAATGTGTGTTTGGAGGGGTCAATCCATCAGTCCATATTGGTGTGGATCGTCTACAGAGTTGCCAACCGTCTGGTCGTGATTATGCAACTTGGTAGTGTCGTTAACTAAATCAAGGATCTTTACATGACAGCCTTACGATTTTCAGTGCACTGTTAGCTACGAATTGTATGTAAGTGATTTGATACGCCTACATTATGTTCATTAAATTTGTTCGTCCGTTCGGCTACAAGTTGTGCTCCCGAAAATGCCATGCGGATTTTGGCGACGTGATATTCTGAAACACCGATCCTGGTGGCGCTCACTTGGTGGGACTGCAGGATAATTCTGAAGGGGGCATGAATCTGTGTTTTATGAGTGTAGCGTGTTGTCAGGGAGAGGGCTGTGTGACGGGCTGATCACTTGTCCAGAGGTATCTTGGCGAGTGTGTGTGTCGTGTGTAATCAGGTGCAGTAGTAATTGTCTAGACCTACAGTGAGTAGGTAGACGGATGTTAGACTAAGAAATGAAGTAACGACGAAATAAATAAATAAATTATGAAGCTTGCTTAATTTTGTTTCTTATCTGCCCAGTTAAGTTCTGCTCTACGTTACACTGGCATATAATGCCAGTGATTTTTTAACAAGAGCTTTGGCGTACAGCAGCCCGGTTTCCTAGGTAACGTTTGTAAGTGGTTAATATTTAATGCTGTATGAGGACTGTGTGACGTCTGGTGTTATTTTCTTCTAACGGTGGGTGAGTATGTGCAAGGAATTAACACAAAAAACCGCTGAAGCATAACGCTGCTTTTCTTCCAGGTTCCATCCACTCAAACCTCGATCGTCCGTAATGGACTTAATGTGTATTTTCCACTTATATTGATGTCGTTTCGTCTTTCTTTTTTCCTTTGCCTTGTCCTTCTTTATATCATCCTTCCTGGTGGTGACCAGTGCCACATATTTTTCGTTAATCTGTCCTCATATTCTGCTTCAGTTTGGCCACACTGTCTGGAATCTCAGTTACGTAGGTGTCTTTCCGTTCATGTAGTGGGTCTAATGTCCCTGAAATTCCGTTAAACTTCTTTCATCGCTGTACCTTCCATTGTCACCAAAGGACATCATGTTAAATTTATACAGTTCTTCAGTCGGCGCCCACATTTTAAAGTATACGTAACCGAATACTTTCCACTGTGCTTTGAAACATGTTTTTTCACATCTCCTGATGTGCTTGTATTTCGTAAGATCCCAAACAACTATTTTGTTGCAGTTTTTCTCATAGAGTTTCGCTTTCAAAAAACAAAAGGCATTAAGACACTTTTGATCGAGGACGACCAAGTTACAGTGTCGGATTCAGAAGATGCATTACAAATTTCTATACATAATCTGGAGACAGTTGCTGCCGGATGTGGACTAAAGATTCCAACACGCAAAACGAAAACAGTGGCTTTGAAAGGAAGCGATTCAGTTTGAAGTAAAATTGTAATAATAATAATAAAAGCGTCGAACAAATGGCAGGCACACTCGGGTTTGTTCGCCGAAACAAAGGGCTTTTTAAGAGCAATACATGACCAAGTCATACTAACAAGAAACTGCAAGAAATATATTTTGAAGGAGCCAGACACCGATGAGCTGTCGAGAAGATGTGGAAAATAATCGGAGACAATCCAACACATTACTGCAGCCTGTGAGCAACTAGCACCTATCGAGTGTGTAAAGAGACATGATGGAATAGTCAAAATTATCCATCAGAAACTGGCAGAAGCAGCCGAATTGATTGACGATAAAAGTCCATATTATAAGTTCACACCAGCCAATGCACTGGAGAATGAAAATTTCAAGCTGTACTGGAATCGCGGCATACTTACAAAGAATACAATACCTTTTAATCAACCTGACATAACTTTTATGAGTAAGAAAACAAAGAATACCTTTTTGAAAGACATAGCTGTCCCAAATACATATAATCTCGCCTAAACAATCAACGACAAACAAAACAAGTACCAAGAACTGGCGAATGAAATATGTGCTACGTGGAAGCAAAAGGCGGCACAAGTGATCCCGATAGTAATATCATCTACGGGCGTAATTCCAAAGTCACTATCACAGAGTGTAACAAGACTTAACTTGCACCCGAATACATATATACAACTGCAAAATTCTGTAATTCTTGGCTCATTTTCAATTGTAAGAAACTTTTTAAACTTCAAATAAGACCACGGAGCCTAATCCTGTTGATTACTACATCCGAGGATAGGTCATTATTTCCCAGCCAAAGTTGAGAAGTGAGAAATTCGACGAAGATGATGATGGTAATAATAATAATAATAATAATAATAATAATATAGGAATTGGGGGGGGGGGCATGGACTGGGTGATCTGGCTCTGGATAGGGACAGTTGGCGGCCACTTGTAGACACGGCAATGAAACTTCGTGTTCCATAAAATGCGGGGAATTTCTTGACTACCTGAAAAACGGTTACCTTCTTAAGAAGGACTGTGCCCCACGGAGTAGGTAATATTATAGGACAAATAAACACTTTCATTTACCCAGGGTGCTCTATTTCGTGCCAGAATAAAAAAAAAATACTGTTACCCGGTGTCCAGATTTCCCAAGGTAACGGAAATTATTATCAGTACTTTAAACCCCTCTTAAGTCCACTAGATTGAAAACATATAACATATAACATATAACACTTCGACGTTACGTTCTTTGTTATACGAATGCGAAGTTTGGGCAATTAGAGAACATGGTAAGTCCAGGATAACGTCAGCGGAAATAACATTTATGAGAACGGCAAAATCTTCATGGCAAGGTTACAACACTAATGAAGATATTTAATAAGAACTTAAAATTAACCCAGTTTTAAAGAAAATGCAAAAGAATACATGTTCAGCGAATGGACAAAGACAGACTGCCATACTTAACCTTTTGGCGCCGGAATTATTATTTTTATTTTAGCATACCCTGTATATAAAATGTGAATAATACAGGAACCAAATACGTTAGAATTATGAAACAAACTGCATTTTGAAGAGAGAAAAAAAAACGGAGAGTATATACCATGTTTAAAATATTCAGTAACTGTATTTGTTGAATACATATATAAAATACAACTTTAGAGGTTAGCGGTGCGGTACGACCACTATAGTTGACATTAGGCGTCAAAAGGTTAATGATGAATTGTCAACCATGTGGGAGATGAAGCCAAGAACGACCCCTTTGAAGACTTCTAGACTGCTAATGGGAACGGAACTGGTCACGAGGCCTAAAACCCTGCAAGCCACGTGATGATGATGATTCTTTTTTGAATATTGTTGTCACGGGTTCCAGCATTAATTAGTATTGATTCTATGTATTTGGACCACAAGAGTCCCTTTTTGTTTTAAATTGTTTACTTGTGTCGAAATCTTCGACGTTTTTGTCTCCCATCGCAGACACCGCATTCTTTGATCTTCGTTATGTAGATAGGTGTCTGTGTATTATTGCATATGGTATTTGGTATTCTAAAACAGTAAGGACTGAATTGCAATGTTTGTAACTGGAATACCCTGACATTCAAATTCTTTTCTAAGTACGTACGTATATTATGTACTGTTGGGGATAATATATGTACATGTTTTTGTCATGCCGTAAGTTATCTTACCTTCTCTGTTAATTCGACTCAAATCTTCAGTGGAATATTTTTTATGGGTGTACATTTGCAGCACCATATTATTTCATTTCTGATCTATTCACACACTTCTCATTTCCATACTTTTTCTTCCGGGACACTTACTGTTTGCCCCAGTTGAGAAAGTTCGTGTGGGTTTCGGTGTTTGGAGTTTAAAAAAGAGACTGATATATGAGTGGTGCCTTACGTTTTTAATGGAAACCATCCCTTTGTGGTGTGACGTATTAATATTGGCATATGTATTTCTGTAACGTATATGCCAAGCGCAATTGTGGCGCGTATGGGTGAGGAGAGGAGGGTATATAGGGTCTTGGTGGGGAAACCGGAGGGAAAGAGACCACTGGGGAAGACCTAGGCGTAGATGGGTGGATAATATTAGGACGGATCTCAGGAGGTGGGATATGGGTATGTGGACTGGATTGGGCTGGCCCAGAATAGGGACAGGTGGCGGACGCTTGTGAGTGCGGTAAAGAACCTTCGGGTTCCGTGAAATGCGGGGAATTTCTTGACTAGCTGCAAACCAGTTAGCTTCTCAAAAAGGACTCTGCACCATGGAGTAAGTATGTAAGTAAGTATATGCCAAGCGCAATTACAGTTGTTTTTGTCGTATGACGAAGAATTGTGGGCGTTCTGCTTGTTGGAATGTGAAGTACCATTCCGTTGTATCCTCCCTGAATATTAGGCATGGAAGTTCCGGTGTCCATGACCTCGCTCGCTCCGTGTCTCGCTTGTCCTTGAATGAAAGAAATAGCAATTACTGTGATGCAGACGCTTGTATTTTTCAAGCCCTTAGGTCTTCGAGTGAAAAGGTAAGATTGTGACGTTACCTATTGTTCAATTTTAATTAACCAGCGAGGCTTCGCTACTCTGAAATTTCCCTTACCAACCCATGACACAGTTTTTTTAGTTTCTGGGTCGGTATTCGCTTACAGTTTGAGCCCAGGCAGCTGTATGGGACTTCGGTGTTAACAACGGATTAGTAGTATCCAGCTACGGCTGGATACTTTGCGGGTAGTACTTATACCTTATGGATATGAATTTTATTTTATATTGTTATGTCGTGTAATCATGCACTAAAATTTAGGTAACGCGGAAGTGGATAGAGCAGTTTGTGAACAAGTGACTTCGTGTCAGCCTAGAGACAGCGTACAAGAAAATTGTAGGGTGCACGAAAATTCCGTAACCGAGAGTTTTTTTTGTACAATTTACGACGTTAGTGGTAGAAGCAGATGAGAACAGTAGTCGAAGGAGGACAGGTGGAGAGGGTAGTGTTATGTATAGTAAATGTCTTTAATGAGAGTAATTTGAGTGAACACTGCTTGGTATTTGGTACTGTTAAACAATTGTGTGGGCTGTGTACTGCCAAAACGTAGCGTTAGCGGGCCCAGTCCTCGTACAGTGTGCGTGGTTTGGTCTATCTGTATTGTTATAAGAATGACCTCATGGTGACCTTTCAGGCGTTGAAACACGTAGCTTTTAGTTCAAAAAGCGAAGAATTTGTTGCCAGTAAATCGCTGCGTTGGGTTATTTCGCTTTGGACTAAAAATAACCACATGCTTGAATTGTTATGTATAAGTAAAAATATTGATTTTTGTGAAGAAGCGAATGTATTGGGCTGAGACTCAGGTCTTTTGGGTTGTTACTCTTTGTCGACTGGTGAATTATTTTCGAATATTTGTGTTGTTAGGAACAAGTCAATGTGTGGGTGACCACCACAGTTGTGTTCTGCATGTGAAAGCAATAAAAGCCACTGTGTTTGGAACTGAATTCTGTTATTTAAACAAATTGTTTTGAAGTTCAACTTACCGTTGTAGTTTACGGTAAAGTGCGACGGGTTGCAGTACAAATAGTCCTAAATACAACATGCAGTTGTTAATTAGGACTTGATCGTTTTTACTCACTGCACAATTTAAAATGCCTGAATTTCGTGTAGATATCGCTTGACAGCCCTAATGCCGCTGCATTTAAATTCAAGTTAACTTTTCCTGTCAAATAGCGGTACCCTGAGAATCGCATCATTCACTGGCATCGTTTGCATCAGTCGCGGATTGTCGCAGTATCCGGCAAGAATTGCATCCGAAGTGTATAATTATTACGCACAGCAGGTATCAGAGCAACAGAGTTTCACTTCCGATGTGTAATAAAATAGGCTGGATTTTAAGGAACAAAAATTGTAACAATTTTTTTTTTTGTAAATGTGTATGCAATCCATTATCTGAGACGAGAATCCACCATTTTGGTATAATAACTTTGTTTACACCAGAATAACTTTCTATTCAGTAATGTAACATTCTTACTTTCTCACAGGATACACATCCGGTACTTTCCAGTTTTGTCAGCATTTGCTAAGTGAAGCTAATTTTCAAATTTTAATGTGGATAATAGTAATTATACTTTTTTTTCGAAACTGAATCATCTAAAAACGTCGATTTACATACATGGACATGTTGGAATAAACTGACAGGCCGTGTTTGTTGTTAGAATGTCTTCGGCATTGTAGTTAAATTCTCTAGTAATTAAATTTAAATAGATGTCTCCATACGCTGAATGTTGCGGCGATTAGTGTCAGGTTCTGTTGCTGAGCTCCGTAGCGGTCCGCGCCAAGTTGCTGTTCAGTCCCAAGGCGCGTATCCTCTTTTAACATTTAGGGTAAATATAATACTTCAGTTTCCGTGCCGCATTAGCCTGTGTATGTATGTATATGCTTCAACCACAGAAGTGAAGTAATCCGTTTTGTATTGCCGTTTTAATTAAAAGCGAAAGTCAGTGGAGCAGCGTTTCAGAGCCAGCTGGCTTGTGAGCGGACTTGTTATTTTTGGCATTGACAACTGCAGTCTGGTTAGTAACAAACTGGAAGACAGCATGCATTGGAAGGTTTGTTCTTGAACTGCAGAGGCCTGCGTTCTACGACTTCTCATGCCCCCAGTTTTTGAGGGGGAGGTGGGTGGGTGGCGCCGAATTACTTGAAAGAATACGTTTGGTTGGATCTTGATTGTGGGGCAGGAAGGTGGGTATCTTGCTGGGTTTTGTCTGGGAATACCAGAATTTTGTTGTGCTGAAGTGGCGAACGTGAATTGAAGGGGTAAGTAAACTATCGTGTTATGTTGCTCTTGAAAGAACCCTTTTAACTTACGTCATTCTGTCTAAGGTTGTTGCATATTTAGTCATTGCTTTTTGCATTACTGTCCTCCGGAACAGCTATTTACCTTTCCCATTTATGATTGTTTAGTACAATCCACATTGGAAGAGCTGAATTGAATTTTCCAGGTTTACTTGTAGCCCTTCGTGTTCTTCCTTTTGGGAAGTTATGTGCCTAGGCCTCTCATTCTCGTATCCCCATAAATGTCGATAATTGTGGTGCCTTTTATCGCTGTACATGTGGGCTGCCTCTGCTGTTGTGTTTGTGTACGGTTATTTCAACGTTAGCCAGCTGGAGTTCAATTAATTATTTTTTTTGTAACGCGCGTTTTTCCATTATTTCCTTATGTCCATTCCATGCTGCCTTCTGCAGAATGTTTATATTTGTTTGCGCTGTTTCTCTGTATCCTGTCCTCTCCGGTTGTACATAATCGGAAACATTTGCAGAAATTGTCTGTGGAATTCAGCCGTCGTCTTCCTGTTCAAACATCAGAGATGATGGTGCGTAATAGTTGCAGTTATTTAGATTCTTCATGACATCTTTGTTGCATTTTTTTTTCCTGATGTCTTTAATGCCTGCTGTCTTGCCCGTTAAAGGGATCTCATTTTTATGCTGAATCCGTTTGTTAAATCTGGGAGTAATATTGTGGTTGGATATGGCAGTAATCCTTCGCATACCACGGACTCGTATCCATTGTTTTTCAGTTTTGTCCAGTTGTGCGGGCAGGGCTGCTGTGTATTGTGTATCTGTGATTTTAAATGTGTACACACGAAGGAAACTGGTGTATTGTACACCCGAAAGGTCCTCTGTGCAGGGAACAAGGCTGTAGTACCTTCGACACCAATTTTCTTGCCCTCCCAACTCTTGCGTTCTAGTAATTTAATGACCCTTCTTGTATTTCATGCGTAAGGCGTTTTTAAGCGCATTATTACATATGTTTATGTTTAGCGAGGTTAACAGGCAATTGTATTGCGCTTTCATGAGATGAGAGCGGCTGCGGCCTCCATAACCGCCAGTATTGCATAAGGCCTTCATTTGCCCACCGCAGTTTGGACAACCGCGTTGTCTTTCAGGAACTTAACGTCCGTGGATGATGAGAGTCTGCCGTTACTGCTACCGATCTATTGTGGATGTATACTAGGCTGCTTAGCTGAATGCGAATGTATGTTGGCAGCGTAGGGTTACAAATTTTAAGCTTTTGTGTATATACGTACCTGCGTTTCCTTCTCTTTCGGTGGAATGGTGAAATTTGATGTATTATGTCGCAGACAAGCAAGGCATTGTATGTAGTTGCAATGTTGCTTTGCATGTGTAAGTTCAAAAAACAGCAATGTGGCAGTGGACGTACAGTTATTATTGCAGCTCAGTGTATGCGTTTAAATCTGTAGAATTACCGTGTGTTCACCGTCTACACAAAACACTGTTCTTGAACTGTTATTTTAATGCATGTACCGTGCATCTTTTATTGTTTTTATTTCAACCAACTAATGCACAAATATGTATAACTCATTATCTGTTTATATAATGCACACTCGTACATGTTTCGACATCTGTGTCATTCTCGGGGTGTTTTACATGTGTGCCTCGCTAAGTTGCTTAAATTCTTGAAATTGAAGCTGTTAAAATTACAATTCCTTGCAATTATTAAAGTATATTAAAATATTATGTAGTCGTTGTTTAGTGATACAATAAAAAAATCTGTTCGACGTTATAATTATAAAATACACACTGCTTTGACAAGATATTATATAAAGTCGAACAGATTTTATTGTATCACTAAACAACGACCTTATAATGGTTTAATATACTTTAATAATTTTGCGGAATTGTAATTTTAGCTGCTTCAATTTTAAGAATTTATGTAACTTAGAGATAAAAATGTGAAACTCCCTGAGAATGACATAGAGAAGTCGAAACATGTAGGAATGTACGTTATATAAATGATACTGTTGTGATATATATTTGTGCATTAGTTGGTGAAATAAAAATAATTATTCTTGAACATTTATTAACGGATTTTCTCTTTCGATTTACCCGTTTAGAGGTAACCGAATGTGTGATTGTTTGTGTATTTGTTCTTATCGCTCAGAAATTCGTTTTTAACGCACCCGGTCTACTGCAACACCCTGTTCCGGTGTTTCATTTTGTTTGGTATAGAAAGAAGAATTGGTTTCGTTTTGGCTACTTACCTGTGTGAAAGGAGCCTTTTGTGAGTGTGTGTGTGTGGTGGGGGGGGGACGAATAATTAAAAAATGAGTCACCTCAAAATTCTACGCGCCAGAAGGGTGACAAGTAGCAAGTTCCGTCATGAGGATTCTCAAATATTAGATGGCACTGTACCAAGTATAGTGACCACGACTACCTGGCGCCTAGGATTTGTGCACCCCTGGTTTAGAGCGGTCTGTGCCGCTGCTGTAGCTCATGTATTGAACCTCTTATTTAGCCCGATTTACATTCTAAATAAATCACTGGTAACTATACACATTTCACGTTATTAGAGAACGGATGTTGTGTGTTTGAAGTTATTCTAATTCTGGTGTAGGGGTAATGCTCTAGACGTGGCTGTATTCGGCATGTGGCCAGTGCAGATGTCGGCCGGTACCCCTGGGCTATTCTGGCAGATATTTCATGGTTTTCCTTAGTCGTTCCAGTCCAGTGCCGCGTTAGTGCCGTTTACTTCCAAATCCTACCCACCTTCCTTCCGTCGACGTTGTGTCGCTGGAAATATTGGCAGCGTCATAAAATAACCCCGCTCCAGAGAAACATTCTCGGTGTTAAGTGTAGGTTAAATTCGGGGAATGCCTTCTACGTTCGATTCAGACTCACTTGCCTCTCTGTATCTTGCCTAAAAGCCCAAATGTTGCACCTCTGAACACCTCATTTTGTCTGTTCAGTGGGTGTAAAACATATCTCTTACCCTGTGAGAAGCTCGGATGCGTTGGGTATTTGGGACCAGAGCGCTCAGGAGAACATGTCGACGTCATGGAGAGGGAGCAGCAGGAGAGACTAGCGTAATGGGGAACTTTATGATTCGTGCTCTTCATGAAAGTGGTTACGTCAAGGAGGGTGGCATGCGTAGGACTTAACATTACGCCGTGGCCAGATGAGAAATGCGTGTAAAATTGTGGTCCGAAAATCCGGCAGGACTCTTAGGAGTAGAAGGGACCTTATATTAACGTGTCTTATAGTCACTGACCGGTGGACTGGATTAATGTGGCTCAGGATACGGGTCTTGTGAACACAGCAGTGTAGGCGGGGTATTTTATTTCCCTGGCTGAGCGACTGTCTAACTTGTCAAGGAGAACCGTCTGGAAATTTTCATATTTTTAAGGAAATCCTAATGTTATCCCGTGTATGTATGTGTGTGTGTGTGTGTGTGTATGTGTGTGTGTTCGTATGTATATATGTCGTCCATCGTATAACCTTTGCGTTATACGGTATGCCGTTTGTTCCCCAATAGTATATTTAAACACAATCGTATGAGTAGTTGCCATTCAACATGCAGTCTGACACAGACTGCTCCATAACCCGTCACTTTGATACAGTTTGCATATTTGGCACATTATAACCACTGAACGCCCAGATGGTCATACACAGTTTTTCAAACAAATAACGCGTCTGAGTGTTCAATTTATGAATTTCTGTTTGGCCTCTGATTGAAGATGTACTGTTGTACTGCTGGCGGCGAGTTTGTCAAAACCTGAGTTTATTGTGCAATGCACAGAGCTTTAAGCAATGGTGTGTTCTCAAACAGTATTGCATTGTTGTTAGAATCGATTTTGAAGCTGTATAGGACTTCAGGGATTTTTTCTGCAACATCGGGGACGTAACAAAGGATATGTCCGGGCTGGGAGTGGGCCCTGTAGCTGATACAGGATCAAACGTACAAACTCGTGCAATGGGATAGTTTGGATGCGATCTTTTCACTCGTAATGGGAATGCTGTAATCCATCTATCGGCTATCCGCACGTTTCGCCCCCGAAACCATTTAATTGATTTTTTGGTGACTTGGTATTGTAGGGTTTGACTAAACGTCAGGAGAACTGAGTAACGGCTGTTCGTAAAAGAGTTTCGTATGTGACTAAATGCAGACCTCATTAGGATCTGGTACTTGAAAATTTTTCCGTTATGACTAGTGCTTGACGTGACTTTTGCTTGTTTTATTACGTCACCGCACAGCAATACGTTTACAATGCATGAATGATGCGCCCGGTTGCAATCCCGGATATTCACTTTGCGCATTTTTTTTCGAATCCAGCGAATAAGGCCACCTGGTTTGGCAAGGCTGTGTGTTAAAGTAGATCTCGTTCCCAGAGCTCCTTGCTGTACTTGCTAGTTCATGCCATTGGTTGTCAATCCGACAGGACAGTTTCAAACTAAATGTAAAATTAAAGTTGTTCCTGAGCACGCCATGGAGGCGTATAGAGGGATTTAAGGTGTGGCTGCACTCATTCTTAACGTCGGCACGAAATGGAGAGGATTGTGAACTGCACGCCCGGTCGCTGCGCCCCTGGGAAGGAGCCCCGGTACCCTTTGTCTCGGACAGTGCTGGCCAACACGGGGCCCTCGGTCACCCGACTAGTTCCAGTAATACAGAACATAGTACATTAGATCTACGGAACTTAATGTGGCAACTTTATTGGCAGAGAAAATGATCAGAAACTGTAACTCATCACTCTTAAGACCACACGGTAAACCAATATTTCTTTGTTTTATCGAGTTTAGTGAGGCCTACTATCTTGTCATTAAACCACACTTACTGTTTATAAGTGGCGGCCTTCTAGTTAATTCAACCCTCTCTTCCCCTTTCGATATATGTATTTACAAGTGCGGCCTTCAAGCAGTCCTTGACGAATTTTTGGTCCTGCTTGGGTCCAAGTTGGCCAGCCCTGGTCTGGGAGGTTAAATAGGCCCCGGAGCCGTCTGGCCGTTTTGTAGAAGAGAAAAATGTCCCTTAGCGTGGTCACTTTCGTAACACGTCATCGCGGCTCGACCCAACCACCACTAGCTACACTGGTCATCGCTTTCCTGCGCAGGTTGCACTAAGTACCCGCTACTCGAATATCTTAGTACAATGAATAGTCAGGGACCTGACCAGGGTTCGGTTCCTGGCAGGAACGGATTTGTCTCACCAACCACGCCCAGCCTACTTCTGGAAACGGTACTGTTTTAGTAACCAATGGTTACCGGTGGTTAAAGGGGCTCTTTAGAGCCGAGGTTAGAATGCGTTCACGTGTCCGTCCACGCGACTCTACTTCGTCGTGGTAGCATCAAATTTTATTGAATACGTCACATGAAGTTGTCTGTGTCGAAGAACCACACCGTAAAGAAGCATAATTTCTGCCCTAGAAGGGGTTTAGTGGTTCCATCCATGCTGTAGTCTTATGTACTTCGTTATGTACGAGGCTGGACGGCTCTCCTTGACTTTGCCGGAGACTGTCCTTCAGTGTGTAGTCTGTTGGCTTAACTCAGCTGTCCTGGGTCACAGTGACGCTTGAAACAGGTCTGAATATCGCGGACAGTTGGTTTAGCAATTACCATTCAAGCAGACCTGCCCATTGTGTCGGCTGCAGTGGAGGTGAATGCACGCTGAACCAACAGCAGGGCTGCACCTGCTTGGGCAGTATAGCAGAATTCCTTCCTTCCACGGCCAAGCACCTTCTTACTTCGGTGCAGCGAGTCCCGCTTGAGAGCTCGCCAGTCGGGTCGTTATTTTTGCCGTTGTCCTCTCGGGTGAGATTGTTTATTGTGTTTTAATGTAGCTCGCTATGCTAACAGACATTTCACCGTAAAGTAAGTTGTATGTTAACTTTGCTAACTACACGGAGCGGTTTCCTTCTTAAGATGTTAATTTTCGTTCAGGTTGTCCAGAAAGTTTTGGAATTAATAAGGACTGCTACTTGCCTGTGTGCCTAGCCACACGAACCCGGTAAACTCCCCCTTTTTTTACAAAATAATTCTTCAGCAGCCACAAAAAAACTTCAGTTATTTAGGTTGTTCAAAAAATCGGGCCACGTCTGAAGGGCCTTTGTAACATTTTCTCATAGGTCCATGTTTATGGCAACGATATGTTCGCTTCCGCTTAACCGCCACGTTGGAACGCCATGTGACATCCGGCTTTGAAAATTTCATATATTTGTGATTTTGTTACAAAGTTGTGCACTCTTTAAGCAGAAGTTATACAGAGTCATAGGAACGGAAATTTACCCAACATCGAGCAAGCCGAAGAACAACACAGATGATAACAAGTTAGGAACCATATATCTGTATTGTATTGTGTATTAACTGTGTTAATAATGACGTTTCATCGTTCCGTGTCAAGTTGTGCTTACCACTTCCGGCCGAAGTGTATGTGTAGTGTGGGAGTTGATATTAGTAACTAAAACTGCAGGATCATATTAGGATTAAGATAGGGAACTTGACGACGGTAACGTAGGTATAGGTTTTTGTACTTCTGTGTTGTGGGGGGTGGATAGGGAATTCACATGTTGACTTGCGAGAGTTCTTTCTCAGTGATCAGGTCCGTAGTTTGTATTTTGTATTCAGATATTGTGAGGACGATCATATGAGGTTATGAGATGGGCGGCAGATGTCGAGGGTCGTGGGCTTCGGGTCGTAGGGTAATATTAACGCATGATTTGACAGGGACTGGATTAAAGGGGCTCGTGATGTGTTTGTTTGTGGGGTGCTATGAATACATATCAAAATTCGGGTTCTGTAAGAAGTGGAGGATTTTTTGAGCAGCTGGACCGACCTTCAACTCCCTAAAGAAACCTTTTACTGGGATCTTCAGATTCTGAAGCTGGAGAGACTTTGTTCCTTAGGGCATTACTTATTGTTTTGCATGTTCAGACATTCTTAGCAGCCGGTTCACACGTCGGTATCTCTGCCTTCAGAAGACGAAACAGAGTTTTTGAATCCCTGGCAAATTCATAGGCACTGTTATGAAATACCATGTGTGTGTGTGTGTGTGTGTGTGTGTGCGCGCGCGCGCTTGTGAAGTGCTACTGTATTGCTGAATTTGATTTATATGATTTGTAACATTATGGTACGTATTTTCTGTGACAGATACCCAGAATTTTCGGTGAGTGGTTAGCAGTTCGTATTATGGAGGTCCTGTGTTTGATTCTAGGCCCAGAACGCTACTTCTCTGAAAGTGATAGTTGACCTTCTCAAACCCTTACTTTCGGATGTTTCATTAGTATTTTGAAGCAGGTCAGGACTGCTTTCCTGTTACTGTATTTGGCCACTCCGTCAGTCTTGTCGTGTTGCTTTGAAGGTTCATATCAGAGAACTGCGCTCTTCTGGGTTATTAACCTTTTGACTCCTAATGTCAACTATAGTCTTCGTACCGCACCGCCAACCTCTAAAGTTGCATTTTATATATTTATTCAACAAATATAGGTACTGAATATTTTAAACACGGTATATACTCTCAGTTTTCTTCTCTTCAAAATGCAGTTTGTTTCATAATTCTAACGTATTTGGTACCTGTATTAGTCACATTTTATATACAGGGTGTGTTAAAATTTAAAAAAAATAATTATGGCGCCAAAAGGTTAACGAAGTGAATACTGGTAATTTCTTAATATAGGTTGTCCCGAAACGTCGGCAAGAAATTAACACTACCGGTAACTTCAAATAACGATATGTAACCGAAGTCAACATTGTAAGTTTAGCGAAGCACAGGCTGAGAGCTCCCTGATGAATGGTTTATGTAAACCGAAACATGTTGGAGTAACTATTATAATTTTAAATGATTTTAACTGTTTAACAATTTTATAATAATTTGTGTGAATTAGTTGGACAAATAAAGGACTTATCAGAAGAGAGCAGTTCTTATATGTTTCGCGGCTGAAGCCAAAAATCACACATGTTCAGTTCAACTTGCTCCTGCCCTCTGTTACCCTGTTTGTTTGTTAGCTACCATAATCAGTATTATAGCTGCGTCTAATGTTGTTCATTTCTTTGTAACATTATCGCTGTTGCGTTGCGTTGCAACCGTATGACGTATCAGGCAATCACCCTGCGGCCGTCACGGCGATCAGCAGTAGAAAATCAGTCAACGGAAATGTACATTCACAAGGCAGTCACTTAGTATAAGCGATTTCATTATTTCGGTACAGCTGAATGACGGTTTTTGTAGCCTTCGTTTTTGTAAACGTGAGTACGGCGTAGGTGGCTCTTGGTCAACGAGATTGTGTATTTTCAAAACGACCGGACATCGATCAACAGGAATGTGCTGGGTGTTCTGAGGCCACTGGCCGTTGTGTGTCAGAGTAAACGGCATTCATTAAACATAGGAAACCAAACGAACGTATTTATACCTAATAGTGAGAGATTTCATTTCGCAAGCAAATACGTCATCGTGTTCAGAAGTGTCCATATGATATCCCTCCTCACGCATGCATTTTGTCAAAATGTATGCGAAACACATTCATCGCTGACTGCAGGATTTGTTATGATGTTGCTTGTGTTCGTTCTTGGACGTGCATGGACCAGTAATTCCTGCGGTCTAAATTACGGAGCGCTCATGAACTTCAGCTGAATTTAGAGGTCCTTCGTAAAATTGACATCGGCTGTCTGCGTCCCACTACCTACCATACTGCCTTTTTGCTACTCTTTTTACTGATCTGAAGGTGTGAGAATCGGTTCACCGTGTTTGATGACTGTTAATTAGATCCAGAGAATTTTAAATGACTTGTCTCCGACACACGATTTTTGCATTACGCATTGACTATACAAATGAAATTCCACACTACAAAGAATCTGTCACTTGGCGGCGGCACGCCCGTAGGCAGTGTGTGCCGACTTAATGATCCTGGCGGACGCTGTGTAACTGGCTTTTGCGTGCACTCTGTATCTTCACGCTTAGTCTGCCACACTTCTGTCTGTTGTCATCTTGAGGAAAGGTGCCAGTTTAAGGACACTGTTTGTTAAATGTATGTAGTGAAGTTTTACGTTATTGATGTGTAATACAGTGTTTAATTTTCTGGGTTCTGTAGCTGCAGGTTACTCCACTGCGGACGACGGTGATGCTGAGGGTTATTCTGTGCAGTGGCGTACCGAGGGGGGTTGGGTTGTGGGTTCAAACCCCCCAAAATTCTGAAGGCCCTCCAAAATCCTGCCAAACTCAACCCAATTGTGAAAACTGTTAAAAATTGCTGAATTTGGGACACCAACACCGTAAGATGTTCGGAAAAAAAGGCAGTAAAATTCTAAACTACCGCCGGTTCGCAATTGTTTTAACATTAGCAATGACAAATAAATCGGTTATCATCATAAATAGTCTTTAAAGTACCAAAAATTAATAAAATTTTACTATATGAAATGAAATTTCTTGTACCAAATTGCAGCTGCCTCCAGAACCCTTGGCTTGGGGGCTCCCGCCCCCAGATTTCCCTCCCCCCCGTCCCCTTTCCTTAACTTAATTTTTTTAACCCCCCCCCCCCCGAACAAAATTCCTGGGTACGGCACTGAATTTAACGAAATACAAACACCTACTGGAAGGATAAATACATTCAATGACTGAAGGACAAGATGAAAGTATCGAACTTCCTTCAGTGCAAAACAGAGGCCGAAGGGCACTCGCCAGCCACGTGGTCTCATCCCGATTCGTCGGAACATGTCACAGCATATCGAAATAGTCGCATTAAGATGCGTGATCACGAAATGTCAAAATCCCGAATACCGAGAATCTAAGTTTCCTTTCCAAGACGTGCTTCCCAGATCTCACTCACCTTTCAAGTTAATGTACTTAAGGAATGATGCAGAATGCAAGCCCAGGAATTTCTTCAGTGTAAATTTTCTAACTGTACTTCGTAAAAAAATTCACTCCATCGAAAGATGTTTCGCACAAAACTTACACACTTCATCATGTCTGTTTTGTTGCGTCATCACTTGCTACAATATAAGCCGTGAACCACGAATACCAAATTTAGTACATATCCGTTCCCGAAGACTGCATGCGCCGAAAGAGTTGTTTAATATTAGGAGCTCGACTGCTGTTTGACAGAAGGCACGGACGGCCTGTCGCACCGCAATGACACCGTATCGGCTGGTGCCCTGGGCACTGTTTGCTACAGAGCAAGGAACTGAACTGTCGGGCGATTGCGAGAGCAAAGAGAACGTAGGATGTTATACTGCTGACTTCAAACACGGTTATTCACACTTTAAAGACACAAAATAAAACAGTGAAAGCACTTCCAGATTTCCGAGAGAGCTTTGTTTTTTAGAAGGTTCCCAGGCCTAGCCCGTTTGTCCTGGTAAGAGCAACGTGTAGATGAAGATGAGTGTGGAGCATTGGTGGAATGGTATGGCACAGGAGGCACACTGTGAGACTGTACTGGGTCCGCATGCCGGAGTGCGAGGAAGTGAAATCGCCGACAAGCTCTCAAGAGACGGTTCTGTTCAACGGTTTGTTGGACCTGAGCCTTTCTTGGGTGTCTCTAAGTAGAATATACGAAGAAAGACAAAATGCTGGATGGAAAACCAGCATCTGGTATTGTGGCGTAGTCCTTGTAGCACACAGAGACAGGCTCCAGAATTGATTTCTAGCCCTGACCTGGCTACAAGGGCCCGATTAACGTCCTTTAATGTGGCACAATCCAGAGTTATTATTGGCCTCCTTACTGGACATAGAACCTTGAGAAGACATTTATATATAATGGGGCTGAGTAATAACCCCACTTGTAGGAAATGTAGTACTGAGGAGGAAACCTCAGTCAACATTCTGTGTGAGTGTGCAGCCTTAGCCTCACTCAGACACACACATCTGGCTTCCTTCTTTTTGGACCCTGAGAATATCAGGAAACTAAGTAAAGGGGCCATCTGAAACTATGCTAAAGGAACAGGACTTCTCTAATTTAGTACAAAACATAGGGCATAAAGGGCCTGTCTTACGGCCTTAGGTGCATCGGGCCCGGAAGGACTAGAACCAAAATACCATTCAATTCAATTCAAAACGGCACGGGAGAACAGGAGTACCTGGGGAGAAACCTGCCACAGTGCCACTTTGTGCACCACAAATCTCACATGGACTGCTCTGGGATCGAACCCGGGCCTCCGCAGAGACAGGCTGGCGATTTTAAAGACAAAAATTAACCTGAATTATATTTATATTTAAAGACTCAGCTCGTACCGCGCAGTAAACACTCTCCGTCTCGGTTATAAAAACCAGTCAGTAAATGCTGTATAGGGAAATAATCGCTGTTTGTTCTCAGATCCATATGAAACACATAAATACAGTGTGTGGGCTGAACGTAGAATTGCTGAATGTTAAACTGGCGGTACATATAGTGACCACTGGGCTTTAGAAGTTTAAATCTCGGTTATACAAACCAGACAGTTAATGCTGTATAGGGAAATAATCGCTTTTTGTTCTCAGATCCACAAAGATCACATAAATACACTGTGTGGGCTGAACGTAGAATTGCTGAATGTTAAACTGGCGGTACATATAGGGTTCATCAAGAAAACAGGCAGAGTTTACCGTTATTTTTCGAATTATGATCAGACTGTACGCACCTCTAGTCACTCCACTATACAGCCGCGCGCTGAGGGGCTGTGATCGATTTGTAACGATCACAGCAGCGTGCGTGCCGTGTGAGAGCGATGGAACAGAGCTGATAGGTCGGCTAGCTGTATGAGTGTATGGAGACTAGCATAGAGAGCACCTGCTGTCACTGGGCGAACGGATATACAGACAGTACGTGCTAACAATGGGCCTGGGATTTGGGCGAATTGATGTACAGACAGTATGTGCTGACACTGGTCCTGAGATTTGGGCGAACAGCTGCACAGACAGCATGTACTGACACTGGACCTAGGATTGGGCGAACAGCTGTACGAACAGTACGTGCTGACCCTGGGCCTTGGATTTGGGCGAACAGCTGTACAGACAGTACGTACTGACACTGGACCTAGGATTGGGCGAACAGCTGTACGGACAGTACGTGCTGACCCTGGGCCTTGGATTTGGGCGAACAGCTGTACAGACAGTATGTACTGACACTGGACCTAGGATTGGGCGAACAGCTGTACAGACAGTGCGTGCTGACACTGGGCCTGGGATTTGGGCGAACAGCTGTACAGACAGTATGTACTGATAATGGACCTAGGATTTGGGCGAACAGCTGTACAGGCAGTACGTGCTGACATTGAACCTAGGATTTGGTCGAACAGCTGTACAGACAGTACGTGCTGATACTGGACCTAGGATTTGGGCGAACAGC
>Ga0123352_10005484_pt1 | contig 19139 bp, 15 predicted proteins | sample TergutLab28metaG_FD_89700 | JGI IMG/M metagenome (GOLD analysis project Ga0123352, IMG submission 89700) | Labiotermes labralis P1 segment gut microbial communities from Petit-Saut dam, French Guiana - Lab288 P1 | ecosystem: Host-associated > Arthropoda: Insects > Digestive system > Gut ... | reverse complement strand
TTTATATTTTTTTTTTTTTTTTTATTTTAATAAAAAGTTTTAAATTTTTATGTTAAAATTGTTTTTTCTTCCCTTTTTTTTTTTTTGACAAAAATCTTCAAATTTTCCTTTTAGCAATATTCTTCCTAAGAAGTTTGCTGAATGAAAAAAGTGACTGATTGGATTTAAAGGCTCACACTTATGAACTGGGTTAATCAAATATTTGTGATGACTGTCGATTACAATTCAACATCAAGGCGACGTGTTTTAAAGTGTTGGGCGATAAGAGCATTTCGTCGAGATGGTGTCTGATCAACATCGCCTGTATATGTGACCTACACGTTCAGCTTTATCAGCAGTTCGTCGAGTTTTGAAGTGTTGTTCACTGTGACGAGTCCCCAATTATTCCACGCCTTTTGCGTTCCGCCTTCTGATACAGACATGAGATAAGTGTCTTAACGGTTAGTGGAAATTCTTTTTCTTTATCTGGTTATACGTCTCTTCTCTCGTACATTCTTTCGTCACCATTTACTAAACCTTTCTGTAACTTATTTAATTTGTTTAATCCCATTTTGACAAGTCAATGCGCTCCTTAGGTACGTTAATTTATAAAATTACGGTGCAAAGAATCAAGAAAACGTTTGAGTTTGCACTTCTCACTTGGCTATTTGAATCTTCCATTATGAAAACATTACTTATTGCTTTTATGCGTTTACTTAAACAATTATGTACGCAGTCTTACCAACAACATCCCTCTGATTTGTTTCACATTTTGATTTATGTTTGTAATACTTACGTCAAATAATTATAAGCCAATAAAATGTATCAAAGTTGATGTTTTCGTTTAATCCCTTATTACACATTTTAATTCTCCACTAAGCAAATGATAATTATCTTTATACATGAACTGACTTAAACAGCTTCCTAACACAACTTTACTAACAATAATGTTCTGATATTAGGTTTTTCTATTTACGTGTGCAGCCAGAGTGTCAAATAATCAACAAACCTAAATAAGACAGTTTTCGGATAACTGAAGAGGGAAAAAGAAGGGGCGCGACGAGAAACAATCAAAGGGGGATGTTTTCTCACGAAAGTGAAGCTATGTAGGGCGACATCTTGAACCGACACGATTAGTCATGGAAAATCCGGACCGTTACAAGGGGACAGGCGATGGTCATCTTTAACCCTTTACCTGCTAACGTGGAGAATATGGTGAGCTCCAAATAATGCCAGCAAAGGGCAGATGGAATTTAACTCGGCTTTTAAAGGGTTAATTTCAGCTGCTGCAATTCTGTTTACCAGATGTCAGCACCCACAACTCCTTCGCGTATGGGCTATTGAAGTGACCTACAACCCCTCATGGCCCTGCTACAACAGCTGGAGAATAATAAACTCGTGCAACGAAAGATCTGTTGTCTCTAGGAAATGGCGGGTTGAAAGCTCTGATGTGAGTGACTGCAGACTTCCGCCCGCGATGTAGATGAGATCTGCGCTCTTCTGGGAACATTATGCAGCGTATAGTGATAATTCATTACCGACATTTCGGGACAACCTATCGGTTCCATCTCAAAGGGTCAAGAATTCAGACCCTAGCTTATCATTGACGTTTCGGGACAACCTACCAGTCCCACCATCAAGGGTCACTGGCAAGGAAGCCTTAACTTATTTTATATAAAGTGTATAGTACACCTTTCCTTTGTTTTAGTATCTCTGACATACAAAACAGTAACATTTTATTTCGAAAAGCAAAGTTTTCCCACATCCGTATTTCTTTTCGCAGACATTGAAGTGTTCCTCATGAGTGGTATGTATTGCGACAATAGCTGTACCAACTGACGTAAATTTCACGTCTGCAGCTCTTTAGTTTATACAAAACCAACCTGCTTATGATCTACTAAGAGGCAAAACTCGTAATTTGTTCTGAGATCCATTCACAACACATAAAAGCAATATGAGCACCATGTAGAATTTTTTGACTGTTAAATCTGGTGGCACATAAAGTAAAGTTAACGTGTATTTTTGTTTAAGGTATTGCGATGCACCGCTGCTGTAAGCCGAACAATTTGTACACGACATGAAATAACAGTGTTTATCACAAAAAGAATTATCAAAAGCTTGAAAGAAGGCATCACGAACTGTTAGAATGAACAGATAATGAATACAATCATATACGTCAGCAGACTTATTCTGCCGCGGGCCTGAGGATGACCTAATGTTGGGTCGAAATATGTAGCCTATTGTTCCAAAATAATTACCAACAATATGGCACTTTTGGACTACCTTTATTTCAGGGTTAGTCGTCCTTCACTCTACATGTTTCGAGCTTCAGGGAGCCCATCATCAGGAGTTTCACTTTTTTACTGTACAGGCAGCCTCTGGCATACTGTGTAATCTTTTGCTGTATTGCACCCGTTCCTCTACGTAGGACGACTAACCCTGAAATAAAGGTAGTCCAAAAGTGCCATATTGTTGGTAATTATTTTGGAACAATTGTAATGATGCACGGAACAATGAATGTAAAATTTATGTAGCCTATGTTTTAATAAATAAGTAGTGCTGACGTATATGATTGTATTCATTAGATTATCAAAAGCGCTGTATCTGTAAATAAATCAATTTATTGTACTGAAAATTCTAACACCTTTGGTTCCGTGCATTGCCATCAACGGCCAAGAGTTGCAAAGGACGATTTCGGTTTTACCCCCGAATAATCCCTTAGAAAATTCTGATGTCTCTGCTTGGGCGGACAGGTACAAATCACTTAAAAAGAACCTTTTGTAGTACCCTGACACGAAATTATCGTTTTTCCAAGTATTTACAAGAGCATTACATTCTAAACGCCTGCTAAATGGGCCCATTATTTTTTGTATCCGAGCAACGAGGTGTATGAACATTGTGCACAAATTTTTCACAGCACACATCAAAATGCTGTAAATGAAAGGCAAGTTTTTTTGTGCACACTTATAACAAGACACAGCCTAAATTGGCAGCAACACAGCTTGTTGTGCTGCAACCCTAAAGTGTTTACCAGCAGGACATTATTATTCCAGATGTTAATTTTCTAAGCACCCGTTAGCAAAATTAATCTCATTATCCTTCCTAACCTTCATGAGCAGCACACGCGATCCTGATTGCAGTCGTGGCCAGAACTGGAAATTAATGCTTTTGAAAAGTAAAATATACATGAAGATGTACAGAATCTGTGCAAAAAAATAAAAACCCACTGCTTTTAAAACAGCAGTATATTTTGTACAGGAAAACAACTCACCTGCCTTATGTATCCAAACAGCACAAATCCGACGACCTGCATGAACACTACCTTATTCAGTGTACTGCATTAGCTATGTCATTTTTGGCTGCATGGACTCATTATCTAATCGGCAGATAAGTTATCTCTATCGGAAAATGGAATTATTTGGAGAAGAATCATACAGGGCTTGTAATATATCAGACACACGTGATGAAATTCCGAGTACGAATATCTTACACGCACCACATTTTGGATTTTCTGGTCCTCGTTTAACTGATCTTAATTTATTGTTTGTTTGTTTTGGCGCAACAGCCCCCCCCCTCCCCCCAGTGGGCCAGGACATCTTCATTCACGAGGTTTCTAGATCACACTCAACGACGCACCATAGTCGGTAGGACTCGTCTAGACGATTGATCAGACCGTCGCAGAGACCTCTACCTGAAAACACACAACACTCACAACAGACAAACATCCAAGCCCCTGGTGGGATTCGAACCCATAATCTCAGCAGGCGAGCGGCCGCAGACCTACGCCTTAGACCACGCGGCCACTGGGACCGGCGATCTTAATTTATTGCTAACACAAATTTAGTGAACCACTGCATTAATGTCTTTCCACACCGAGCGAGTGGTGACCTGGAGGTAGCGGTCAGTGGTGGAGGGGGCCACTACAAGACACCTCGTAGTCGAGGCGGACATTTTTTGAAAAGGAAGGGAATACAAACGGCCGATCCCAGTGGCCGCGCGGTCTAAGGTGTGGGTCTGCGGTGGCCCGCTTGCTGGGTTTGTGAGTTCGAGTCCCGCCGCAGGCATGGATATCTGACACTAGTGAGTGTTGTGTGTTGTCAGGTAGACGTCTCCGAGACGGGCTGATCACTCATCCAGAGAAGTCCTATCGCGTGTGGTGTGTTTAAATGAGTGTAATCGTGAATCCTCGATTACGGGGAGGTCCTGGCCCACTATGGGGGGGGGGGGCGACGGTTGCGTTATTGGGGGGGAGGGGGGTGAGAAGCATACAAAATAATACAATAAATACCTGCAGGCCAGCATACTTGCAGTGCACAAAATGCGAACAATAACCTACCCTATAACACCCCACCTTTACAGCCTTAAACAAAGTATTGCTTTGCCTGCCGTTTTGTATTCATCGTTTGTTGTTTGGGTCTGAAACGGTAAAAAACTTACGCCTGCGCCAGTTAATAAGTTAATCATGGCTGGTGAAATGGCAGTAGTTTCTAAGAGATTGGAAAACCGTCTTTGGTTTTCAATAGAATCAGTAACGAATTCGCCGGAAAAATTCGAAGTTAATAAGTTGAGTGTGTGTTAACATGTGGTAAGTCCCAGGGAAGCTGAAAACTAATTTACAGTATAAAATCGTTAATAAAAGGGACCACATCTGCGTTTCAAAATTAGCTGGACTTGAGGTTAAAGTAAAACTGGAAACTTCAGAAAAAAACTAAGGAAGACGTGTCTGTGCCTGTACATATAATTGGTAAGGAATAATTCTCAGACATTTAAGCGAAAGAGTATGTACGACAAGGTAGGTGAGATGCCAAAATGCGATAATATTAAGGCTCGACAGGGTAAAGCGGTATTTCTCAACCGCCGGGCCGCGGCCCAGTACCGGGCCCTGGCATCAATTATATCGGGCCGCGAAAGGTTCTCCTGGAATTAGTCATTTTACTTTTCTAAGCAATTTTCATGAATAAATGTTTTATAATGGAAATATCCTGAGGAGAAAAATATTCGTGAATGTGTCGAAAAACTCAGACCCAGATGTTGGCCTGAGGAAACTACAGTATGCTACAAGATTTCATTAGCCCAGTGACTGATAACTAATTTAAATGTAAATTTTATATTTGTCAACATGCCACACCGTATACATATTGTACTAATACTCTTTATGATTATGGCATCATTAATTTTAATATTTATGTTAGTTTAATGTATGAACTTAAAAAAATGGAAAGGTATTTACGAGAAAATTTGTTGGGAACGGGTCCTCGTCTTACGAAAAAAGAATTTACCGGGCCGCGGTCTTACGAAGGTTGAGAAACACTGGTGTAAAGAAAGGCGAGGCGTTCTGGGCACTAAGCAAAATCTGGAAGACAACTCGAACATTTTATTTTCGAAAGAAGTTTTACGTCTCGTAAATAACTCCAGCTTTCTTCGAATCGATCACACTGACGACTAAGGGAAAGAAGTCTTGTTTTCGCTGATGAAGATGGTGCATATTTACTTACAAGCAGAACTTTTTATCTGGACTGCATACTTAATAGTTTTCCGAGGCAATTCACTCAGTTCTGCAGCCTATACGTGGGTCTCGAAAGTACAAGGGCAGTCCATAAAGAACCCGAACTTTTTTAAATTTTTTTTGTTTTACTTACAACTTAATCAAATATGTCTCCTTCAAAGTACTCCCCTCCACTCTTGACACACCGCTCCAAACGTTTTTTCCAGTTCTGGAACGCGTCCTGGAACGTGTTTTGCGGGATGGCGCGAAGGTCCCGTATCGAATTTTCTTCTATCTCCTCTACCTACTGAAATCGGCGACCTTTCATTGAGGATTTCAACTTCGAGAACAAAAAAAAGTCCGCAGGGGACAAATCTGGAGAGTAGGGAGCCTGGGGGACAACAGTCTTCTCATGCTTCTTCAAAAATTCACGGATAAGGAGTGCATCTGTCAGCAGACGCGGCACAAATTTTGCGGCAACACGACGCATCTGCAATTTGTCGGTCAAAATCAGGTGGCACGAACTTTTACAGATTCCTACTTCTTCGAAAACTTCATGGACAGTTAGGCGACGATTTTGACGACTCACAGCAAGCACTTTCTCAACGTGATCGTCGTCCATTGACGTGGAAGGCCGTCCAGATTTGGGGTCGTCTTCGACGGACATTCTGCCTGATTTGAAACGCTGGCACCACTCGTGACATTGCGTACGGCTCAAACAATCCTCTCCATAAGCCTGTTGCAACATCTGAAAAGTCTCTGTAAAAGTTTTTCCCAATTTGAAACAGAATTTGACGCAAACGCGTTGCTCCTCAAGATCCTTCATTTTTCAAATTACAAAAAATCGCCGAGGGTACTAAACACACACTCATTCAAGCGCGTGTAACTCGGTGAGTAATTGACGTGGCGTGATGCTGCTAGTGTCAGAATAAAGCTTAAAGTCCCCGCTACACAACGCCACCATCGCGAGCGTGCTGTGCGCTCTCGCTGGCTCGCTATTTCACAAGTTCGTTTGCTTTATGGACTTGCCTCGTACACTGCATTGAAAGTACATATATACGGTTCTGTTAGCACTTTTACCGGATAAAAAAGAAACAGCATATCATTATTTGAAACTCTGCTGAAGAATCTGCGTTCTTGGCGGTCGCAAAGAATTAGGAAGGACGGTTTTGAAGCAGCGGTTGTCAGCGAAATAAATAATGCACTTTCAGACTCCAACGTTACTTGCTGTAATTTTCATTTTAGTCAATGCTTGTGGAGACAACTACAAAACATAGGTCTTACGGTGCTGTATTGTACAAAGAACATGAACAAGTCCGACTCACTTACAAAATATACGCTGCTGTGACATGCCAACCTATCAATAAAGTACAAGAAGAGTGACTTACGTTCATGAAAAGGTTCCATAGAACGAGAAATTAAGCTTATTTCTCGATTTTTTTTGTCGAGCGATGGATGAAGAAACAGAATGTTCCCACCGAAATGTGGAATATAAATAAGCATCGGCATAGGATCAATAATTCCGTCGAGGGTTGGAATTAGAAACTAAACAGCATTATAGTAAAGTAACAGCTTAATGTTTGGTACAGAAATTAGGAGAGGAAGCAGACTTGGTATCTTGGCAATTGATATCAAAGGAATCTGGATAGCCTAGTTAAAAACGAAGAAATTATCATGTAAAATGAGACAAGAGAATTAAAATCAATATGGAAGAATACGATAAATCCAATGATATGTACAAATATGTAAAAGCTTTTAGCTGTGCAAATAAATTTTTTTCACGATACCACCTAGTCTTTGGAGACTAACTAGGTATTTTATTCTCACCTAAACTGCTACGTTGTCTATTTGCTGCAGGCGTCGCCCAACGGTTCAGCCTGCTTTATTCTGGCTCCTCACCATTCTTTGAGGTTTTTTTCTATATCACACACAACGACGCATCAAAATCGGTAGGACTCCTCTGGACGAGTGATCAGTTCGTCGCAGAGACCTCTACCTGACAACACATAACACTCACAACAGACCAAACATCCATGCCCCCGGTGGGATTCGAACCCACAATCTCAGCAGGCGAGCGGCCGTAGACCTACGCTTTAGACCGCGCGGCCACTGGGACCGGCATACAAATAAATGTGAATAATTTTAAATAATTAACAGAAAATTTGCACTTCTGCTGTCCGCCTCATCCACACTAAATTACGCTTTGTCCGCTTCGACCACGATTTTAGGTTATAGGCGTCAACCAGGTCCACCTGGTCCACGACACGGAGCGAGTGGCACTTGTAATGGAAACGGGAAGGGAGTGCCAACGATTATATCAGTGTGGACTTCGGCCGGTAATTTCAGGTGCCGCGCGATATTGTACAGTCTAGGCCAGCCGTTCCACTCTGACAGAGTGGCAAATAGTGAAGAAAGGGGTGGCAGTGCCAATAACCACTGGTTGGCATAGGCAATGGAATTTCGAAATGCCACGCGGTAACGCACATTTTCGACGTCAGTCGGTAACTGCAAATAAATATGAAAAACATCGTGGCAACCTCATGTCGGCTGCTCTCAGTGTGTTCTGAGACGCCAAAAGAGTTGCAGCAAAGACTGATCTAGCTGTAAGCACTTCAAACTGCCCAAATCTTATTAACCACCTTATAGGTCGTACTTCAAATGAGACACCTACAACCAAACCTAGCAAACCTCCATTCTTGGACAAAATCAAGTCACGTAAGCCATCGCAAGCTGCGCAGTTATATCTGCAAGGCCATATATTTCGTTGCTATCAAAGCCTATAAAATATCGCACTTTGTAGAGGATAAAGATCGAATGGCAAAGAAATAACCCAACCGGTGTTAGCTGTATGCCAGAAGCAAACCTGTCCATCTCCTTATCAGACATTCAAGAAGGTTCAATTTAACCACATGATCATGTCAGTTGTTCATAAGCCCCGTAACACGACCTGCACTAGGGTTCAAACAGTGAGATTCTTAACTTCTGTGTTTGTTTTGGATTGTATTTTACGTGTTTGATGTGAAGTTTTCATAGCATTTACACAAATGTCCAAAACGGACACAAGTACCGTTTTTCTGCAATGGTATCGTTTCGAGTTCAAGTATGACGCTTGGAACATCATCAAATCAATAACACGCAAGACATTATTTTTAATAATGGCTGGAATTCTGTGCTATATACATGTTTCTACATTCACTAGTAATGATTAAATAGTTCATATATTTAATTAAAGTGTGGGCCGGGTAGCTCAGTCGGCATAGCGACTGACTACGGGCTGGACGGCCCGGGATCGAATCTCCGTGAGGACGAGATTTTCTGCCCGTCCAGACCTAACCTGGGGCCCACCCAGCCTCCTGTAAAATGGGTACTGCGTCTTTCCCGGGGGTAAAGTGCGACCAGGGCATGCTGCTGACCAATCACCCCCTTCTAGTGCCGCGGTCATGGAAGAGTAGAGTTATAACTCTACCCACCCTCTGGGCCACACCGGGCCTGTAATGGGAACACTTTACCTTTTTTTTATATTTCCTTAAAATAAAATTATGTGTTTAAACATTTTTTACTCTCTAGTTTACAGAAACAGACCTTGCTCATCCTTTTACAGTCCTGTCGTATTACCGAAACGAAGGTCCTATATTCATTAGTAAAAGTGGGATGATTTACAGGTGTACTCACTTGGTGAAATAGCATCGAGTAACAGTATGTGAATATGCTGTTCAAAAAACTAAGACATCACCTAAAGTAAAATACTATAGAAACACGTGCAAAAGAACAGTGAACAAATTTTGCCCCAGTATTAAAACTAATTCAAGAGCCAAGAAGATGTGTAGGGGCAACAGAGGCACAGATCCACTTACTCTTAACGTTAGCTAGAGGTGGAGGTGAATAGCCGCTTTACCGCTGAAAGTAGTGTCCCTACTACCCAGGGCAAAGGAGTCGGGTTTGAGCCCCAAAGTCAGTGAGGTTGCTATGAAGAATAGAGACATAAGAACAGGTGCTGCAGCAAAGCAAGTTTAAGGCTTGTAGCACGAAGTAAAATAATGGACAAAAAAAAACACAGTATACTAGACTAAGTTAACTAGTAACAGAGGAGATTGCTATATGCAATGAAGAACTGAAACCCCACGTAGAAGTGCAGATAACTAAAAGTAGGATGGCATTATATTCGTAAAACTATGAGGAGAGAGACAGTGAGAGAGAGAAATCAGGTGGGGGAAGACTGAGAAGAAAATTTAGAAGTCGGTACCTGAATTTTACACACTCAGCCGTTCATAAACGAAGAATATTATATTGTCTATCCCAGATACAGCACTTTCCTGAATGCTTTATAGTCAGACTCTTGCAGTTTAACTTCTTCCACCTGTGTAGACCTTGCAAAACAGTGGGCGTGCACTTCGTCGTAACGAAATGTTTCGCCTAGGCGATCATCTAAGCACGACATACCCACTCGTTACGAGAAATGTTTAAAACACACAAGCTTAAAACAACATAAGACACAGAAGTGTGACAACATGCTCTAGAATTAAGTGTTGTAATTTCGTATGTGAAAAATCAGAACGACCAGATTGCACATATGACGTGAAGTGTGGGAAGTCGTCCACGGTTCTCCAGGTGAAAGCATCAGTAGAAACTGAACAAGCAAAATCAATCTCACGAGCCGTGGTAAAAAAAAAAATCCCTTTTTAAGGTATATTATCTTTCTTTCGCCCACATCTCATCAAATGTTTTTGAATTAAGCAGCCACGATTGTTCAGTTGATATAGCAACCAGGCAATGGGGCGGACAGCCGAGGAATCATGGTTCGATTCTCTGAAGTGTAAAAGATATTTATCTTTTCCAAAGTATTCAGACCGATTCTCAGGCCCCCCAGCCTCCTATCCAATGGGTACCGGGACAGCTTTTCTCGCGATTGAAGCGGCAGAGTAGTCTAGCCGCCTGTTCGCCATCCAGTAAAGTGGCTAATTCTGTGGCCCTCCGCCCTTTCCTAAGAGCCTCGTGGAGCCTTTAATTCCCTGAGATTATTATAAGCACCAGTTACATATAAATTCTATCGAGAATAGACTGAAATGAATCAGTATTCATTTTTAAATAAACTATTTTGCTCATCGCAATCTACTATAAATGTGAACAAATTACTAAAATTTCTTCTTTGTATACGAGTTTTAATATTAGGTTTTAAAAAATCCTTTAATGTACGTCGCCAAATCACTCGTGTCTGAGTGGCCTGAGGTGTAAAATGGTTGTGCGCCACTGATCTAGTGCCCTCTTAAAAACGGGCGAAGCTACGCCTCCATTCCACCATAGGCCTTAATGGCGTGCATAGGAATATCTTTTCTTTTGTACCTCTGCAAATTACAATAGATGTAATTGTCAGGTCAGAGTTTAGACCTGTTTAGATGAATCACGTCCCCCCCCCCCCAAGTAATAGCAATGTCCAGAAAATGTTTTCTAATAAGTACGACCGTCACTGTCCAAACTTTTGAACATGTCACTATTCACTAATTTATTTCGGCACCTTTTGACACTACGGTTACATCAGAAACCGCGTTTTAAATTTTGTAATTATCAACGATTGGATAGAGACACGCTTACGGTGTACTATAGGCTTTACATCACCAATTTAGTCTGCTAATGGACAAGGATTCCGAGCTGTTACTGCAATGTAAGGGTTTCTTCAGTTGTGCCCTTTGTAAGCCAGGATAGATCAGACAATATACCTTACTGGTTGCACAACAAGACATCGATTACCGGCATGATGAGATTTTCCTCTATGTCACCGCGTTCAGTCCGTTTCTGGGAACGACTCAGTCTCTTACATAAAGCGTACCAAACCATACCGTGGACTCTCTCACGTCGGTAGCGACCGATGCGTAAAGCTGATCTCCTACATCCATCTAATATAAAAATAAGATTGCGTAGAAATACACCTCCACTGTCCCCTAAAACACACCAGCGTGGTCAAGATATGTAGTGTAAAATTATACAGTCATACACAACTCTCAATTTATTAGAAGTACTAGTTGTATTTCTAGCTACATGTTTCGGGTCTATACAGAGCCATCTTCAGGCTAGTCTTCAGGGTGGTCAGTATGTACAATTGTTGGTGCCTTGAAAGTTACGAGATCTCGAATTACAAATAGTAGTTAAAATATTCGTGGTAATTCTATATAAATACATTAAGATAAAGTTCAGATATGATATTTTACATATTGAGTATTAAACATAATAATAAAATTGCTTTGCGTGTTGGCTGGAAGATCTGCTGTTGATATCTGGTGGTGACCTATTTGAGGGTGAGGCGTTCTTTGTATGGTCAATGCACAGAAAAAAAAAATTAGCAGCGTGGTATTTAATTAAAGGCTACGCTGGCATTGCGAAAGATCAAACAATCCGTGAAACATGTAAATAAGACGTGATCAATTGTAATTAGATCCATACTGCTTCAACCTTCGGGAAGTGAATGGACGTGCAGTGATAAATAAACTAATTTTTTGTCGTGTTATTAAATTGCTCTGTCATTAATTGTGTTGCTTTCCTACGGTTGTGGTCCTAACGACTCCAAAAAATGATACACTCAAATTTCCAAGACTATGTCACACCAGGTCATAAATCCTGCAACCCGCGAAATAAAGGATGGGGAATACTAGGCCTACTTCTTTTCAGGATGCGTAGGGCTTTCAAAAACGTTACTTGCGATTTCAGGTAATGTAAATAGACTTCTGAGTGCTCATTTAATGCACATACAGATTAGTTGCTGACATGCTGCGTAAGTATGTGGATTGAATTTTCTTTTATTTAAATTTGTGTCTACAGAGCGATGGATGAAGAAAACATAATTACTCAGATAGGACTTGGAAGGAAACAGTGGTGATCTGATTTAAGATACCACCCTGATAATTGCCCTAATTATATGAGGAAAACCACGAATGAACGCGCTAAGTCCTGAATGAAACACAATGCCTCACGCACAAAAGTTACACGTCTAAGTGCTTAATGCCAGAACACGGTTCAAAGGGATCAGAAATACTGTCCAAACATAAACGAGGAGAAACATACTCAACAAATTTCATTTATGTTGCAATTGGTTTTAATGACACTGAATTTGACGGATTTTCCGGAAATTTCGAGGAAACCAAGAAAACATCAGCCTCGACAATAACTGAATAATGCTACATAAGGTAGGACTATTTGGGACAATGATCATGAATGGTCAGGCAGTAAAGATTTGAAAATATACAGGCATGGCCTATTTGAAAATATTATTCCCGAATTCTTTAGGAGAGAGTGAAAAAGCAACTTACATGAACGTATTCAGTATCAGTCTGGTAAAAATTCGAACAGGCATTTCGTAAATAGACTTTGGTCTGGTGAAGATCCAAATAGGCTCTTCTCAAGTACAGCTGTGGTGGTCAGGATTCAAATAGGAACTTACTAGCACACTTGCGCCAGTCAGGATTCAAATAGGCACTCCTCGAGCACACTTGAGCCGGTCAGGATTCAAATAGGAACTTCCAAGTACAATGATGCCAGTCAGGATTCAAATGGGCACTTCACAAGTACATTTGTGGTGGTTAGGATTCAAATAAGCACTTCTCAAGTAAACTTGTGGCAGTCAGGATTCAAATAGGCACTCCCCAAGTACACTTGTGCTAGTCAGGATGCAAATGGGCACTTCACAGTTACACTTGAGTCAGTCAGGATTCAAATAGGCACAAAATACACTTGTGCCGGTCAGGATTCAAATAGACACTTCTAAAATACACTTCTTGCACCTGGTTCATCCACTTCCGACCCACAACCTTCTTCCTTCACTTGATGCAACATATGAATGAGCGCCCTCCCACCTCCTTGCTGCAATATCTTGAGTAAGATTCCACCAGTGAGAGTGGGAATGATGACCGCTTATATAAGTAGCACTGAGGAAATGGCTTCACTCACTTTCATCGTTGCCTTGACAATAAGTGCCTTCAATTCTTGGCAAAGGTCATTATTTGGATTACTAACTTCAATCGAGGGTAAAAGTTGTTTAGATACTCCTTTATATTTTATAAAAATTTTGAATATTCATCTTTTAGGAGTGTCACTTTTTTATCATGCTTTTACTGAAACAATAACAGTTCTTACTTTCTCATTTTCTCTAGGAATAATATGTGATTTTTCGTTTCCAGTGCAAGTGCGTGTTTAAGTGTGTCCTCGTGCGCAATTCCAACGACAAGTTATGCGTTATTTATTTCCATAAAGTAAATTATGTAGTCACACTGAATATTATAAGGTCAACACTATTTGTTTTCATACAGTCATTTAATACTTTAGTCACACTGAACACTGTGAGTTCAGCGCGATCTCTTTTCAGATGGTCTCTTCGAGGCATGTCGTCTTTGTGTCGCTGTTCGCTGTAATGGTTACAACAGCAAGATCTCAGGTAAGTGCGTAGTGCTACTTCTTTGTCGCTCAATGTAATTACACATCAAAAATTCAAGCTTAAATTATAATACTATGACTGGATGTAATATCAATGCAAATAAATAAAGCAACGGTTTTATGAGAAAATAAACTGTTGCATAATAATAATTATAAATTCGACCGTATAACATGTTTAATTGTTACCTAGTCAGTTGGATAATTACATTTATCAAGACACTGTCTGTTAAATAAAGTAGCATTTCTGTACCATTGAACTTATGGGACAATAAACAGAGAAATGAAAAAAATAAGATAGATGTAAATTAAAAATTAGGTAAAGTTGTAGCTATTTCCCCGCTTGTATATTAAACTTAAGTTTGGATTAATAATACAAATATATGCAAAATTCATGTCGAAAGAACTGCATTTATAAGTGTCACACTTAGATTAGATAAGAATTAGGTAACAATAAGATCTACGAAAATATTCATTTATTGAGTGAACTGAAGAATTAATTATTACACAGGAAAATGGATATGCCACTTGAAGTGCCCTTCTGTTGTGTACTCTTAATTTGATTTTTATGCAAGGCCAAACAGCTTGTAAATGTGTGCTTGAACCAAACGCGTCAAAGAAATGACAAACTGAAGAAACAAAGAGGCTAAACTTAAATAACACAAGAGTGAAAAGTGCTAATGAAAACAAATGATATTGTAAAGTCTGATTCCTGAAAGCATTTCTTGATCCATCGTTGCATCGGACTTGTGGATCTTTCTTAATAGACTGTCTTCCTTGTCATACTGATACATCGGCCAAATCTTATCAGGGTGATCAGGTCAAGTTAATAGGGCATGTAGTAGGAATGACAGTGTTCACAAATAATTAAAAATTTTCGACTGAAAACTTATTTCGAACAAAAGTGCATATATGAGATTAACTTAAACACGTTTCTTGGAGAAACAGGTGTAAGAGTTGAACTGGACTCATACAGGTCAGAATGGAAATCAGTGGCAGGCTCTTGGAAACAACCACTGAATTTCATAAAATATTAGGAATTCCTCGAGTATTTTCTCGAATTTGACTTCCCAAGAAGGACACTGCTCCAAGACTTAGGTGATTTAGTTTCGATATCTCTGTATTACAATTTTCAAGCAATGGAAACATAAATATTTTTGTGAATAAAGAGAATAAACTGAAAGTGTTAGAGAAGACGCTGCTGACAAGAATATTCACTGGGCCACAGAGAAAGAAATAACTGGAAAATAGATATTGTTACGTGAGGAAAACTTCTTAAGCATTATTTCCGGTAGAGTGCTGTTAAAGTGTTTACATAAAGATAAATGTTATGGGTGACATGAGAAACATGGAGTAAGTATGCTTACTTACTCCATGGTGCAGAGTCCTTCTTGAGAAGCTAACTGGTTTGCAGCTAGTCAAGAAAATCCCCCCATTTTATGGAATCCGAAGGTTCATTACCGTACTCACAAGCGTCCGCCACCTGTCCCTCTCCTGGGCCAACCCAATCCAGTCCACATACCCACATCCCACCTCATGTAGATTCATCCTAATATGGAGTAAGTATACATAAAGAATTTTATCTGATGATTTTATGGCTTGTGCGACAAACGCGCAGATGCAGGGTATTATGGAAGTTGATTATATTCAGCAACAGGCTTGAGCCTTATAAGCAGAAGATACTAATTGGATAAGCTAATATATGTTCCGTAATTTAACTAATGTAAACTGTGTATTATGGACAAATTACGGATGTGATAAGAGTGATGACGCTTGACCAAATGAAGGTCTGTTTACTTTTTTAAAGGAACAGTTTATGCCATAGAACTATCGCTTATTTAGGAAAAGGTTATTGCACTTTATTTGTTTTGTGCTTTCCTTTGTGTTTCTTTAATGCAAATTAATAAATAAAACTCGAGCTTCATATGTATAGTAGTAATAGGTACAGTAACGAGTTAACTTTATTGGCCGAAATGATCCGTGATGGCTACATGTTTCAGCTGTCATCAGCCATCATCAAGTCATGGCAGCCGAAATATGCAGTTGTCATGGTAATATCAGTTAATAAAAATAACTCGAAATTATAAAGATTAATAGCTATGAAACTGGAATTTATATTCATTCTTTTCTATAATTTGTAAAGATTTGCCGTGATTGGATATCATGCAGGTAGTTCCGCCAATGACACCCGGTTAGTAACGTAACTGGCCAAGTGGAGGACGATTTAAAATCGATTTCTCACAAATTTTTGGTATTCGGTTTTCGTCACTTGTCCAGTTCGATTCTGAGCCACCCTCCTATCCGGTGGTTACCGCGACTCGTCGGGATAAAGCGGCCGAAGCATGGAACTGACGATTCGTCTCAACCTAGTCCAGAATGTAATTATGCATGAATCTTGCATACGTCTTCATGTGATCTGCTTCGTTCCACAGTTACGGTCTGAATCTCCGGGCAGTATCAGAAGGTTAAGGAAAGTAACGGTATAGCTGGGTACCTCACGACAAGCAGGCAGTAGTACTACTAGTACTACTACTACTACTACTGCCTGCTGATATTACTATTAGTGACAGTGCAGTGAAACGTATAGGAGGCGATTTGCCTACAGAAAGCCAAGCAGAGGCGTGACCAGCATCACCTCCATGCTCTTCGTTCAGCTAAATTGTCTTTTTTTCTCGGCGTAATTACGTCCAAAAGAACGGAACACTCTGTGTGAACGCCACGATTCCAAGCTCAAAGTCCAGCTTAACCTTCGCCTATTCAGCCTTGCCTCTCTCATACAATACAACATCACTATGGCTCAGTGGTCACACACATCTTTCCCGAACTAATTGCGCCCATAAATATCGTAACGTAAAGAAACAGCATCGGTACATTCGTTTGAAAAGTGCATATCAATTGCAGCACAAAGGGCGTTCCGCAGGGCACTCAGATCTGGCCCCTAACAGTAACGGTAACCCAAGGCCGCGATAGCATTGTTGTGCTTTCTATCTGTTGAGTTGTAATTAGAAATGCCATTATTTTGATATGCAACGCCTACACTAACGACTATTGCGTCATTTGCGTTTCGTAATATTACCGTACTATTGCAGAATATGGTTAATGGTATAAGATCTCAGGCTAAGCAAATGTCACAAACAACCAACCCCATCATACTGGTCCTCTGTGAGCCAGCCAACGAACCACCCAACCAAACAACAAATCCAAAAACTCGCTGTTTGACTGACTTACTGATTCACTCACTCACTCATACACTCAATCAATCAATCAATCAATCAAACCCTCACTCGCTCACTGGCTCACTCACTCATTCACCCGCTCACCACCCATTCACTAACTCACCCACTTACACATTCTCTCCCTCACCCACCTACCCACCAACCCACTCACTCACCAATCATTCACTTACTGACAGCAATATGAGGTTCTCAAGGGGGTGACTAAGAAGATCGCTCGCTGTCTTTTGGGATCTGACGCCGTGAAGACTGGCAAAATTTGCCGATGTCGGAAGAACCTAATGAAGACAGCGCGTCCTTCTGAAGCATTGGTACGCTGCTGCCAGACTACACGGCTTCACATCCCACAAGAGAGTAATCCTAAACTGAGTAACTCTCTAAACGACTATGAGATATGGACAGAATCTACGCCGTCAACGAAGCACAAAAAGAACTAAAACCGCCTCTTCCTTCAGCAATTAAACAGGCCCCCTCCTGTCTTGGCTTCACCATCGTTTTCTCGGCCGTCAGTAATTCATTTTTATAAAACTAATTAGAAACAGCGTTCTTCCATCCTGGTACATTTTAATTCCCTGGGGTCAACAATACCACTGCCGTGCGAATGTATGAGGTGGAGAGAATATCAGTGCTGAGTCATCAAACAACAGCGAGGAGCGGTAGATACAAAATAGTATATTCAGGGCCAATTTTAATTCCAAATGACATTGAACCGTAAGAGTTTCGCTACATCAGTACAGCGTTTACACTTCTGCAATTACGTGCTTCTCTGATCACGAACAATAGCCAAGTTGTACAATAGCCTGCCTTATATAACAGTCTCTGAGCCGTGGCATCGTTCTGTATCCGCTATGCTTTACACTTTACATCACAAAACAGTTCGATACAAATTTCTGTGTCCACCCAAATGTTACACATACCCACACATTATTTACACTTGAGGATAGTACCCAGAGTACAAAAGGGTAACTAATAAAATATCTGAAAACCTGTCATTTCTCAAAGTGGGTCTGATTAGGAATTAAAGCAATAAATAAAAATTATATTCATGACAAATTTGAGAAAATATTAAATTCGGGAGAAGCTGAAAATTAAAGGAATATTGCAGTTACATAGAGTTTAATTTACCCGTTAAAGATAAAAAAAAATGCTTGCTGTTTGAAACATGGCTGCCCCCCACCCCCATCCCCGCCCCCGCCGTTGCTTTTTAAATAGCCTCACACAACAGGTCTGCAAACGGTGCGGTCGTTTAGTATATTCTTCCATTACTTAACCGGATGTGTCTTTAAATGGCGTGGTCTTTCTCTTTTTCCGTTTATTCAAATATCCTTTCGTGGAGAATTAAAAGAAATCGAAGTGGGCCACACCAGGGAAACATATCCTGCTGGTTGCGCTTATCGCAAAGACCAGCCAAATGAGTCGATCAACAAATTCAATGTTAAAACCACGGAAAATCCCATAATTCAGTTTTAAATCTGAGCGTGATTTCGTGAATGAAACAGTAACTAAGACACAATACTAGTTACAACACAAGACATATTGCTTCATCGGGTCCATTCTAGCCATATGAGTTAATTTTAATGGCCATATTTGAAAGAACAATAGCACATTCGAAACAATGTACTCATTACGAGAAAAAATGATTTCTTTGACAAAAAAGTATAACGCGTCCACAAGCTCACGAGTCCTTTCACAGAACTCTATAATATATCATAATCAATATTTATTAAGACCAACTAATTGCACATACTTGTCAAACCATTAAAATCACATTATCTGATTAAAATGGATTTAAAATATCTCCTACATGTTTCAATCCCTCTATGGGATGCCTGTGAAATATACTTTTGTATATTTCACAGGCATGCTACCAGATAACCTCATGTACAGTGTGTCTTAGTAACTTTATTCCTACACTAATTTACACTCCCTGAGGATGATCCCATAGAGGGATTGAAACATGTAGGAGATATTTTAAATCCATTTTAATCAGATAATGTGATTTTAATGGTTTGACAAGTATGTGCAAT
>Ga0123352_10005482_pt1 | contig 19142 bp, 14 predicted proteins | sample TergutLab28metaG_FD_89700 | JGI IMG/M metagenome (GOLD analysis project Ga0123352, IMG submission 89700) | Labiotermes labralis P1 segment gut microbial communities from Petit-Saut dam, French Guiana - Lab288 P1 | ecosystem: Host-associated > Arthropoda: Insects > Digestive system > Gut ... | reverse complement strand
TTTTGTTCTGTGTCTGGTAACCCTCTGTTGTGTTTTGTTGTGTTGGGTGTGGGGGGGGGGGGGGAGGGGGGGGTGCTCTTCCCGACTGAGACTTCACAGTACCATTCAGCCTCAGATTTTCTTAAAGTTCAGGCATTTGGTCAAAATCATGATTAATGTTTTGCTGGTCATGTTCATTCTTGTGGTGTCTTCCATTTAACCAATCATCACCCCTTAAAACATCAGGTACTTTCTCATATTTTGATTAGTTCCTGAAGTTGTTGGATGCCTGTTTGTCATTTGTACCCAAGCAGAAACATACTGTCACCCACTCTATTGTTTGTTCTATCACTATGATTATAACAAACATTCTACCAGTAAAACACACTGCTAACAAAATAAACAGTCCTAATGACATAAAACTAGTGAATAATATGATCATGAGAGCCAACATACATCAGCTCACCACAGCTGTCACTTGCTACACATAACATCACCACCACCATTTTTACACCTTTTATAAGTTATCAATCACGCCATATGGTGATCTATTTATATGCATGTCATAATCATACAGATTCTTAAATCTGTTATGTACCATATAACCTCAAGTCTCACAATGCTCAATTTGTACATATTAACAGCCAGCAAAATATTTCATACAAACTCTGTAGATACATTCACACTCTACGCTCATACAGACAAAAGATTTCAAATGGTTCACAAGAGTTTATTACTTTTTGTCACTAAACAGAAGCCTAGCCAACACAGTAAACAAATTATACATATAAATTACTTTAAAACTAATAGTTAAAGATGCATTACAACACAAAATTTCAGGAACCAGTCATACTAGGCATTGCCAACATCTCACCAGTTTACCCGACTGCTATATAGGCATTCGATTGTGATGTACTAACGAGTGGTAACCTATAATGGCATGATGCTCACCCCAAGGTTCAGAAAAATCTATAATTTTCTTCTACAAGTGCACATCTGGTATACAAATGAGAGAAACACATAAAGCACTTACTGCCAGGACTCCCATATTCTTCAAAAGAACATCACCAATGCGACGGTACTCTCCTGTGAGATGTAAATTACTACGGCCTTCCCAAGCAGCAAGACGAGTCTCAACATCATGCAGGAAGCCATAATGGTAGTTAAGAATAGGTTCCACCAATGAAAACAAAGCCATCAATGATGTGTCTGGCATTTCACCTTCCTCCTTGCTCACTTCGTCACGGAACCACTGAGAGTAAAGAGAAGTCAGTTTAAGCAAAATATGACATAACATTCAGAGAGTATATACTCTGATTACGAATGATTACAGAATATAACAAACAATGACCTATTTACCTGACTAAAACAATTCCTGGTGTTTGCAGTGAAAGTTGCAATTAGCTGCCTAAAATGTTCATTATGTCTGCAGGTCTATCCACCCACATTTAAGAAACTCAGAACTGCCTGAATGGATTTTCATAAGAGTTTACATTTGAAAGTTTTAATGAAATTTGTGAAAGCAGCCACACTGGGGTGAAATATGACAACAAAAATTGGCACTTTACAGGAGTACATACACATACCTCAAACGAAACTCACTACATAATGGAGTAAAATGTACAAAAAAAATTATTCATTTTATGTTCAATATTTTTTTTCTGCCAGTTTCACATATTTAGAGACAAACACAAGAGAGTGAATTTACCTCATCTGCATTAATATATGTACACTTCCTAATCTGCTCTTCACTTTATTGACATACAAGAGTGGGATGTGTGTTACATTTTCACATAAAAACCTGTACAAAGAACACAATTCAACTGTGTCTTAGAAAACAGTCATTTGGCAGATGCGAAGTAATTGAAATTCATGTATCCTTAGAACTACTACACTCCTGTAGTTCGTCCACTGTCTCATATTCCAAAATATTTTGGGAACTTCATCTGTTCCCATTCTCAAGTGTGAGGGTACAGAGTCAAATTACATAGCCAGCTCTCACAAGAGTAATCACGAACATCTCTTTCTGTTTGATTCAACAGCCACATGCCTCCCTACCATTTCACCTGAGAGTGAAAACAATTCCAGTTCCCAAAAAATTGTCCCCTTTTCCCCAGTGTGAAATAATGTACGTTTTACTTGAACTCTTCTACCACATGGAGGTTCCTGCTGCAGAATTTGTCCTTCAAATTACCACATAAATAATGCCACATGGGGAATATGAAGCATATATTTTGGTCTTAAACCACGGCTTATCTTTCTGTTACCAACACCGCTTCCAAAGTCATCACAGAATTGTCGTTGTTGAATTCTGTGGTCAATGTTCTAACAAACCCCCTGCTTTGTCCAGTTTTCCTTCCATAAGCACACAACACTTTTTAATTTGATTTTTTATCCATAAATGACTTAACAGTCCTGACTGTGCTAATCAATAATTAGTACATTTATTTTCTTAGTAAGTGTTATTTAAAAATGCTGTCAAATTAAAAAATTATAGTGTCAGAGACAGATGAATTAATGAGTATGGAGCACTGGTGGAGTGACAATGACAGGGGGAAACTGAAGTACTAAGAGTAAAACCCATTGTAGTGCTATTTTGTCCACCAAAAATCCCACAAGAACTGACATGGGCTCAAACTTGGGCCTCTGCAATGACAGACCAGGGACTAACTGCCTCAGCCATAGCACAACTTAGTATCTTTAACCTTCTAAATGTGTGTATTTAACACATTCACCTTTTGGAAAGGAAAATTGTCATTACAGTCTTTCTTAATGCATTTGAGTTGTATCTGATAATACACAGTTTACATGACTACAATCACCTAATGATAAAACTGAAGTGTGGTACCTAAGAGCACAAAGCAGCCACAACATTTGAAAACTTTGTACACTAGGAATAATACCACTTACATTAACAAGGACTTCTCCCATCAATACCACTCTTAACATCAATCACATTTTTTAGAAGCTGACTGCTTCTGTCTTCAGGTGAGTAATGTAAGTAATATTATTCATGCGAAGCCACTGTCAAGTACTTATGTGCTACAATTTGTGTACTACATTTCACATTCAGAGGTATAGGAAACACACTATACTTCTGTTCTTTCAAACATGTAACATAACTTACCAAGCTGATCACTTCTAGGTCTTTCTTATATGTTCTTTCAGTCATTAAGATCTCCTTTGCAATGAAATAAGCACGATCTGTTGGATACTTCTGAAAATTGAAATAATTACATATAGAAAAAAGGGGGAAACAGTACACACACAAAAGAAACAAGATGTTCTGCGAAGACCATATAACACCTACTGAAACCGTATAGAGGTCAGAATAAATTACCATAATTAATGCAGTAAGAGCTATGATATCCAGCACTGGGAAATCTGGAAAGCCCTGTTACCTGCAAACTGGCTGAGATGCCCATTACATTTCACTACTCCATCAACCAGCAGCATCCAATATGCATTCTGCGAGCTCTGCCCTTAATTAATTATTGTTCTTCTTGGTTCTTTTAGATTACATAAACACCATGTAACAGATGCAGTGACAAAAAGGAAAGAGAAAATGTGGCAGAAAAGCAGAATGGGATATCAAATGCTCTTTCAATCACTTAAAGTACATACATTTTTGGACACTAAACATGTACACAGCGCTTAAGTGCTGGTGCTGACAGCTTTCACAACAGCTCAGTGAATAAATTCCTGCATTTTTCCACAAGTATTTATATTTTCTACCATTCAGCAAAGTTTTTTCCAGCATACTTAATCATTTTTAGCCATACATATCAAAACAGAACTGGGAAAAACCTCACTTGGCCAGGCTTTAATGCATTACTTAATCAGCTGAATTAGAAGATCCTGCATCATGGAGTCAGTATATGGCAAATAAACTAACCTTTCTTCGCACATCAACTTCTCCCTCAATGGTGCTTGTAACCTTTGGCCCTAGAATTTCGTCTTTGATTGTCTTCAGTGGAGACACAACAGGTGCATGGACATCATTTTCCAACCTGTTAACAGGTAATGCAAGCACATTTGTCAGTATCTGGAAACAGTTATTCAAGGTTAAAATCTTATTTTCAAAACTGACATATACACCTAATTTTAATAGATTCAAAAACCTAGTGAACCACTATGTTACAATGAAATACAGTGATACCCAAATTGTTAGACTAAAGATGAGACTAATTACAAACACCAGGTAATCACACTCTTCCGTAACTATCAGTATAAGAAGTGCTGACATATTCTGATTCAGTATTCTGAAAATACTAATTTTTAGACATTTGGATGGAGGTCTGGACCAATACAAAGGTTCCACTTACAGAGAATACAGATAAATGCACAAATCTGTGTGCATACACATACACATACACACACACACACACACCAGCAGGATTCAAGCATACAATTAAGTCAAAGAAGTATAAGATGATGCACCCTACTAAATGTGCAACAACCAAACTGAGTGGAAATATTTATGCCACACATTTTTCCCAACATTATCATCACTTTTAAATTCTCCACAATTAACAAGAATGATGAACAATTATATCATTAACATAGGGATGCAAATGTGAAGTAAAAAATCTCAGGAGACCTATGCCCTGAAACAATGTTACAGAGACATAGAAGCCCCCCCCCCAGTTTTAATGTTGAGTTGCATTTGCAGTCCTGTGTTTGCTGGCATCTTAGAACAGGCCACAAGCAACTGATGGAGCTGGGATGGCACAGTCTGTACAGTGATGAAACTATGGGCTGGATAACCAAGGAATCATGGTTTGATTTCTGGCAGGGGCATAATATTATTCCCTTCTCCATAGCATCCACACCAACTCCTGGACTCAAGAGACTACCAAAGGTGTGAGGTGCTCTTCCACTGAGGGTAAAATGCCTGAGGCAAGAAGATGACCAATCATCTCTATCTAAAGCCGATGTAAAGAATGAATGCAATAATGTCATTATATATCCACTGCCTTATGCAATCATGATGTGCAGAAGGAAAGCTTTACCGAAGGGAAACAATCTTCTTTTTTCTTTGGACTCTGTTCGTCTTAATTCTTAACAGAGTATGACATTTTGGAAGCCAGCACTAATTCCATCTTCAGGTGAAATGGGAAGAAGTCTTCTTCTCATTTTGGCTCCTGAAACGCCATAATCCATTCAAAATTAAGACAATGGATTAAGTCTAAAAGAAAAAGACTTTCTCTTAGTCATGTATCATCCTGAGAGCCATACTGAGTTAAATTAAACAACTTTACCTGTATAAGCACTCAAGTCTAAAATACTTTTGATTCCTTGCTACACCTTTTATGACACCACATACCATGAACAGTTGACAGATCACGGAAACAAGAAATCTGACGGTCACCACTACACACCTCAACCAGAGGGAAGAAGTGAAAAATGCAGGGGGGGGGGTTTGATAATCAGCATTCAGGGACAATTAAAGACTGCTCTGATGCATTCAAACTACAAGACTTCTGCATCCATTTCAAATAATGGTGCAATCACTGGAACAGGTGCAATGAAGTCAAAAGAAAATGTACTGAATTGTTCAAATGATGGGTTTCTGAATTCTTAAACCATGTAAAAAAAAGTCTGTTCTGACAGTTCTGAGGAATATGTTGTTTCCACCTTCAGGGTGAATGAATTTGGGTCAGGTGGCTGCTGCAGCATCAGCATTCACTTGAACCAAATTCCGTCACCCCATATATGGAGGCAACATGTTCCCCTGAAATTTGTAAAAAACATACTACACATTGTGCACACTCATAACATGATTATACGAGCAACATCTAGCATGAAAACCTGGTAATTTATGCTCTGAATTCGACAGTAAATGCAAGGTAAATTTAGCTACCAAAGAGTATAAAATAATGATATACAGGTTATTTGATCACACTATCATACTTACTTGTGATTTGTTGCAATGCCACCATTCTGATTGGGGGTAGATGTAATGAGGGATGTACTGTGACTATCTTCCACCTCTGACTGGGGTGTTCCACTTAAAGAATCTACTGTGTCAACACCTATAACACACACAAAAATGTTAAAATTCCAATGTAATGTTATACATGCTCAAAGCTTCTGCCTCTTTATCTTTTAAACTACTTTCCGAATGACTACTTCCCAAGACAAAATGTGTAACAATGTCGAAGGAGCCAAAGATGGCTAGTAGAAATGAATACATATTTTGACAAAAATTTCATGCATAATAAACATTTCTTTTTTTGAGGCCACTAGTATATTAAATGTGAAATAAAAATTGGCAATAAATGATGCATTGTTTAGGTAATATACAATACAGACTGACATAATAATAAACAAGATTGCAAATGGTGTACCGCATGACGACATACACAGACTTTACCAAGGTATTTTTTTATATTCAAAATACCACATGGTTTCACAGTACAGATGTAAATGTAATTTCATTTATGCCTGTGCCAATTTTCAGGAAACTCATAAATGCCTACACAGCAGATCACCTATACCAAATTGCACCCAAATTGGACAATAAACATGAAAGTACATAAAGAAATTTGTTTATGCCTTTCAGTAAATTGTGGTGTTCATTGTTCTGGTTTTTAAAGGACTCATACTGCTCCACAGCATTAAGTGGATATTGCTGATAACAAATTTCACCCAAACTGGTCAAGAAATATGGCAGATGTGGGAGGAAATTCATTTATGCCCCTATATAAGGAATGACCATCAATGAGCCGATTTTCACAAAAATGACGCTCATTACACAATGATTGTATGACTCCTACATCAGAGTTCATGAAACTAAATGGTACTGCTGCTGATATTAGGTTACAGATAGACAGATAGATGTGATCTCCACATAAAACATTCTTTCGTAATACTTCTTTCTTAGCCTCTTAAAAATGCCTAAAATAGAAAGTTGTATAAATAAGGTGAAACCCCAATTTAAGGAGTCCTCACAAATCAGTGGATTTGAACACCAAACTGGAGAGCATTAAAAAGGGGTTCCACTGTTTAAGACATATTTGAAATAACGTGCACAAGCACAAGGCAACAAAAATACAAATCAGACTTTTCACTACAGCCAACAACAATAATGTAATTAAAAAAATAAACGTAAGTTCATCACGACATTAATAAAAATGTCCAAGCAGATGGTCTACTGAAAAACATGTAACAACTAACAAGCCTCAACTATTCACTGCACATACAACAAGTACAAACTGAATGCTTCAAAATATAATCAGCATTTTAAATTCTGAGACACTGCACGATGTTTTAATTTAAGCAAGTTACACAAAAAACATGTTTGTGACCATGTTTTTTCTGACAGTGTCTTCACTGTAACTGCAGTATCCATAGCACCTGAAAGCTGTCCAACTACAGCATGCTATAATTTATTCATTTAATTTCATCAACAAGGCTCAGGAAATAACACTAAACTCTTAATATCACTGTTGTGAAAAAATTATATAGAGTTTTTCTCAGAGAGTATTCACATTAGATTACAATGTAAAAGATTCCATATAAGCTATACAGCATACAACACATTGTTTTTCCAGCTATTGCAAATAACAACAATGATTTCATTAAACAATGCATCAATTATGAATATCAACAATGTCATAATTGGCTCCCATAAAACCATACACAGATACAGATAAATATGATCATCATCATTGATATAAGTTACTGGCATTTTACATTGCCCAGGCAACACATTAACTTAACAAACAAATAAGACCAATGAATTAACCTTATGTTTTACTGCTACTACAAAACCTACAGTTTAGGTTCAAAATTATAGCTACATTAGTAACAACCATTCCAGGCAGCAGATATATAATAACAAAAAAGTACAAAAGAAAAACACAGCATAATATTGAAATCTGACTCAACAGTTCTAAATGGTACGGAATAAATTTTGTTTAAATATGCTCCAGATACATTGTAATTATAACACAAGACTGTGAAAAAATACTGTTAGATGCAACAATATATGAACTATTTTCATCAGCACTAAAATAATAACAAAAAAATTTTCAGGAAATATTTACAAAATCTTGTACATATATATTACATGCTTTTTTTGAACATAAAACATACGCATTATGCAGATATTATCAGTTCAGACCAGAGATGAGCAACCCACAGCTTTAGGACCACTTAACTTTCTGGTACAGCCCATAAGTGAATTCCACAAAGTGCAACAAACATATTTGGTTTGAAACAAATATTTGTAAAGCAATATACACATGCTATACAAATTAACAACTTAAAACTACCATTCTTGTGAAATAAATGATAAACACATAAAACGCACAGACACGCATACATAGACACATATCTCTCCTGGCCTATGCAAAAACACTACATACCACCAGTCACTAATTCCTACTCTCTCCATCCATATGCAACAGAAATGAGTAAATATGTAACATCTAACAAATAAAACATGGCAAAAGGAACACACAGAACACATATGTATAATAGCCACTTTTAATTTACTCACTATCAACATAACTTTAGACAGATGTGCACCTTTGATGTAATCTGCAGGAACTTGCAATGTCCAGTATTAAGTTGACTCATGTGTGGCTCTGGTCAGAAACAGGTCTGTTATCTTACAGTATTTCATTAGTATACCTTTATTAAGTGTGACCTATCATTCTCATAAAGTGACAGCAGGTCAGCTGCCATTCCCAAAGAAGTCAGAATCTGTTAACCACTGATACTAGTCTAAATATTCCATACATTTTGGCACAAAATTATAAAATAAAACTTTCACTTCTTAAGCACTGAATAAGAAGAGTGTGAAGCTATTGTACAGCTTTCAAATAAGTAATGTTTTTGCAAATAATATGTTCATAAAAAAGATAATTGAACAATGTCTTCCATATCTAATAAATTCTCTTTTAATTCTTCTTTAATTCTTTTAATACCCATTCTCAAAATTTGCAGAAACATAAATTTCTACTTTGTTATCCCTTAGCCGCCGAACGACATATATATATATATATATACATATATATATGTCATGCAGTGAGCCCTTTAAATGGCCAAACAGCCATTAAAATGGACGGGGGGGGGGGGATTTAATTCCAGCATCAAAGATTTAATTCCGGCGCCAAAGGGTTAAGATTATGGAGTTCTAGGATGTGATACATGCATGCGGTAGACAGGTACTGATGTTCCAGAGGAACCTGCCTACTGAACTACAATGCATCAGATACCAGAAGACTGTGATACCAACTCATTACTGTGAGGACTTCAAATCCTCTACTCTGTTGCATTCTGACAGCTTCATGCCCTTCCTCTCTGTTTACTACATACATGAGACAAGTAATAGGATTTAAAGTGCAGTGAATGGCAATGCTTGTGAAACTGTGCATAGTGGGTCATATGGTTATATGAGTGAGTTGTTTTGTGTTCAAACAGTTGGTGGAACTGGGTTTCACTGTCAAAATACAAATGAGAAAGTGATGAACAAAGAATCAATGTGACACTTTTGGTGAAAATGGACAGAAAAAGCCAAGGCATTTAAAGAATATGAAGCAATATTTATGCGAAGAAAACAATATATAAGGACACAGGTTTTGGACAGATTATGCAATTTAAAGTCTGAGAGAAAGATATCACACATGTTAAAATACTTGGCTGACAACTTGGATAAATGATCTTAACGTTAAAAAGTGATTAAATGGGGAGAAATGATTGTTTATCAACTGCCAGGAAGGGAACAGAAAACTTATGACAAGAAAGTGAACAACTGATTTTCACCAAAGATCTGAATATAGGAAAGTATGTTTCACAAGGATAATAAACAATTCCAGAGGTGAATGAAAAAATAAAAGAAAAGGAGACTGCTCAGATACAACATGATGCGTCCAAGAAGAGCCAGCTTTCTGCAGAAAACGGTGACAAGAAATGGAGCCTTCCAGTATAGCTCACAATCAAAAGCCCACAGTATCCCAAAATGAAGGAAGCAATAATATCAAACTTGTACTCACATATTATTTGGACATTAAAAGAATTACCCATTATGAGTTTGTTCCAGTAAGGTCAGGAATATCAATGGCAGCAAATGTGTTTAACAACTAAATCTCTGGTGACAGAAGTGTATTTCACAAAATAACAAAGAGGCTCCCTACACAAAACTTTCAGTGAACTCATGTTTGGCCAAAAAACAAACATTAAAACACCTATGACAGCATCCTGCTTTGGTCTTTTGTGACTTTTTATGCAATATAAACAAAAGATCGGACTGAAAACGGTCTCATTCTGTCACTTTAAGAAATGTTTTGACGTATTGAAAGGACACCCACAAAGTCATTGCACCAGTGTTTTCAAGCATGACAGAGGCATTGGAATGTGTGTATAGAGACTATGGAATGTGTGCATGAAGTTACGAGGCAAGTACTTTGGAGACGATCTCATTCTCTACCAGTTCAAGACAACATACATATGTATATTCATTTTTCACACATTCAGTCCAGTTACATAATTACCATACTTCATATAAAATTAGCAGCCCTCCACTCTCTTTGCTCTGTGTACTCACATTCACTGATTTTATAATCTTTTCAAGGAACATTCTAATAATCAAAACAGGCAATTTCTTAACAACAATTAAGCAATTATGAAGACAACTGACAGTTACTTGCTTAAGAGAAATGCCTAGAAACTGTACTGTATGAACAATAGCTGAGCAATGGCTATATGCAAGAACGAAGATATTTTATTCAATTCAGTTAGTAAAAACTGTAAACAGTGAAGTTAAAAACTCTGAGTAGCAGAGAAACGTCTATAATGTAAGTAGGAAAGAAGCCTTATACAAATTAACATACAATTTCATTCAATGAAATGTATAAAAAAGAAAAGTAAAGATTAAATTTGTAGGAAAATATATTTGTTAACTTTAAAAAAAATGAAATGTGTAGCAGTTACACATGAAATTCATGTCACAGAATACAGTAATCTTAACAGTCACTGCTGCAAGAATCCAAACCTTACAATTTATATTATGCCACAACTCCCATTATAGAACTATAATAACATTCCGTTTCAGTATATGTAACTGAACTGAAGATTTGTGGATGTCTGAAGCGCTCTGCTGTTGTTGAAATAAGAAACTGTCATGACAAAATTTTGAAGCTTTATACACCTTGTATACCTTCGCTGTTGAGAAACCTGTCCAGTTCATGATATGAAACAAATGACAACATGCAAAGAAATGTACTTGTGTACAGGACTAAACATGAATGTTTCTAAGCAAAGTTGATATTTTTATTTTCAATGTACATTCTAATAATTTACATCACTCAGAGAAAAAAATTCACAGGGGAAGATCTCAATATGATCAGTCACATGTATTTTCAGCTGATTACATTTGAAACAGTATGGAAACAATTCACTGCCTTCTTGAACCTACTGAATGATAGTCATAGCTTAATTTTCACTTGGATTTCTTATAAATCCTACACATATACATGTTATGAGACTAATAAAGGGGAGAAAGAAACATCACTGAGGAAATTATACTTTTGGCACTGGATGTTGACGGGTAATGTCTGTGGGCATGGCCTACCTAAGATCTGTAAAACGATCTCAACTTAGTTACTTTATGATATGAGCTAAGGTTATGGTGGTATTTCCAGAGAAAAGGAGGCAGAAAAAAAAACTAGTCTGAACCACATAAATATATAGGATTATTAAAATAATCAGTACCAACAGATATTATCTGGGTACACATACAAAGAACACTTTCATTAACTAATCTAGGAATAATCTTAACATTTAACATACCCTGAAAGTACCAACCAAACCTAACAAAACCGACAAACACACACTAAAGCAAAACACAGGAACAAAGGCAGGCGAGCAAAACATTTTGCACAGAAGGAGAAATACAGATACTTCTGCAATGTTGTAAAACTTCTGCTGTAAGAACGGTGCTGCCAGTATACTGCCTACTATGCTCCTGACACTAGACAATGTTGGTAACCATGAAGAGCTTCCATACATAAGCAAGCACTTCAGCCAACTGATGCTGCCTGGCTAATATGTGTGCCATCACATTCCTTGCTGCAGTGCATTTGCAGCCACCCACCTTTATTCTTGCATTTCAGTCTAGGTCACTTCTTGATTCCAAGTATATTAGTCTACATTAATCATTTATGATCTTTCCATGAGACAGAAAAAAAAACACTGATATTAATGCTAAAGAAGACGTGCTGTAATGTAAAATAATTAACACTTCCATAATGGTGGCATATTTCATTCAACAACCAATGGTTGTGTATGGAACTCCTCCACTCATAACAGGAAATTACAGGTACCTTTCCTCTGCTTCAAAAACATAACTGAAGATAGCATTGGAGTATTGAAAGTAACACACAGAGAGTTTGATCATATTACAAACTAACCACATTAAGCCCCATTTTTTAAAGCTCAGTCCTTCTTCTGAAAAGCAAATGTGCTGGTATTCAAATATGACATGAAGAGGTAGCAATGTGTTAGAAATGAATAAAAGCAAACTACTTGAAACTAAAAAAAAAAGTTACTTTTCTTTGAACTGCTTGTATTTCTCCCCTTACATTAATATACTCTGTATGTATCTTAATTCATGGGTTTTCAGAAACAAATGTGCCTGTTCAACATACTCTTGAGTAGTCCCCTGCCACCCCAAAATACACACCAGATTAAACTAATATGAATGGTACCACTAGAAACTATTTGGGAAATGAAACTCATGACAATCAAACTATTGTCACCATTATGTTTAAGAATTACTTTAAATTCAAACATATGAAACTTTGAATAAACCACTGACTGTACTTCATAACTCTCCAGCAGTGGGTTCAAAAACAAGTTAAATGCAATTAGTTTAAAAGCAGCATGTAGCAAGCACGCATTCTGGAAATAACTTAACACACTTGCATGCTTACAAATGCTCAAGCTACACCGAAAGGAACTGCAAATTAATTGCCATCAGATGGGATGCTAACTTCCCTCATTCATCATGTTATTTTACATTTAAAAAATAGGGCATAACAATAGACACATCTATACAAAATTTCACTGTATGGATGGGTGTGCAGAACACCCTAGAATTGTAGTCAGGTGATGTATGGTGCAAATCTTGGCCAGATTATTGGCTATCCTGAGTTAACATTTTCATGGTTGTTTCTCAATCACTGTAGGCAAACGCAAGGACCATACCTCGATTAGCCAATGACCACTTCAAAATCTTTTAAAATACAATACTATCATCCATGTTAATGACAACACAGAAAAATAAACCATGAACCACGATATAAAATTACAGGACCCTAGTCAGTGATGCTAGTGTAACAACACCTCAGAAATCTGCAAAGCGGCCATGCTGGTATCATTCAGCCAAAGGAATTCCAAAGAACAGTCAAACCTTGATATCACACAATTGTTTGTTGACTGCAATTCATGATGGTATATCAAGGGTGTAAGTAAACTGAAATACTGTATAATTAGGATTTCTGTTCACAGACTTTCATGGCTGCTAAGTAAGGGTGGTGTTATATCGGAGGGCACTATACCAGGATTTGCCTATAGTACAGTCCAGTATTCTCTACTAGTATGATGTCCACATCAAGTTTAATGAAAATATGTCTGTTGGCTCAAACTTGCCACAGGAAGACATACAGACATGGCACCATAAATTACCCTTTTTTAGCATGACTCATCAAAGTGAAATAAACATAAAATTTCAATGACTGTAAGATGCCAAGCAAGTTTGATAGTAATTCAGTAATATTTCCAATGCTAAAGACCATATATACAGTCCTCACATTCCATTACCTTTTAGAAATTAAAATTACATAATTTTAATTTCTAAAAATAAATTCTTTCCTGTTTAAAGGGATGTAATTAGGTACCCTGTCAAGAGAACATGAATACATATTCTGTTTCCAGACTCAACCACTGTTTCATACACCTTCACTTCACAGTTACTTATACAGTAGTGAAATAAACTCTACATGCAATCTTAATTCTGTGAGTATTAGGATGTAATTGACATTAACCATCCCTCTTTTATTACATCAGCCATTCAACGCAGAGGTTATGTGCATCAAAATGTAGGTTACCTTGTCACTGTGGTAAAATTAACAAACATTAGAGGCAGACAAATGTATGAAATTTTAAAACAGCTATAAATTGCTAAAGCACAGGCTATAGATGAATGTCCCATATACTGAAAAATGAACTGCTTAATGTTTTAATAATTAGAAACCACATTAAAACACCTTTATTCCGATATTTTGGCATGTTCTTTTGGGCACATAAGAATTAGTTCAGCTAATTTCCATGCTGGTTACTGAAGCAAAATGGTTACTAATATGAATCTGGAATATATCTGTCACTGCCAATGGATTTAAATAATGTTTTATTTTAACTCTGTTCAACAAACTCTGCAACATTACTGTTCCATAAAATGTTCACAAAAGCAACAATCGGCATTATCAGTACAAAAACACAACAAATCTCACGAACAAATTCACTTGTAAAAAACACAGAATATTTTGTACTTATTACTTGACCAGACTCTTTCACTAAAATTCATATGTAAAGATTCTATACCTTTGTACATTCATGTACTATCATCTCATATGGCAGTTGCATTCTGTACAATTACAGTTATACACAATATGTTATCTGTCTTTAAAAAACCACTTGTTAGGTAATGCATTTATAGTAACTGATTACTTCTTAAACATGATTGTGCAACTCTTCATACAAGCCCTACACAAAGAATAAAAGATTATTATTTTGTAATAAAAGGTAAAAGGATGAGGTTATCCCTATACTTATGCACCACAACATATGACCTCTTAAACTGTACCACCTATGTGTAACACCTTAGTTTCAATTACACTTAAATTATATTACACCAGCAAAATCAAGTTACAGATCAATTATTCAGTTTCCTATTTCTCACTGACTTTGTACTTTTGCCCTAATTTCTACTAATTATATAACAACCTGACATCATCCAAAAGTATTATGTATCAACCTTTCAGTTACTAGTCTGATCTATAATTTATACTGGGCAGTTTAAATTGTTCCGTGATTTTAAAAAATGAACTTTTTTAATCACTTTTGGTGAAAGTCTTGTCTAAAAGCAGCTGCAAATTTTCAAATGTGTGTTTCCAAGCATGAGCACGCATTTAAGAAACTGCAGAATTTCAGTTCCCTGAGAACTGAAGAATGGTTATCACATACACAAGTATGATACCAAAATGTGATACATCTTCATTATAAACAGCAAAACAAAAATGTCATTATCATTAAGAGGTGACACACAGCCATTCTCACTTTTAAAGTTAAATAAGCTAATACCACAGGACAAGAAAACTTCCTTTCTTCTCTTATTTGTGAGACTAACTTATTTAACAGTCAGGATGATAGGATGATCATGTGCCATCTGTAATGATAATAGTACTTTAGTTTTTCCATTGATAATAAACGTTTCCAATGTCCAAAATGGAGAAGAAAATTTCATATATTAATAAAATGTGTTTTAAAATACATGAAGTAAAATTTAAGAATGTCTTGCACACATAACGTTCAGTTTCATTTTAAGAAAAGCATGTCCACAACATACAATTAAACACTAAGCAGTGAACAGCTGAAATTAAACAGCATGTAACTGTAAGTCATTCAGCAGGTAAAGGAACCTGCAGTACGCAGTAAACAAAGACACTTCTAGTCACCGTACATTACTTTGAATAACAGGAGCAGAAAACTTAATCTTGAAGGTGCTGAAGTTTAACTGTTAAAACTTCCATTCAAGTTAGACTTTACAAATAAAAATGTGGTGGACAAGTTTGAGAACAAACTCAGATTCCAAAGTAGAGTAAAGAAACAATTTTCAGACGACAACTAGCTGACTTTAAGGCAGAGAAGATAAAGAAGTGCACAAAACAAAAAAACACTTATATTGTGCATTCTTCAGAAAACCCACTACACATTCTGCCACTAAACTTGAAACAACTAACACTGCAGAACTATGAGGACATAAACTCTCTAAATAACCAATTTTGCTCAAAACATATCTTAACCACAGAACAGTTAACAGTGGTACCAGAAAATTTAAAACCATGCGACACAGCAGTATGTGAGAAATAGAACATGACACTGAAGTCCAACACTTGGGGAGTTGGTATGTATCAGATATGCAAGTTCTGTAATTTTTAGGTAGTGGAGGGTTTAAGAATCGCTGTACATTACAATCACATAACACAACCATGACAGAATAATGTAAGGTAAAATATTAAAAACTGAAGTGAACATCATGCACAAAAACTACACAGACAAAAAAAAAAAGCAAAACAATAATAATTAACAGAATCATAAAAGCCTGGGCACGCAAATGACTAGGTGGATAAAAGTAACAGTTTAAAAATGCAAACAAATGAGTAACAATTAATGTAAACCTGCAGGTGGATGGTAAGACAAGATTCGGAAAGTGGTATTGAACGACCAGCTTGAGCCTAACATAGTGTGTACTTCACAACACAAATAACGCTGGCTATGATAAATGATCACTAACAGTTACAGCACTGTATACTGACTGGCCTACATCAGCATTATACTACTACCCTGACAAATAGATGTTCCACAGTACCTAAGTTCATAAGAGTCAATTCCAAATAAATTTTAATATGCATTATAATTCTTCAATTATATACATATATATATTATCATCATAAATTGAAATCCATAAAACTAACAACAGATACATTTTTTAACTAAAATATGAAAATTAACTGTTAATTTCTGTTCTGTGGCCTGATAAATTACTGATTGTGTAGTAATAATTTAGCAAGAGAAGTAATACCAGAACCTGTTAAAAATGCTTCACTTCAAGCCATCAGACAACAAATAAGTGATGCAGTAATTATTTTGTTGATCAAACAGAAAACAGAATCAGGCAGTAATCTTTCTAGATTACAGAAATAAATACGACTTGGCACATTTGCACACAAAAATAAATTACTGAAGCTGGCCATTTGCAAAACAAAACAAAAAATGGACTAAACAAACATTTTAATGAAACCATTGGTACTAAACTAAAGTAAAGGAATGATATCAGCTGAGCCCAAAAAAGGTTAAACATGTACCAATACTGCATGGATGTAGGAAGAGGTCCATCTTTACTGACGATTAATTCAGCCTCCAAACTCCTCTAAATTACCAGTAAAACCATTTCAAAAATAATTTTGCACAGCACCCTTTGTTTTTCTTTAACAAAATTCTTGGTGCACAGAACAAAATATTAATAAAAGATGGCAGTAAGAAAATCAAACAGTACATACAGCACAATATACTTCATGTGCATTGTGAATATTAGGCCTCAATAAGTTTTTAGTACATTTCAAGCATTTCTCTGTTGTGCTAAATTATTACAACTTCTGAGTTTAAATTCACAATTATCTCTAAGTGTCATGGCTATATGCTTTATCTTCCTGATAATTATAAAATAATATACAGCAGTAATACTGTTGCAGTCTCATTTTTTTACAACTGTTAGGAATGTACCAAAATTAGATTGGAAGAACAGTTTAAGTATATGTAAAAACCAGTGGTCCAATACCACTGTTATCTGATAAAAAAAATAGCATACTGTGCAAGTTTGTGAAGTATAAAGTAGCTCTGCAAAGTATTCTCAAGTACAATTATTATGAACTGTCTTTCTCTACCACCCCTAACTTTTGAATGAAACTGGAATGCATACATTACTAACCTAACTTTATTTTCAGTCCATACACATAACTGACCTGCTTTCAAGAAAATGAATACAAAACTTGTATAACATTATGGAATAATAAATCTCCTAAAATGTTTTAGCAAGATCACCTCCTTTACAATTCTTGCAGTGTGTGTTTAATGTCTGCATTAAAACAGTGCCTAAATTAGAGATCCTTGGAAATGTTGTTCCAAAAATCCATAAAAATTTGCCTGAATAATCTCATAATATTCCTGATAGGTTTCACCAAGCTTCCAGAACTCTGTAGACATGGAATATTCTCTAGAATCTTGCTATAACCTTCTAGCAGACACTGGTTCGCCACATTAATTAAGCTCACATAATCTACAAGCAGTCAACTTCCAGCACACACCCACAAATTAAGCACCTAAAAATTTTAACTCAAGGGGTACCCTGTTGGATGAGGGTGTTGTGATAGTGTTGAATGTATGATATTGCATAAGAATATCCTTTGTAAGATAGTCTGCCAGCATCAAAACACGTAGCATCGAAACATGTCCATCAGTCTTGTCTTACCATACCAGACTATGAAACAGATGGGCAGGGATTCATATAGTATGAGATCAGCCAAGAGGAAGATGGGGCCAGCGGATTTTAGCCCAGATACGTGGGCAGGCCATTACGGAAATGCCAGGATGTGCCATCCATAGCTGAAATGCACAATGATATAGGAAATACAATACACACCTCATACTTTCTTTACAAAATGAGAAAATGGCACCCATCTTACCAATTCTCAAATTATTATGGAGAAAACACAAATTCTTCCCATAAGGGTGCACTTTAACTAGAAGAAAACGTTAAGGCATGGAAACTCATAACTTTACAGACATATATTAAAGCTAATCCCTCCATTTTTATAGTGGAAATAGACATACGTGTTATATCAGGGTTCTCCAAACTACATCCCAACAGTCACATCTGGCCTGCCATACATTTTAACTTCCAGAGGAAAACTATACCTAGACTATAAGTTTTGTTTATGGCTGTGTTTGGTGTTTACTACAATTTAATTCTATGAAAACATTTTCCAAAATGAAATCTGTAAAGTCTAATTACAGATAACCTTTGCCCCATAAACCCTAATGTGACTTTCTTTTCTCGCCTATCAGTTCCACTCCTACCACCAAAAACTGCAAGTAATATCTCAGTCCATAAAGTTTAAACACACAAAGTATTCATTCATTCTTCATGATGATTTATAACTTTTTTTAGGTTCTTGTGACGTGCATCATGGAATGTAGGGTGAAGAGAGATAAACCAACAAGATGCAACTAATCCGATGTTTATTATCAAACTTCTATCTCAGCATGTTTCTGGCATCATTATGCCCATCATCAGGAGAACAAGACCGTGTATTACT
>Ga0123352_10005481_pt1:0-17500 | contig 19144 bp, 12 predicted proteins | sample TergutLab28metaG_FD_89700 | JGI IMG/M metagenome (GOLD analysis project Ga0123352, IMG submission 89700) | Labiotermes labralis P1 segment gut microbial communities from Petit-Saut dam, French Guiana - Lab288 P1 | ecosystem: Host-associated > Arthropoda: Insects > Digestive system > Gut... | reverse complement strand
CCGCTCGTCCATCCGTCCGCATGGAACAACTCTGCTCCCATTGGACGAATTTTCAATAAATTTGATATTTGGGGATCTTTCGAAAATATTTCGAGAAAGTTCAATTTTCATTAAAATCGGACAAGAATGAAGGACACTTTAGATGAAGACCAATATACATTTTTTATAATATCTCGCCAATTTCTTCTTAGAATGAGAAATGTTTCAGAGGAGGAGGAAATCAAAACACACCTTTGGTGTGCAGTAGCTTTTATTAAAAAATCTCTTGGAAAAACTTTGCAGGGCGGGTCAGGCCACACATGACAATATGGCGCTTGCGAATTGCTTGCCGGATACAAAAGGCTACAAACACACACTTAGAATATGTAATACTTTTTGCTTACCTATTGAACGAATGGTTGCACGAACGCGCCTCAATGTTACTGTATACGTACATTGACTGTCTTGCTTATAATATCTCGCTCACTTCTTCTTAAAAAGAGAAACGTTTCAGACAAACCTTATGGAGAAAATAAAAAAGCACTTATCTGTTCAATAATTTTTTTTTTAAATCGTGCCATTTATGACATAATGTGGAAAAATATTGTAGATCCGGACAGGACGCAGATGACAATATGGCGCATGCGCATTGCATGCTGGATACCTAAGGCTACACACACACACACACACACAGATTGTGGAATACTAATTGCTTTTCCACTGCAACAGTTGTTGCACGAACGCGCCTCAATGTTCAGTTTATACGTACATTGACTGTCTTGTTATTTACAATTACAAAAAATCGTGCTGCAAAAAGAGTGACATTCGAAGTTAGATATGCAATGTGGTATAATAAGAGTGGGCCTCATTATTCCTACGGTTTTCATTTTCCGCTTCCATTTTATCCTCTTTTGCTTTTAAACGTTGCTTTAGAGTACAAAATTGTGAGAGTTCAGGTAAACCAGGATGGCTTGAAATTGAACGGTATACACCAAATTCTGGTTTATGCTGATGATATTAATATATTGGGAGAATTCGTACGTACTGTAACTTAAAATGCAAAAGCTTTGATAGTGGCTAGTAAGAAGATTGGACTAGGAGTAAATTCTGATAACACTAAGTATATGGTCATGTCTCGAGATCAGAATGCAGGACGAAGTTACAATATGAAGGTTGACAATAGTTCCTTTGAAGGGGTGGAAGAGTTCATGTGTTTGAGAACAACTTTAACACATCAAAATTCTATTCAGGAAGAAATTAAGAGCAGACTGCAGTCACGGAATGCTTGCTGTCATTCGGTGCAGAATATGTTGTCTTCCAGTTTGCGATCCAAAAATTTAAAGATTAAGATATACAGAACTTTATTTTGTCTGTTGTTTTGTATGGGCGTGAAACTTGGTCGCTGACGTTGAGGGAGGAACGCAGGCTGAGGGTGTTTGAGAATAGGGTGCTGAGGAGAATATTTGGACCTAAGAGGGACAAGGTAACGGGGGAATGGAGAAAACTACATAATGAGGGGCTTAATGATCCGTACTGCTCACCCAATATGTTTCGGGTGATAAAATCGAGAAGAATAAGATGGGCGGGGCATGTAGCGCGTATGGGGGATAGGAGAGGCGTGTGCAGGGTTTTGGTGAGGAAACCTGAAGGAAAGAGGCCATTTGGGAGAACCACACATAGATGGGAGGACAATATTAAAATAGGCCTGCTGGAAGTAGGATGTGGGGTTATGGACTGGACCGAGCTGGCTCAGGATAGGGACGGGTGGCAGGCACTTGTGAATGCAGTAATGAACCTTCGGATGCCATAAAATGCAGGGAATTTCTTGACTAACTGAAAACCGGTTAGCTTCTCAAGAAGGACTGTACTCCGTGAAGTAATTAATTGTGCTTTTAAAAGTATATGTTTCAATTACATCATAAAGTACATAGTGGAGTTTGAAGGGGTTGAAGTGTTTTCTTCAGACAGGGACACGTTAATTTACTAATGGTCTTGTGCCTCTGTACCAAGTACAGACAACATCTGCATTATTCGAGTCCTTAATTCTTTTCTTTTATGCACTCCCTTTCCTTCGTCATGTCTATTTTCTTTTACTTCTCTCCATCGATAGGTAAAAAGACTTGCGATGTCTTCGGCAAGCGAGATGTAAAAGAAGCCGTAATGAAACGAATGTTGCTTATACCGCACGAGCGGAGCATTTGCGGGAGAAGAATACTTAAGGCACCGAAGAAACGAGTAGGCCTTCTGTGTATATTGGTGTGTGAAACGGCTTCTATTTAGGAATAAGTTTTAATATTTCCTAATGAACTGTGTTCGTAGTTAATCTGCTAAACACCCTTTCGCTTATTTGATTATTAATTATTGTTACTCTTTGGCAAACATTTTATAGCAATTTTGACGTAATGTTCTATGAGTTACTTAGAGAGAGTCGTCAAATGAACAACAGAGACACAAAACACCAATTATTTTAGACTTTCTTTACCGTATAACGCAATTTATTAACCACATTTTGTGCACAGTACTGTGTATAGTAATCACACACAATTTCTCACTCCGAAGCGTTTCGGCATCTACAGATGCAATCTTCAGGGATTTCGGTCTAACTGTAATTTATTATCATCACATCTAAAAACGATTTCATAAGCGACGCGGAGTGCCTATAAGCACTTATTAACCATCGGTTATAAGACTGCAGTTTAAAACCAGAATGCACGAATTTGAACATACAATTTCTTCAATCTGGTAAAACGATTAACAGTTAAAGCACATCAAATCATAAAATTTCACTTTTGCTGAAAATCAGGCCCTTATGGAAATGTGGATGAGATCACATCTGTTTGAATTATTTCTTATGTATTTTTGTGGAGACCATGTACGGCCGTCGATGTGTTTGCAGTTCGGTGGTTTTGTGTTGTTTTTACCGTGTGTGGTGAACTAGGTTCATGCTTCACTAGGTGTATAAGAAGCTTCAGATTACGATAATGAATTTTTATGCAATGTAATGATTACACGGCGATCATATCCCAAACGACAGTAATACTCAGAATGGGTCTTTCCTTAAGAGTCATAAAAAAATTTGCTGAGAACGATTAACTCGTCAAAAATGTTACTCTTATTTACGTAATTATTAATTAGAAACAAAACAGTATGTCCAACCTTCGAAAAAAATTTTACCGTTTTTCTGTGGTAAGCTTCTCGATATCTAAGTACATAATTTTATTTAGCCAGAGTTGCATATAACGTTTTTACAATTTCATTTGTGTCTCCTAACAAGCTTGCAGCAGGCAGATAAGTCACAGTTTGTACTGTAATTATCAGAGTTATATGAAGAACACCTCTTGTCAAGGTGTAAAGATAAACCAATCCCATGACAGGCCTGGGCAGGCCCTGAGAGTTCCAGGAGTTTGAGGCTCCCAGATTTCAAGACAATCGGCACATGAAGGTAGTAAGGTTATCAGCTCTACGTACCGGCCGCCTTTACTCCCCAGGGAATATTCCTGGTACTCATCTTTGTTAGAGGCTGAGTCAACCCCGGGGCCATAATACGACCGGAAGGATTACGTCAATGAAAAATTCCAATGACAAAATTGAGAATCGAGCCCGCGACCTTTAGGCTTGTAGTGTAGTGCCTCAACCAACTGCGCCACCGCGTGTCCCCTCCCAAGGTGTAGGAGATCCAAATAAATAAGAAACTACTAATTTATGACTCAAAAATAGTTGTGATTCTTATTATAAACCTTTTGTTACAAGTCGGTGTTTTAGATAAAAATCGTCAGACTCTAATATCAGGTCTGCTCAACCTAACTAATGATGGCAACTTTGGTGATGTTTGGTCTACATGCTGGTGACATGAAATTCAATATATGAGGGGAAGACAGAATACGTATACAAATAATTGTATTATATTGTTAAATTTATCTTGGTTTTTCTTTGTGCGTCATGTGGAATAAATTACAGGATAATGATGGTAGCGAAAATGTACGAAAAAAGTGCTTCACAACATAGGCTGGGACGTCGTTATTTTTAGCACGTAACTCATATTAGTATCCAAAATTGCTTCGACGTTCTATTTCGGCTTTGCTGGGGAAAGGTTTAGAAGACTTTTCTCACTTCAAATGTTATTCTGCGGGCACCATTGCAATGTGTTCGGGCAACACGTTGTCGTCGAGCTACGTATTGAGCAGGTCTGCTACTATTAATATGCCAGTGGACTTTCTAACGGTATTGTGCTAAGTATCGTTTTGTAACTGTGCGTGTAAAACGGAAACTGTTCAATGGGGACATGAGTTTATGCTTGTTGAGCTGTTCGTAGCGGCGAGGCGGAGGATTCCGTTCATCGGTGATAATTCGCCGCGTCAGTAAGTAACGGAATCTCGATGTTTCGAGGTAAGTTAGAGGCATCACTGTCAAGGATTGAATTAGCACCACATTCAGTGGTAACGTCGCGTAAATGTATAAATATAATACGTATTATTATATGTATACTTACTGTTTCTTCATTCTGTGTATTGAATTTCATGTTGCCCACATGCACGCCAAATTTTTCTGAAGTTGCCTGCACCACATAAAATTTTATTAGCAAATCTTGTCTACATTTTACTTCGTCTGCGGCTTTTCTTCTGACATTAAGATGGAGCCAGTGCTTTCTTTCAGAAGGTTACCACGTCCCTACCAAACTACGCGGTGTCACATATCAGAGACACTGATATACGCGTCGCTCCATATCATCGTAATGGGCAGAAGTACCATTCTGAATATTCTCTTATGCATTTCACAGCTACAATATAGAACTTCAACTCATGTTTATTGCATAATGTTAAGTACATTTGCTTTTGTGAGTTTTATGTTCCGTATTACACAAGTTTAGTATTTTGTCGTGCTGACTGCTGTTGCACAGAGACGTTATCGTTTTCATTGCAGTAAAATTTGAAGTAAATAATTTTTTTAAAGCGAAAGAAATAAAAGTGTATATTTTCAAAAGTGCTGTGTGAACATGTGACTGGTTTTATTACACAATTTGTTTGGCAGATCTTCAGCTTCTACAGTAATATCAACAAACAAAATCTTATATATGGAGGAGAATTTGGTGACGTTGTATAGGGGCACGTTTAATCTTCTTTGCATTCCCACAATCTTTCAGAACTCAATAAAACTTTTCCTATGATCTTGTTCGAGATTCTTTTGTGTGTGTGTGTGTGTGTGTGTGTGTGTGACAACATTGTGATAGAATCTGCTATTGGGTACGAACTACATTTTTCACCCTCCCAGCTTCTCACACTACCACCTCCAATTGTGATGGTTTTATAGTAAGGTATGTGCTTTGCCTTTCTCCTCATAGCAATTCCCATGCTGTTGTGCATGGGATACATCCAGTCTTCAATTCTAACTTTGTTCTCCGTGCTGTCTTATTTGTTCATACTACGTTAGGCCACATGCATATGGTTAATAATAAATTTTGATTTTTGTACAATTATCATAGTGATTCTCCGTAGGACTACTTATAGAAAACTTAAGTTCAGAAATGTGAAATTTGAATCAATGATATATAATTAGAATTGCAGATAATTACACGTAAATGTATATGTGTATGATTGAGTTACAGATTTCGGTACTTGCAAGACAGGTACCTCTCGATTATACATATTGACACTAATGTAGCTTTCTAAATATTCGTTTTGGTGTATACTAGTATAAATAAATAAATAAATATATATATATATATACATATATTTACACTAGCCTATATATCTATGTGTGCCCATGCAAAGCTTAACTACCACCCTGATAACCTAATCGGAAGGGTCGTCACTACTGTGCAAAGTTTGAATTGGTTTGTTCAAACTGTCCTCTTCTTCTAGATCTAGGAAGTGAATGTTTGCTTACTCGACAGGTTTCCCCACCAAACGTACTGTGAATTACATAATTTTCTCTCCATCTCAGTCACATATCCAGCTCGTTATAGCCTTGTAGATGTTAGAGTCATAATTCTAGGCGTCTTGAAGAACCCACGAAATTCGTCGCTGCTTGTGTTATGTCTTAGAATTATCATTTATTCGTGCAACTACTTCGTAATTTCGCATATTCCCGCAAAACTTAGTTTTCAAGCGCTGAAAATTTGTATTCTATCCTACTAAGCAAGGAGTTGCGTTTCATACCTTCACAGAACGCATTACAGATGATTATTTTGTACGTTCTTGTGATAAGGGTTTGGAATAATATTGGGTGGATAAAGGTTTGGTAGCTGAACTAATAACAAGAATTTTTAGAGCACAATTTTTCACTTAATTTCGTCAAGGAACTCAATTTTCTTCTAAATTCTTTTTACCGATTCACAAAATGAAGCAACCAGTGATTTATTTTATTTCATTGGGTTTCGTACATTACAAACTGTTAAAAGTGATATAAATTTGTAAATAAAAACAAAAAACTTCAAATTATTTTACACTTCTGCTTTATTTGTGATCAGACCTCGTATATTTGTAGCAGACAAACATAGTTCGGTTAAGCTGCTGAGTAGTGGCATGGCTCTCATGTGGTAATATTACTTTCCATTCCACTTGTTTCTCTTCGCTTGTCGGTGCTGTGTTTTACTGCTATCGAAGGCACATATTCTGGGTACGACTCACAGCAGTCTCCTTGCTGTTCCATAAGGATTGCTCATTTTTAGCCCTTTTATTCGCCTCCTATCTTACTTCGTGGCTCTCATTTCCTTCACACACAACTTCTGCATTTTGTTACTATAATCTCCTTTTTTTTTTTGTTTTCACTCAAGCTCTCAGACATTTTTCCTTAACCATTTTCATCCCTTTCTGTTTCTTCTGATTTATTCCATTTTTACAGTTTCTTCGACCTTGTGTTTAATACAAAATATATCGAGTCTTTTTGAGTTTATTGACAATTTGTACAGTAGAAGCCACAATTAGCTTACTGGCGTCAATGAATTTCTGTCCGTATATCCTAAACTTATTGTCCGATTTGGACGTTATTAAACTTTAGTGAATTTCGTGGAAGTCGGCAAAGGAAAGGCCGCACATTTCTGAAGCGGATGAAGCAACTTAACCCTTTAAAGAAGAAGCGCAGACTGTTTTATTTAAAGACCCAGTCCGTACCGCGCTGTAAACACTTTTCATCTCGGTTATAAAAACCAATCAGTTTATGGTGTAAGTGGCACAAGTCGCTGTTTGTTGTGAGATAAATAAAAAAAAAACACATAAATACGGTGTGGGCAGAGCGCACAGTTGTTGAATGTTAAACTGGTGGTGTATCACGTAGCCAGTAGGCTTCAGAAGATTAACCTGCGCGCGTGTTCCGTGAAACCATATGACAATTTGAAAGTGAATAACTCGTTTGTGAAGTTTATGTACCACTTAGTACGTCACGCAGTACTGTATTTTCAGTCTTGTTTTACAAGGACTAGTATTACACTGTAGGCTACGTCACAGTGCATACTTTAACTTCATGCTAACACAGCACATAGTGCGACCGTCCAAGGTATGTGAGACAAAAGCAACATCTCATTTACATACCTGAAATTTTGTGTGGTAATACACCATCTGAATATATGCAGATTTTAAGGCAGTTTTGTGTTTAATGTAGAACAACTTCAAGGTGGATGTTTGAAACATAAATTATTGTTGCTGAGTTTCTTCACTGACGAACCGCAGGGACTGAAGGTTTGATAAATTAATGGCCAATTTCAATATAAAACTTTCGTCTGCATGTCGATAACAACAAAAAATATAATTACCGTGCAAACCTGGAGACCGTTTACTTAAGGTTTAATTTATCCTAAAATATTTTAAATAATAATAATCTTACTTTTCGTTGGATTTTTAATTGTAAAATTACTAGTTTTCAGTTCCCACTAACTGGGCAGTATTAAAGATTTTTTTTATCGTGATGTATTGAAAGAAATTTCTTTGTACCAATTCATTGTAATAAATTATAATCGTTTTATAATTTATAAAAAATAGAACGAAAATTTAATTAGGTGAAAGTAACATTTTTTTTGGCAAAACGTTTTAGAAATTTCTTACAATATTCTGTGTTTGGAATGTACCAGCATTCCCATATAAAACAATGAACATTGTTTCTTGACGGATAATATAGATATAAATTAACTCAGTGCAGGGCCTAGATCAAGCGAAGAACTTCGAATATCACAATTCAGTTTATGACTCATAATTCTGATACTGCTTCTTTACAAGCTTGACCTATTTTATTTCCAAGTCCTTCCCATTGAGAAGGCGTCAAAGAGACGGCATGAGGGGCTTACTTTACCGTACAAAATGGGCAATATAATAACCGGACTGTGGTTCCTCGCCTTTTGTAGCGTCTGCTTTAGTAAGAGGCATTGTATCCAGCAGTAAAGTTGATACAGCGCCGCTCGGTGTCAGTTTGCTGAAGAATCAAAGGATGGTTCATCCGGCGCCACGAACGAAACGTCTATGTGTTGCTTGTCAACAAACTCTCTCTCTCTCTCTCTCTCACACGATAACTTTACACTCGCAACAGATGTCTCTGCAAACCAAACACCAGCACCATAATGCTGCGTTAGTGTTGACGTCAAAATAGTGTCCTTTTTATGGTGTCCTCATAATGCCGTGGTCATAAATAACGCTGTCTTCTCCCTTCATTAATTAGTATTTGTACGTGAACTGCCAGATAGATCTGAAAGAACAGGCCACTCGAAAGGCTTAGGCGTAGAAGGAAAGGTCAAAATAATATTGATTTACAAGAAATGGGATGTAATAATGTGGACTGGCTCAGGATGATGATGATGATGATAATAATAATATATTTAACTGCAAATTGCTTGTCGCCCGGTGGCAGTGGTTATAATGCATGTACATAAATAAGGAATAAGGATCTATGTAATAAATTTAAGTCGGGAGGGCTACAAGAGAAGCATGCAGTAGCAACCTGGAGTCTTGGGAACCATCTCAGCATTCGCGTTTAGACACTGAGAAACCAAGAAAAACCTGTGCCGAGGTGGCCGGTCGCAGGACCTTCCGGATACTGACTTCTAGCCAGCAGTCCGGCTGCCGTGGACAGGCAAGGGACTTTGCGTTTCGTACAAGGAAGGGAATATCTTGTTATGGAGAGCGAATCTTAAAGGACTCTACTCAATCGAGTTACTGATATGCTAATATTAGTAGAGGTTGTGCGTGACTTCAGGCTTTCTCCGCGAAGTAAATGAGATCGGGACTCTTCTGGGATATTGCGCAGCGTATGGCGGTAATTTATTGACCGACGTTTCGGGACAACCTATCATTTCCATCTTCAGGGTCAATAGATCTATGATGTCTTGACCCTTGAAGATGAAACCGATAGATTTTGCTGAAACGTCGGTAAGGGATTACCACCATACGCTCTATAACATCCCAGAAGAATGCAGATCTCATCTAGTAAGAGGTTACTTTTTCCTTCCTCGACACTCACATTGGAGAAGTTAATTTAGCGGTGTAGAAGTTATTGTTACTATTTCGTATGTAAGACGTTCGGTTTAAGATATCTGTTTGGAGGACTTCTATCGCGAACTGAGATATTTCGGAGTATTTCTGGCAGTGAGAATACATGCTGGGAGTTTGTATTAGACCAATAATCGTTTAATTACTTCACATACTTGACAATTCTTCTTTAATTTTATGTCTGACTTTCTGTACAAAATAACCTGTGCAATAGAAAAAGGTTCGTTCATTAAGTTAAGAAACGGAGAATTGAATTTTATTAAAGTTTTTGGCATGACTAATATACACGATGCTCCAGTAATTGGATCTGTTCCCACACTCAGGTGGTCATACAAGTAAACAGGCATATTATTCTTTCCGACATCAGTGTTAGGGGGAAAGGGCTAATGTGAGTGTAGAGTCTCGTGTTTGTGTTCAGTGAGCATGTAACTAGCAGCGTTAGTCTCGGTACAAAAGAAATACTCTCATACAGCTGAAACCCTGTTCGTTTAAATATATCACATCATTGGAAGCGTTAGAGCTGTATTGTGCTAAGAGAAAAGTCTTAGAACTGCCGCTACAGCCACTGACGGCTTGGGACTGCCCATTTCAGTGACGTGAATGCGGATTTATTTTCAGCATAGTCAGCGATTCCGCCCGTACTAGCTCGGGGTCCGAAGAGCATGTCAGACGCTCTAATTTTGGAATGAAACAGCCTAATCGTGAAAGTTGCCACCCGTTCACAGCTGCTGTCGAGGGTAAGATGGAATGGAGATTTTCTTCCGCCCATTTTTTTTTCATGGTTTATTGCTTAAGTGTATGGACAACATAACGTTACTGCTTAATACTTATACAGTATAAACCAGCTAAATGCACATATCCTAAATTAATATTTTAAGTTCTAATTTTTTATGTCTCCTACGAGTTACGAATCCGAGGGTTCATCTTCAGGAAGATGGAAGTATACACAGTTATGGTCTGTTATGTTATACGTGCATCAGTATAAGCAGTCCTGTAGGTAGAAGAGTGTGTTCGATTCTTGTACCTACTAGACTGTTTATACTGATGCATGTAAAACGTACCGTACCATAACTGTGTACAAATCTTCTTCCTGAAGATGAACCCTCAGGTTAGAAACATGTAGAAGAAATAAAAAATTGATAATTAAAATATTAAATTAGGAAATGTGCATTTCTTTGGTTTATATTGTATAATTATGTTACAAGGAAAACAAAAAATTTACTTAATACTCACTCATGCTAACACATACCGTTTATCAAAGTTTCTACGCTTCTCCTCCTTCTCTACTGCTGCTACAACAACAACAACAACTACTACTACTACTACTACTAATACTACTACTACTTTTAGGCCTTTTCTTTTGTCTCTTATGCTAATTTATAGCCTTTCTTGAACTGGCTTATTATCTATTAAAATCTCTCTTTAGATACAATTTCCCATGTCTGTAATTTTCTTATAGTTACCAGCTTCAGCATTCGTTGCATCACCATTTAACTCTTAATGTACTTAGACGTCAAGAAAATCTTTCAGGTCAATCATCAATAATTCAATTTGTGTTTTTACACACACTTTTCTCCTTTGAATTACAAGTGGAAGGTGCTAGTGAGCTATGAATGAAAAGGCAAAGGTCAATGAATTTAACTTAGAGGTAACAGTTGACGAAATAAAAAAAAATTAATACTTATTTTGTGATACAATGTCTTAAAAATCACCAAAAGCTGGGGAAATTCTTTTCCTGTATCTTGTTTTCCCTCACAGTTGCTTTTATACTTGCAATGCAAAACAACATACAGATTTTGCTGTATGTGGAGAAATATAGCCATCACAGTAACGGAAATTGGCCTGCAATTTATATTCACCGAAGGGGTGAGGGGGGTTTACAAAAATGAACCCGGTGTCCTTTCTTCCATTCATTTTGTTTCTGAGGAAGATATGGTATTTCTTTCACTACTGACTAAGAATAAGCATGAGACATTAATTCAGTGGATGCTCGACAGAGTGGTGCTGACATTTTCAATAGAGGATGTTCTTTGCACTTTGTCAAATGCAGCCCGTTGTGTGTAGTTTAGTACAGACGGAGCATTACTCTTTGCCGTCTCCGAGTTACGTGTTTGTAAATCCTATGTGCGCCCACCGAGTGTCTTATTTATTTTGCTCAGCTTCGCAGTTATTACGCTGCTGCACAGGGATCGTATACGGCTTGTCTTTTGTGACGCATCTTTTGCTCTGAATCGTCATATGTGCACTGGATTTCAAATAATTCCTGTTGTGTATAGAAAATAAAATCGTAAAGTTCTACCTTACACGAAAAGCAGTTTGGAGTAGAAATAACACACATACTCCTTCAGGACCATGAGTTGCATTTGGGACTTGATGTTTTTTATGTTATCGGCGGTGTAGTTATGTCAGTACATAGGAACGTAACATTTGTTTTCATACTTCACAGTATAGCAACAAACAGCACATTCGAAATGGCACTTTTAAAGAAGCAAAAAAGCCCCATCTATTCGTCATGTCCTGAGCCAGATTACGTTTCAGATCCGTTTAAAGTTTTTTTTTATCTGCCCTCCTTTTTCTTGTCTCATAAAGATTTAGCTAAAATAGTTCATGTACTGTTTGCTTGGTCATGCGTGCTACGAACAGTGCCTATCTGAAATTTTGTTTTGAACTCCGTTTTAGACAAAATAGAAATTTACTGAACTCGTTTCACTGCCTACCTTTTCGCTCTGCTGTTACTTGATATCCCTTTAGCTCACTCTTTTTCTCAATTCGAACACAAAACACCCTGTATACCAAACGCCCTGTATAGCCGCTACTCTATCACCGCTACTGTATCCATTTCTTTCCGTAGCCTTTTCGTTCTACTTTTCGTTCTTTCTTTTTGTCTTTCTGTAATTACTTATTTCTTCCTTCCATCAGGTTTCGGCAAGAAGTCTTCGAGATGTGTGTGCGTGCGTACTTGTGTTTATGAGAGAGAGAGAGAGAGAGAGAGAGTGAGTGAGTGAGTGAAAGAAAGAGAGAAAGAGAGAAAGAAAGAGTGAATGAATGAATTTGCTTTCTCTAAAGAACTTATAAAGCCTAAATTAATATTGAATATATTATTTAAGTAAATGTGTGTTACGAAATGGCTGCAGATATTGTCGCCAAATATCTGAGCCGTTAACTAAACCACATACTACTTTAACATTCGAGTATTTTATTCAGAAAGTTGTAAATATTTTATTTGTAACAGTGACTCTCTATCAAGTCTACAAAATTAAGGAGCCCGAGGACTATATACCATTGCCAGGATCCTTGAAATTGTTTGTTGGATACGTTCCATGTCTGTGGCAGAGCCTCTTCAGACTTATCGGGCCGGCGGGCCGAACGGGGTGCTCGGCATAAATCTTAGAGAAGTATATGGAAATCTGTCTTCAGATGCTGTGTGTCACTGAAACAATAACATGCTTAACTTATAATACGGAAGTGACTCCCTGTTGACAGGCTAATAGTCACTTACATGATTAAGAAAATATCTGGCGGTCATGGAGGTTTCCTTTCCGTGCTAACAAGAGCCCACCAATGTACTGTTTCTTGAGCCGAGTGAATCCAATCCACACCTTGTGTTGTGTGTCGTGTCTTGAAGGCTGATTTTATATTATGGTCAGTCTACTTCCTCCTCTTCCTCTTCCCCTTCCTTCTACTACTGCCACTACTACTACTACCACTACTGCTCTGCTTCTGCTATTACTGCTACTACTACTACTACTACTACTGCTGCTGCTTCTGCTATTACTGCTTCTGCTGCTGCTACAACAACAACAACTACTACTACTACTGCTTCTGCTGCTGCTGCTGCTACTACTACCACCACCACTATCACCACTACTACCAATAATACCGCCACTATTCTGTCATGACAACCCAATTTGGGCTCGAACCTCGCTTTCTGCACCTGGATTTCTCATATGAACTTTTCTGTTTAGGGTCTTCAACTGATGATCTGTATTCATTTTTCTATACTTTTCACACGTTTCTTGGTGTACATGGTAGAATAATATTAAAAGGGATCTTCAGGAATGGGGATAGGGGTATGGACTGGATTGATTTGGCTCAGAATAGGGACAGGTGGAGTGCTGTTGTGAATGCGGTAATGGAACTGTAGGTTTCACAAAATGAGGAGAATTTCTTGACTAACTGAGGACCTACTAGCTTCTCAGTAAGAATCCTGCTCCATAGAGTTGTTACGGCTTTCTTTTTCTTTGCATTTCAGCACGATACGTTTTCGCAGCAAATTGTAATTTGAGTCGCCCTGGAATCTGAGCGCACTAGCAGAAAGAGAACTGGAGCTTAGAGAGATAAGTCTTTTAGAAGTGAAACTTACAGAGCGAATTAAACTTTCCATTAGAAAGGCTTAGTTTTTACATTCGTAGTTTTCGTCATACCAATGTTTACCCGCCGCCCTGAGGCGCATCCATCTGCAGCCCTCTCTTTTAGGTAGAAAACGAGGATTTAGCCAGGAGGAGAGAGAGAAATTTTTCTCTTCCAGTGTGATATAATAAAAGAGGAATTAGCTTTCGCGTAATATAGAACAAACTGAGGGCTACAAGAATATGAGGCAATAAAAATGTACGTACCTAGACGTTTTAACATCCTGGAATGAGACGTACTGCTGTATTTACGTAGAATTCAGAGGGCGTAAAATATCTCCACTGTATCTTGTTTGTGGTTAGCATAAAAGGTAACACGACCTTACGGTTGACGGGAAATGTGGGTATTTTGAAGTTACCAGGAGTAAATATGCCATGTTTTGTTGGTAACGGTGTAAACAAACCTGGCACCCTAAAATTAGATTTCCTCTACCCTTCCTTACATATAAAGTATTCGGAAATCTGTGAATGACTAGTGCAGACGTTAATTAACCTTGCTCATTCTGCCGTCTGATTCACGTGGCTTTCACCCACTTATCAAGTGGGAAATAATGTACCAACGTAACCAACATGTAGGTGGCCGTCCGGTGCACCGAACGGCCACCTACAGGTGTAATGATACCAGATGCTGTATAATACAATTTGACCTCCTGATGATGAGCACATAGTGCTCGAAACATGTAGAGGCATATAATAAACTTATTATAAAAGAAGAATTTGTGCATTAAGTTGGTTAATTACTAAGATTAAATCATGTCATTTCTGTTTCATGAGATGCTCATTGTAAGTTTGTAGGTAGTTGCATCCTGTCGGTCTGTTGCAAGTAATTCACCGTACACTTATCTCAGTATTTAACCAACTTGATGCACAAAATTTGTTTCACAATAAGTTTTATTTCATGCCTCTACATGTTTCGAGCACATGTGCTCATCACCTATAGGTGTGATGACACCAGAGGCTGTGTAATGCAATTTTGACCTCCTGATGATAAGCACATATGCTCGAAATATGTAGAGGCATGAAATAAAACTGATTGTGAAACAAATTTTGTGCATCAAGTTGGTTAAATACTGAGATAAATATACTGAGATGCACGGTCAACAAAACGTCAAAATCACCGTACACATTTGCAATAGATCAAATCGTGTCTTTTGTTGTAAGTCGTACACCGTGTAGACTTGTTTATGTGTTGGTCCTAACCTTGTGTTGTGAGCAATGTACCATGTAGTTGTGTAGGTGCTTTTGTGTTGAAGGCACTTCTTCTACTGGTTAGTGACACCATTTGGTTTGATATTGGCACCACGCTGTTCTCTAGATTGTTAAATCGGTATAATTTATGCATAGAAATTATATATTCTGGCCCCACATATTAGAGCGTATATGCACTATGAATCTCTTCTTCATCAGTTCTGTGCACACGTTTCCCCACTGTGGTAGCTCTTTATGCCGTCAGGCACATCTGTAGTTCACAGCCTGGTTTTCTTCAGTGAATTGCGTAATTAGTCATTCAATTTCGTAGGTCCGGTTTCTGTTCTTTTATCCTCAGTATTTTTCATAACCAAGAATTCACTCAAGAAAGGTAACTCTCGTGTATATTTAATAAAGCGTATCTTTTTAGTTTTCTTTGGTGGTCTTCCGTATTTATTCCTTTCTCATGTCATTAATGTCGATTATTTTACCAGTGCCAAGGAAAATATTAATTTAGCCCATTTATGAAATTATTATTATTATTATTTTTAATGTCATTATTTACGGACTTCCGTCTTGAATAATGCAAGGTGACTGTCTAAGAACTGACCACTTTATGTTAAAATGCCACACTTTCGGCAGCGTCATGCGGCTCCCTCGTGCACTTCACATCCGGTGTTTAATATCTTGGTCTCTTCTTCTCCTGAATGAAAACATTTAACTTCTTACAAACCTTAGTATTGTATCCCATTCGAACCCGAGCTGTGAGGACTGAACGGTCGGCTCTAACGTAACGACTTCGTGAGTGGTTCGGACAGCACAGATAATGATTGTAATCGGCGAACTGTGAACTGGGAAAGAAGTTGGAGATATATCGTACTATGACGACGTTCGCCGTACGGAACTGAGAAAATCCATGTAAAGCCTTCATCGGTATAGTCGGTGTTTTGGCAAAGTCTGAAACGACCACCAGCCGAATTCGCGTAAGAAGGGTTATGGTTTGAGCCAGCTGGCTTAGTTTAATCATTTACAGTCATGTACAATTTGAAGCTATATTGTGTAGGGAATTGGAAGTTTCTTTGATAAATACGTATAGTTTTATTGCTTTGACAGAGAGACAGAAAAATAAAAAAAAAATAATTTAATAGAGAGGAAAAATTAATAAAAAATAGATAGGTATGTAGGAAGGTCGGTAGATACAGGCAGACAGATAAACAGACCTACAAGTAGACACCCAACTTCCATTACAGCTATATTGCGTGATCTGTGTTTTAATTAAATTTTCATTTTCCCTTAAAATCGTTGATCTGGGACACCGGGTACCTTACTAAGTGAAGTAAAAAGGTAAAACAGTCCCGTTACAGGCCTGGAGTGGCCCAGAGGGTTCCAGGAACTTGGGGTTCCCAGATTGCATGACAACGGCACAGGATGGTGGTAAGGTTGTCGGCCTTACGCACCGGCCGCCTTTACCCCCAGGAAATATTCCTGGTACTCATTTCTGTTAGAGGCTGAGTCGAACCCAGGGCCATGGTGCGATCGGAAGGATTTTATGTCAATGAAAGATTCCAGTAACACAATCTGGAATCGAACCAGCGACCTTCCGATTTGTAGCACAGTACCTTAACCACTGTGTTACCGCGGTCCCCACTAAATGAACTCTGTGTCCATTTTCTTTAGTGTGACCGTATTTCTGTAGAGTGACCTTTGTTCGGGCCGTGAGTGTAAGTTGCGTGTGACGTGTGAAGATTGCTAGTGAGGTTTATTGCTAGAACATGAGCGAAGCGCACGGTTCTGACTTCATGCAAAGGCTGTTCGGTTTGTGGCTATGTTGTTCAGCAGGCCTACTGTTTACTGCACACGACTTACAGAGGGGTGTGTTGAGACGAACGTACAATTGCTGATAACATTTTCTCTCTGGACTCCTTTATGGAAAACAAATTACAAACAGGCCTTCTGAATAGTTCCGATTTGGTACGCAAAATTTCAGCATTCCCCGAATCTGCTGTCTCTCTCTTCCCCTCTACCATTTAAAGCATTCTTGCTATTAACTGCATTGTACTTAGTTATATATATATATATATATATATATATATAAAACCCCCTCTACAGGTTAGCCAACCTAACTAAACGCATGCCATACAGTACACTCGAAGACTCTGATAGACAAGGGGTGGACCGGTCATAACATATCCGAAAACATCAGCCACATAAAACGGTAAGACAAGATACTGTTTCATCCATTATGATTTTATCAATGACTATAATATAAAACTATTAGACGTTTAGGTGTGTATGCCTAAAAAGATATCGACACTAACTTCTCTGTTATTATGAATTACAGACATGCTGTCACAACACCATTATCACCATATATATAACGCAAATAAGTAACTTTAGCAGAACTTTGAGGCTCCCTGATGATGGTTGAAAAATAGCAACCGAAACATGTTGGAG
>Ga0123352_10005480_pt1 | contig 19145 bp, 15 predicted proteins | sample TergutLab28metaG_FD_89700 | JGI IMG/M metagenome (GOLD analysis project Ga0123352, IMG submission 89700) | Labiotermes labralis P1 segment gut microbial communities from Petit-Saut dam, French Guiana - Lab288 P1 | ecosystem: Host-associated > Arthropoda: Insects > Digestive system > Gut ... | reverse complement strand
GGTTAGATGTCTTAGCTATTAAATTTCGCTGTTGTGGTAATAGATTGTATGGAGATCTGTAGACACTATCTGGTCTGTAGACTTTATTTGGTCTCAAATACACACACACACACACACACAAATATATATATATATATATATATATATATATATATAATAAAAATAATTATCTTCCTCACAGAAAACACAATCCATCTCCATTACAAAGACTATCTGGTTAATGTTTATTGTTAAGTAATTTATCAAAAACATAAAGATGCTGTTTTGGAAAAAGGAAAATATTTTTTTCAGTAGCCTTTTAATTTACGTGCGGCACGCGGTGTCGCAGTTGGTTGGGACACTGCGCTACAAGCCGGAAAGTCGCGGGTTCAATTGCGATGGTGTAATTGGAATTTATCATTGACATAGTCCTTCCGGGCGTACAGTGGCATTGAGGGTCGACTATTCTCGAACAGAAGTGAGTACCAGGAATATTTCCTGGAGGGTAAAGGCAGCGGGTGCGTAGGGCTGACAACCTTACCACTTTCAAGTGCCGACTGCCTAGTAATCTGGGAGCCTCAACTCCTGGAACCCTCAGGGCTTGTATTAGGCCTGTACAGGTATTGCTTTACGTTTTTACGTTTATTAACTGCTGTGTTGTATATAGCATTATCTATGCTTTCAAATATTAATGCACGTTTGTTGTTCCGACCTGTTGTTAAACATCGGTTTCAGATGGCTGTCCTCGACATTCTGGTCAACAGTGGTCATGTCTTTTCGGTGTACGTGTTCAAATTATACAAAGACCGATCACCGAGACATGTAGCAGACTAATTAAGTTACTAATGAGAAAAAAAACATTTCCTTACAACCTTGAAGTATTTTAGTGAGAATCAAATCCGAAATTATAATAAGCTTTTTTTTTTTACATATAGCATTTTTTCACAATTGTGAATTCCACCCCATTTTTTTTATAGCGGAATCGAATTAACGACTGCAGTGCCTTCATCCCCTGCTCCGGTTCAAAGATATTTCTCTCTTGATCCCATAAAAACAACATGACTTCCATTGTTCTTATTCTGTTCGTTGGAACACCTGGGATTTCGGTTTCTCTCGCCAGAGGTCGCGCACGTCGCAACAGTTAGAGCTCTCGTGTTCGTTTGCGACTGTTTCCAAAAGTTGAAATTTGAAACTCATTGTTCTCGCCATAGAAAAGAGATTAGGAACAGATTCATGGCCCCTGCTGCCACTGCAAACAGCAGAATCATGATTCTCCATCGCGAACTTCCGATTGTTTCTACATTAACGCCCCTCCCTCCAACCACCCTCTCCACTGTGTGGGTTGGAGGAATGTCTGCTTATAAATCCACGTGCCCTCATGTAGGAGGCATAAGACCATAAAAAGCATACCTTATATATAAGGTAGAGACAATTTAAATTTAATGCAGAAGTGAAGGGAATTATGTTTTATTTCCAAAATATATTTCACTCCAGAAAATGAAGATCTACCGAAGATGGAAGCAGCGTTTTGCTCTGAAACTTTGATTTCCATGTGCATTGTGTCAAAACGCAAAATACAGTAATGGGGGAAGGCTATTCATCATCTTCTTAGTGCTGCCAGAATTACGTTCCAGACATGTGATCTTCTCCTTTTATTTATTTTAAGTTTCTGATTGCATTTATTTTAATCTTAAGCAACATGCGTTAGCAGGTGTAATTTACGTACGTAGTACAGACTGACATCACTTAGTATATGTATATATAAGTCTCTTCACATGTGTAGGGATGACTGACGTCACGTGACGTGTGTAGGACTGACTGACGTCACTTCAAATGTGTAGGACAAACTGCCATCACTTCACATGTGTAGGACCGACACCACCTCCCAAATGTAGGACAGACTGACATCAATTCACCTAGCTGCACGTGAATTTATAGCGCCCCTCAGAACGATTTTGTTTGTCTGTATCGATTCACATAATCGCTCTAATTACCTGTCACTTTTAAATTATTTTCTACTGGGTAATTAACGCGTTTCAATTACAGAGTTGCAGGCGTTAATGACTGTGTTTCACATGTCTGCCACTCCTGGGGCAACTTAACTTCTGCAAAGCTGTTGAAATAACGATAACTGACACTTTGAAGTCTGAAATTCAGCTAAAACGTATACAAAAATTAAGTTCCTAACTGACAGTATACGTATTTCATCTCTATTCAAAATGATGTTTAGGGAAATAATTGCCTTTTGTGAAAAACCACATGAAACACATAAGTACAGTATGTGAGCAAAATGTAGCGGTAAAAAAACACATACAGAATCAGATCATTTAAGACACAAAGAATGTACAGCCGTGATATAGACTTAAACACCGGAGACCCAGCTGAATCAGTCATGGCCAGACTCGTCTAAGATTCTCTTCTCTTGTTTTTTCCAAAGCAGTGTGTTCCTACTAGGTTTCCACAGAATATCGGTAGGAGTTCCGCGAGCAGACGTGGAAATAAATGAATGAAACTTGTGAAATGCCGCGAAAAGTTTCAAATATGCCTCCAAATATTGCTGAAATTTTGTTCGACAATTGGCAGTACGAGAGAAATCAGCGTTGTTTTCTTTTCCATAGGCCGCGTTCCTCGGGATATGAAAAACACTTCTAGAGCGGAATACTCGCGCTGTCTTTTCCAGCCAACAGAGAACTCGCAAAGGAAAAGTATCCGGTTTGGCCTCTAATTGTACGGAGTGATTCACTCCGGTACAAGGAACAGCACAAAAGGCAAAATAACAAGTTATTTGTCAAGAAAGCATAGTAAGATATCGGTAAGAAGATGGGATGCGGAGGTAATCATTTTCTCGAAATTTGTGTTCTCATAACAGAGTTGATGGAGATTCGCCTGTAATCTTAAGCCTTGTCGACTGGTATTTACTGAATTTTTGGAGGATAAAGAAGCCCCATCTCCACATACAGTTGACAGAGCATAACATGTCAGGCGACCCAACGCACAGTAATCATTATTTAACTACAGAATTAAATATGAAAAAAGTCCATGACTTTATTCTCATCTAGACACTTTCAGGGTTTAGTAAATGTGAAAGGATACAGAATTATGGCTTTCTTTCGTTTACGTGATGAATCTAAAGGCCTCTGTTTCTTGGTCGCTGTTGTCGCCTCCCGATTGTTGAACCCTTTAAAGACGAAGCCCATACTGCTTTATCTAAAGACCCAGTACGTACCGCGCAGTAAACACTTTTCATCTCGGTTGTAAAAACGAATCAAATTATGTTATATGGGGCAGAAGTTGTTGTTTGTTCTGAGATAAATACAAAAAAAAAAATAAATAAATAGAATGTGAACAGAATGTGAACAGAATGTATAATTCTTAAATGTTAAATTTGTTGTTGCACGTAACCAGTAGGCTTTAAAACGTAAACGTAAAGTTAGTGCAGTTGAATGCACCTGCATGCTGGCAGAAATGCGACGCTGCTTTGGTCTGTAGCGGCTCGTTTTGACTGAGGCTGACTGCAGGCCTTTCCCTTTCCGTGGGACTGATCGGTTCTCCTTTTCTGTGTCAGCACCAAAGACTATTTTAAAATTAAAGCACTTCGGAAAACTATTGTCCTGTAGGATGAATCCGGAAATATTGTATTGAAATAACACAATGTAACCAATAACGTGTTGCGTTTATACAGCAGAAATTTCCTATGGTAGCATTTCAAACTTACATGCCTACAAACATACTGTGTGGCCACACAATTTAAAATATACAACTGCTGACATGTAAAATACACTCCGAAAAAAGAGACTTATTAATTACAGTCCGAATCACTGTGTCAGAAACAGATTATTGCCTTAACTTACCATAGCTTAATAAACTGGATTACTGTCAACGGACGTTTCTTCCACAGCTAACCAAACAGCCGCAAAACAAAGTTACGTCTGCGACAACAAACGCGAGGTTGAGCATTGCGCCGACACACAACGCCGGCGTTAAACAGTCAGTGGGTTTACAAAAGTGGGGAAATTGTTTCACGACTGGAAGTTGAATTCAAAAAGGATACTTAGGCCTACTTAAAAATCAAGTAAACAATCTGCGGACGGCCAGGGATTCGTCATGTCACTGTCCAAAACAGGGAGCTGTAATGAAAATACTGTGATGGATCTTTCAGCAAACAGGACTTGAGAAAGTAAAGGAATAAAATGAAATAAAGACGAAAGACGGAACAATGAAAAAACTTAGGGAGATAAATATACAAGAAGAAAAATTATGGGACTAACAGAGAAGCGATTAGAAATACAGAAGCCCAACAGCGGTATGAATATTCTTCCATAGAAAAGAATGAAGACCTGGAACGAGGGGTAACAAAATATTTTTGATGATGCTAGCAGTGTTGACCGGCCTGGTGATAAAACTGTCCCTAGTCGAGGAGGCTGATAACGGCTGCTGGATTAGTGACGCGCCCCCAACCCCCGCACACCGCTCTTTTTCTACTGGTCACGTGTCAGGGGTAGCCGTGACGAGCGGTAATTTGGTAAACATGCGTTGGGATTAACTGCTAATCCTCTGCAAAACTTGTCGATATATTTACAGTATGTAGTTCCACAGGACGCATGCCGGATCAATAAAGCAATAAAATATACTAGGAACAATTTACTATGAGAATTATGGGTCTGTGGGAGGGATGAAGCAGGCCATAACGTTGGATTATGTTCCATTTTTATTTCGTTTGCTCATTTACAGTCTTTTTTATTCTTCCTCTCTTAAAAAGGCATTTTAAAAATACGTGTAAATTCGTCCACTTTTGGGAGTAATATTAGAATTAGACTTGATAATAATATTATAGGGGTTCGTTCTGAGATCCAGAAACTTCTGTTCGGAATTAGGAAGAATTGCTTCGGTAGTGGAAGCAGTTTGCCATTTTACGCAACACAGTTTGTAGTAATCATAGACCCATATCTTATCAACTACATACAGAATTTATCCAACATCCTGCTGTCAAAGTTAACTCCATATACAGAGGAAATTATTGTAGATCATTAGTGTGGATTTCGACCTAGCAGGTGAACAACTGAACATATATTCTGCAATCGTCAAATACGTAAGAAAAATGGGAACAAAATGGAGCAGTGCTTTAACTAGTTTTAAACTTCAAGAAATACTACTATTCTGTTAGGAGGTAGGGCTTAAGGTACTCATTGAGTTTAATATATGTACAGAACTACTAAGGCCCCCAAAAAATGTTTAAATGAATTCTATAGTAAAGCCCAGGCAGGCAAACATTTGTCCCATAAGTTTCCTATTAAGAATGATTGGAAAAGGGGAGATGCTTTATCGCCATTGCTTTTCAATTTTACTTTAGTGTAATGCCATTGTGAAGGTTTAAACGAAAGAGACTGGCTTGAAATTAAATGGCAACCATCAGCTTTCGGCTTATGCTGAGGACGTTAATACATTGGTTGAAGGCATACATAATATAAATAGGAACACAGAAGATTTAGTAGTCGCTAGTAAGGAGACTGCTCTAGAAGTAAATGTATATGTTCATGTCTCGCGGACATAATGCAGGACAGTGTCACAATGTAAAAGAAGGTAGTTATCCTTTGACATTGTAGAATATTTCAAATGTGTGGGTACAACCCTAACAAATCCAACTGCATGTAAGAATCAATTAAGAGCAGACTGATGTCAGGGAATGTTTGCGTTCATTCGCTGCAGAATGTTTTAACTTCCCGTGTTCTATCCAAAAATTAAAGATTAAAATATATCGAACTATAATTTTGCCCGTCGTTTGTATGGGTGTGAAATCTGGTCTCTCACATCGAAGGAGGAGCATAAGCTGAGGATTTAGAGAATTGGTGCCGAGGGGAATGTTTGGGTCTAAGCGGAACGAGGTAACGGGAGAGTGTGGAGACTGTATAACGAGGAGCCTTATGCTATTTACTCCAAACCAAATATTATTTTGGTGATCAAATCAAGAATGAGATGGGCTGGGCATGTAACACGTGAGGGAAGAGGATGTTTGTGCAGTGTTATGCTTGGGTAACCTAAGGGAAGGATACCACTAGAAAGACCTAGACGTAGAAAGGAAGATAATATAAAAGTGGATCTGCAGAAGGAGGGGTAGAAGAGTGAACTGGGCTGATCTGACATGAAGCACGTACAGGTGACGGCATTCTGATAAAGCGGTAATGGACATTCGGGTTGCATAAAGTGAGGAGAATTTCTAGACTAACTAAGGACCTATTAGCTACGCCAGAATAAATCTAATACGTGGAATTCGTGTGTAAATAATTTTTAATGTATGTAGAAGTGGCATTCGAACACGTCTGAATAAATGGAAAGGTGAAAGTGACAAATGGATGGGATTTTTGGCAATGTACGAGATTACTTTCTTCCCACGAAATACAGAAGTTACGGTAACTATTAAAAGTATTATTTTTGTCTTTATGTGTAGTAAAATTTACGTATTTCGTCGTAATTGAACAGTGTGGCATCTCTCATCAAAATGGACACGCCAGCCGAACATTTGCGTCACTGTAGTGTATACTTTTAAAAGGAAAGCGTGTTGTATAAAAATGGATTATTCGCATGTTTTTTTTAAATTTGTAGCTGAATTTTGATGTACATAAATAGCGATTAATTTTTTTTTCGTTTCATAACTTTTTTATTGCTGTCAGTACGGTTGAAGTCCAACATCAGAGAAGGCATTGTTAAACAGGCCTACGAAATGGAAAGCTCATTTCCTTGTTTACAGTGGCCCGCTATTCGACCGGATTAGTCAGGTGTACACCCAAAAGCCTCAATTGCTGAACAGCCTTTCATATTATACTCCCTTCTACACCTAGATCTCCCAAGCTATCTCTTTCTTTCAGATATTTCGATTAAAATTGTATATATGCCAATGTAACAGCAGTTTACTAGTCATTGTGAATAATATCCGGCTGTTATGTATAATTATCGACAAGTGATTTCGTACACACGGCGCCCATATATATATATATATATATATATATATATACACACTAAGCGGACAATATGTATATATTCTAAAACATTAATTATAATTCTTATCTCTCCAAGTCTTCTCACTTTTTACATTCTTTGAATTGATTAGTGTAATAATATTTAGTGAAGAATCAGTATTCCAGAGTACCTCAGTTGAAGAATTTCTACATTGAAATATGTTCGAGATCTTAAAGGATAGTAGTTCCCTCGTTCAGTTAATATACACATTTTCCTGCGATATATTTTTGTTTTAATCTGAATTGAGAGAAACCCTACTTGAACCTATGCAAAAAGAGATGGAAGTGATTCGGCAGACACCATTTAGTTCCCTCAGCGTCTCCATTACAATTTAATTTCAAAAAATTTAAACTCAATCGTAAATCAAAAGACAGAACTGTTGTGAAACTATTACAAGAAATTAGTTGTGCAGGTTGTAAAAGTTCGACACCCACCGCCTTCTAGATAGAACCGTAACCAAGTTAACACCACGTGTGTTTGTCATTTGCATTGAGTAGCAAAGATTCAAGCAAAGGGAAACAGAAAGAATAGTTGTTACGTTGCCAGAAACAAGAGCACGGAATAGATCTCACGAGTTGAAGCTGGACTGCAGTGAGTTCAGGGCGCCCGAAGATGGTGCGAATTGAACACCTAAAAGAACAGCGGTGTGCCTTAACATAAACGGAGTTCGGATTTCAAAGTCTTTAAGACAGTTAAAGCGAATACTAAAGCAGGTCGTACATAAGTTACTGCGTATTTAAAGATCTGAGTCGTCACATTCTTGTGTACTTTAAGTTTAACAGGTTATTTAGGAATGTACAAATCGTGCTGCATACTAAACTGTTCCAAATGATCTCATTGTATGTACTAATGTGTAAACTGCCATTACGAAGAAATGTTAGTGTAGGGTAAATCATTTTGAATTTATTATTAATGACAAATTAATGTGCTGTGTAACTAATTGTAGGGAATCAGTTTTTTTATATTTTCCATTATTATATAAATTAGTATGGCAAATGTGGCCTCCATGGTCAATAATAATAATAATAATAATAATAATAATAATAATAATAATCAGTTGTACTAGTAATAGTAATAATATTCGGCTGCATAACGGTTACACTATTATTCATTAATGTTTATAGTGGAGTGAAACGGTGTCCGTCTTTTCTGGACACTACAGCCCTTCCATTCCATAATGGGAATATTGGAGATTTTACTATTTCTTGTCGGCTTTTCTGGCAAAAATTATCATCCCGTTCTTTAGGTGCATCAACCCCGTTGAGTTTTATTTACAGTTAAATAGGGGTTCTTTTGAGTCAAAACACAACTGTCTTATGTTGTTATCTTTATTTAAGCTGACGACATGTTTCGGCCTTTGCACTGGGCCATCTTCAGGTCACAAGATACATAATTGAGGAGACTATACAGTGTGAATTATAAATACAATAGTGTTAATCATAAAACAGGATATATATATCTAAAATTCAACGAGATCCAGTTATCGTTCAGTTTTCAGGAAATAGAATAACGAGATATCGTTGAATTTTAGATACATATATCGTATTGTATGATTCACACTATTTTATTTATGATTCACACTATGTAGTCCCCTCAGTTATATATTTTGTGACCTGAAGATGGCCCAGTGCAAAGGCCGAAACATGTCATCAGCTTAAATAAAGATAACGACATAAGAAAATTGTGTTTTGACTCAAGAGAACCCCTATTCAATTATCACCTCGTTAGTTGCGCTTCAGTTGAAGATGGTATTGTGGAGTTGTTAATATATTTATGAAGCAAATCTTTACCCTATATCGGGTTTTGTTTTAGCTCGTCTTCTTTTTTTTTTTGCTTCCTGTAACTTATTAATTATTAATTAGTCAATAAATTCTTATTGTATACACTTTTTCGTTTTTTATAGCTTGTGTTTTTTACCTTTGTCATCTGGATAATTTGTATGTACGTAATGTTTGTTTTAAGACCTGATTTTGTTGAGTCGTCAGGTTAGTAAACAAGAAATGAATGTAACTGAATCGATTTATTAAACTGATGTAGCTGCTGGTGCGGAAACTCTTCGTGTAGTAACGAAGTGATGAAATTCCTCGAATCGTAAGAAGGACTTTCTTTACACAGACCTGCGTTCAGCTGTTTGCAAGTAGACATGAATAGAAGAACGAGATATCAGCAGGTGAACTTATGCGTGAGTGGGTATTAGCGTCCATCTGAGCTGAAAAAGTTTTCTTCTGGAGAACAGCAAGGTGTAGTGAATATTGATACAATATTCAATTTAGCATTTTAGTGTAAATGTAATTGTGGTTCCACAACATAAGAATTCATGAATTTTGGTAAAGGTAAAGGTAAAGTTCACCCTAGAAAAGTCCACGAAGTCCCACAGGGGAAGTAAAGGTATAGCTCTACTCTTTCTTTAACCTCGGCGCTAGATGGGTTGGGTGGTCAACGCCACGCCCTGGCCGCTTTACCCCATGGAAAGACCCGGTACCCATTGTATAGGAGGCTGGGTGGGCCCCTAGGCGTGTCTGGACGGGTGCGGAAAATCTCGCCTTCACCGGGATTCGATCCCCGGACCGTCCAGCCCATAGCCAGTCGCTATACCGACTGCACTATCCCGGCTCCTATATATCAGTTTCTACCTCAAGATAAACGTACTGCGTTTCCAATGTAAAGACGAAATGGCTAATGCTGTGAAGGAAAAAAATCCTTTATTAAAGGAATGATACGGAACGAATACATAAAATGTGTGGGGAAAATGCAGAGATTTGTAATATTAATGCAGGCAGTAGACACAGTAACTGTGTCTTCGAGTGTTAACGGTCTTCAGGTTTTAGGTATGGTTGAAATGTGTAATATAAATTCTCGTCTGTTGTAACTGGCAGCTGATGTTATGACGCAACACTCACTTCTGTTTCACTCATTCATACTTAGCAGATCCGGATTATTATATTTTGTCGAACTGCCTTGCTTGTTATGCTAAGCGGCAAGACACAGCTGTCGAACTAGCTGCCTTTACAGACTGGCGAAGTTGAGTGAACTATGGGAATTCCGGAGTCCTTGATAACGTAGTCAGTATAGTAGCCAGGCTACAGGCTAAACTATCCGGGATTCGATTCTGGGCTGGAGCAAAAGCTTTTTCTCTTATCCAAACGTGCAGACCGGCTGTGGGGCTCAGAAGTCTCGTATTGAAGGGGTACTGAAGCTTCTTTCCCCGAAGGCAAAGAGGTAGAAGCGTGAATATTACGACTCACCGCCACGTAGTGCTGCTTATGGCCAGAAGATGGAGGCATTGGGTACTTCCGAAATGGTTGTACCAGTTTGTCAGATGACGGTAAAAAAGTGATCCCGTTACAAACCCGATGTGGCCTAGAGGGTGGGTAGAGGTATAGCTCTACTTTTCCATGACCGCGGCACTAGAAGGGGGTGAGTAGTCAGCAGCACGCCCTGTCCGCACTTTACACCCGGGAAAGACCCGGTACCCATTTTACAGGAGGCTGGGTGGGCCCCAGGGCCGGTCTGGACGGGCGGAAAATCTCGTCTCCACCGGGATTCGATCCCGGACCGTCCAACCCGTAGTCAGTTGCTATACCGACTAAGCTACCCGGCCCACGATGATGGTACCAGCTTGCCAAATTATAAGTCGTCGTACCCCAGAAAGCCATAATTTTGGCACTAACAAGTTCTATAATTTCGAAACCCTCGTAGACACTGAAATTATAATTATTGCGTGACAAAAGTCTAGGTCTGCCCTGTTGAACTAATTTCATCCAACTTACAATCCAGCAGCCTGATACCCATTTTGATGTTCTCCTGCCATCTCTCTATAGTCCGTGTACCTGGTTCCGCCACCAACATCCCCACAAATATTTTATCACGTACGCAGCTCATCATTGCCTTATATTTCATTACCCTAATAACATCAGCTGACCTACCTCAGTCGCACAGTGCATCGTTATGTAATATTCTTCCTAGCTACAAATTCAGCCCATCGTTATTTCCTACATTTTCACTACCCTACCAACGTCAGTTGACATGGTTATGTAATGTCCATTCAGGCTACATACACAGCCGATAGTAACATCATATACAAAGAAAATAATGCATACAGCAAATGTGGTAAATTATAACTCAGCAGCTCATCGATTTTCACAAGCTCACATCACATTCTAGCTGATTTACCTTCTGTCTTAGCAACTACAGACAGCTTACGAAGCACTAAAACCACGGGAAAAATTAAAGGGATATTGATGAATGTAATAATAATAATAATAACTTAACAGTCAAAATGTTGGGCCACTTCGTGACCCATTCCTTCGACTAACAACAACAAAATTACAATAGTAGTCACTGTAATAGCATTAGTAGCAGTAACAATCTGTGGTACTAGCAGTAACAAAAAATTTGCCGCTTGTGCTGTTAAAATACGCCATTCGGTGGCAGATAAACCCAGAATTTGATACAGCAACACCAAGAAACCTTAGTATTAACAAGACGTGCAATGTACGGATAACGTAACATTCAGGCGTGTTCGTGCAAAAATTGTTGCAGTTGAACAGCAATAAGTATTAAATATTCTGAGTGTGTTTGTAGCCTTAGGTACCCAGCATGCAATGCGCATGCGCCATGTTGTCGCGACCGGCTGTACAATATTTTTCCACGTTATCTCATTAACGGCAAAATAAAAAAAAAATAATATTGAACATAAAATTTGTGTTTCGATCTTCTCTGCAACTTTTGTCTGAAACGTTTTTCATTATAGGAAGAACTGAGCGAGATGTTATCAAATATGTACATCGGTCTTAATGTAAAGTACCATTTATTCTTGTCCGATTTGAACGAAACTTTAATTTTCTTGACAGATTTTCGAAAAATACTCAAATATCAATTTTCATGAAAATCCGTCTAGTGGGAGCTGAGCTGTTCCATGCGGATGGACGGAGAAACAGGCAGACGGACAGACATAACGAAGCTAATTGTCGCTTTCCGCAAATTTAGCGAAAGCGCCTAGAAACTGCCACCAAGCCTGTTGAACGTTCTACGGTACCTACACTGAAATACCGCTTAATAAAATTGATAACCCTAAACATAACGACAGATCCTTTTTGAGGAGATCGCGCTAAGGTGGAGGCCCAGACTACAGTCGTACAAAAGAAATAAAATAAGTTTTTAAACGTGCGACAGTGTGATAAATATCTTTCCGATTCGGAACGTAATTAAGGAATAAGCATCGACTCGGGGTGTTTCATAACACGCACAAGAAGAGCAGCAGTTGGCATTTACTCTTTACTCGCGGGGGTCATGCTGGGTAATGTCTCCTGCTCCCACCCGCCCATATCTTTTAATTTCAAAAAATGTCTTTTCTCTTATTTCAAAAAGGGTGAAGAAAAAATCTCCCATTTGTCATTTAAGTTTAATTTCCTTAGCGATAATTCTGTCATTGAAACGAAGGAAATAGACGACTTTCCGAACGCACTTCGAGCATTTGGAACAAAGTTTGTTCCAATAATTATTTTCGCAGTTCTAGTTACATGTTACTGCAGTCATCCTAAGTGGGGGGGAGGGGGGGGAGGAGGAGTGAGGCGTAGAAATATCCAAGCGACATTTTATTTCGATAGGAAACTCTTGTGTTTTAATGAAAATTACAACTGATGTACATTTAAAAAACATTAGACGCTAAGAGTGATGCTTTTAAAACCGTACACAAACAGAAAACACGGTATTTTATATGTGACAGGAAATAAAACATCAAAGGGCATTCATAAAATACGCTCGAATTGTCCTCCATTTTTTTCAGAATATGTGCATGGATTCTCTCGACCGTTCTTTTCCTCTTTTACACTGAACCGTACTTTTCTATTATGCTGAAATGGCTCATCCTCCGTCCTGACACAACAGACCAATTTCGATGGTGGATTTTAGGCGCATTAAAAATTTTGCGAAAAATGGTTATTAGCTTCTTGACGTCAGTGTCTCCGGTTGTTGTTCCCTCTACCGCATAGAACAACTGTCCCTCCACTGAAATTATTTTCGTAAAATTTGATATTTTTACTGCAATGTGTCGAACAGATTCAAGTTTGGATATGACCAGATGAAAATAAGAGAGAATCTACATGAACACCCGCGTATATTAACGAGGATATCTGACCGTTTAAGCGATAGTTACACGAAAGAGAAATTACGACCTGAACATGATATGGAGCCACGAAGATGCGATTTACGTGCCAGGTAACTAAGAAAGAAATACAATAATAGTAACCAGAATATACTGATAGTAGCAATATTTGATTCTGTTGCTTTTTTTTTATTACAATTACGCAATATGGCGCCACACGGAAACAGTTTAATTTGATATGGTGTGACGTAATAACTCGTGACTTTCCTTCGAGTTATTACGTCACATTCCCAAGGAGTTACTGCGTCACGTACCTAGGCAGTTACTAACTTTCTTCAAACGATTTACGTAATACATAATTAAGGAAAACAAAATATACAATAATAAAATATAATAATTCATATTTATTGAATATATCTGCGAACAGGAATTCCGTTGTGTAGGTAAATTACGAATACACCTGCAAGTTGCATACGAAATGTAATTCTTAAGGTAAAAACTACCACGCATTTTGACGGAGTGAAATTTTGAGGTCATGTACACCCGATACATTTTCAGAAAACATAGTCCATTTCCTCAAAGTAACATAACATACGTATAATGTAACATTGAGGCGCATTTGCGTAACCATTGTTGCAATGGAAAATCAAGAAGCAGTACATATAATGAGTGTTTGTAGCCTTAGTTATCCAGCATGCAAAGCATATGCACCGTATTATATTGTCCTCTGTGGCTCTACAATGTTTTTCCACACAATCTGATAAACGGCACGATTTTCGGAAAAAGGTTATTGAATATAAAATGTGTGTTCTGGTCTTCTCTACGACTTTGAAACATATCCCTTTCTTAGGAGAAGTGAGCGAGATATTGTCATTAATGTACATGCGTATTCATTTAATTAAGCTGTTATTCTTGTCAGATTTTAATGACAGCTGAATTTTCTGGATAGTTTTTTTTAAAAATACTCAAATATCATACTTCATGAAATCTGTCTAGTGGGGGCCGAGTTGTTCCAAGTGGATGGAGAGAGAGATATACAGACAGACAGACAGATAGACAGCCAGATAGACAGACAGACACGACGAAACTAGTAGTCACTTTTGGCAATTTTGCGAAGGCGCCTAAAAACGTATTTGCAGTTGTGAGGAACAATGCATGTTTGATTACAGTATGATTGCAGTGGATTAAATCTGAAGAGTGTCCAGGATGTCAGAGACCTGAACGTACCTCAGTCTTAAGTTATTTGTAAATTTCCTCCTTTAATAAGATTGTGTAACACCGAAGATTATAAATACCGGGTTATCTAGAACGCTTGGACAAACTTCAGGAGTGAGTTCTCCACACCAAGCAAGGACATATTTTACCTCAATATTTCCACCAACAGTTTTCGAGGCACTTCGCAACAATGTGTTGACCTCATTCTTTTATATTTTAATCTGTGAAACACTTTACAACCCTGGTGCAATCAGCTCCAATTGAAATGAAGATACACTTCGTAAAAGCACGTTGGATGCCTCTGAGGCCATTCGTAACCGACCTAGGACCTTTGAAGGTGCGACGGTCCATGATCATCAGTTTCTATGCGTTTATTGATTCAGGTGGCGGTAATTTTGAGTATTTGTTGTGAATTGGACTTGATAACGAATAACTCACCATTTTTATCTTGTTCGTGTCCGTGCAATTATATCACTGTTTCGCACAAAAACCGACCAATGCGTACATTGATTATTAACAACACTTTATTGATACTGTGTCACATATTTCAGCCCTTAAACAGCTGAAACAGATGCATTTCAACAGCAAGGTAAACAAAATGAATTACCAGGCATAAATTTCAGTTTAGTGACCTGCGTGTAATATATTACGTGGCTAATTACGTAGCAATCACGTAAGGAGATGGACTGAGTAACATAAGCACATTCACTTCTTGCCTAACAGCACACTACAGTGCGTTTCCATTACGTCAATCAGTAGGTTAATGTTGTTTATTGGCAATAGTGCTCTTACTTGTAACAATAACATGTAACAAATGAAGACACCGTGCGTGAAAGATGCAGATTTTTTATGTCACAACATGTGGAGACCACGTGGACTGTACGAGGGGGTGCTGATAAGTCCTTAGCCCGACCTATTTCCCGATGTCGTAGGACGCAATCGATAGTGTCGCTGGAAAGAGGGGTCTGTTCATGTGCTGAATTGCAAGTCTTTTCTTGTTACAGAGGCTGAAAGTAAGCATGTCAGGCGACGCGCGCGATTTCAACAACATCGAGACGTGAGCTGTCATCAAGTTTTTTTCCTGCAAGGCAAATCGCTGAAGGAAATTCACGCCATTCTGATAGAAACATTAGGGGAACATGCACCATCGTATGCCACCGTCAAAAACTGGGTAGCCCAGTTTAAAGGTGATGCTTTTTCCACCTGTGATGCGCCTTGTCCTGGACGAAACAAAACTGGGACCACCTCAGAGATCTTTGATCAAATTCAAGAGCTAATCTTGGAAGACCACCGGATTTCGGCTAAATCAATAGCTGAGCAACTGGGCATCTCACATGAGCGGGTTGGGTCCATCACTCATGAAGATTTGGACATGCGCAAGCTCTCCGCGAAGTGGGTCCCGAAATGCCTGAACGGGGATCAAAAACGTCAACGGTGTCTGTCGTCTGAGCAACTTTTGGAGTTTTTTTCGACGCGATCCAAATGATTTTCTGTCGCGATTGGTGACCACGGACGAAACCTGGTTATATCACTATGACTCGGAGACAAAGCAACAATCAGTGGAGTGGCGGCATAGCGGCTCACCCCGCCCCAAAAAATTTCCTGTGCAAAAATCCGCTGGAAAAGTTCTCGCCTCGATTTTTTGGGATCAAGACGGCATCCTCTTCATTGATTATCTTCCAAAGGGCCAAACTATCAACGCGGAGTATTACTCATCTCTGCTGGTGCAGTTGAAGGACCATTTGAAGGAAAACACCGCGCGAAGGTCACCAAGTGGGTCTTGTGCTTGCACAACAATGCCCCGTCTCACCGGGCATTTGCAACCCAGAAGAAATTGGTCTACCTGGGCTTCCAATTTCTTGATCACCCACCCTATTCTCCGGATCTGGCCCCGTTGGACTACCACCTGTTCCCTGGACTGAAAAACAAGTGAAAGGTCGCCATTTTTCGTTCGACGCGGAGGTCATTGATACCACGGAGACCTGGTTGGACAGAAAACCTTCTGATTTTTTGTTGAGTGGCTTGCAAAAGTTAGAGGAACGGGATAAGAAGTGTACTGAGCTTCATGGAGAGTATGTTGATTAAATCCCGAGTTTGGTCGCTGTAGCTTGTTTCATTCCTGGTCGGGCTAAGGACTTATCAGAACCCCCTTGTAAATTCCTTCTGTGTGTACCACATTGGCCCTCTGTACTTGTACTGGGGAGAAGATGGGTTGGAATCCCAGCCTGCTGTTCGGCTGTTCTGTTATTTTATGGCCTTCTTCAGAGTCTCCAGGGAAAGATTTGGGACAGTACACCTACTAGACTATGACCACTTCCAGCCAAATCTTAACCAATTCATCAATCGTCCTCGCATTGCCGGCTACGGTACTGGACGTTGTACGGCGTCGAATATTAGGCTGACTGATGAATCATTAATTAGAAATAATTTTGAAAGAAACTGTAGAGGTCTAGCCGTGGTATATTTCCTGAATTTAACTGGAACACTGAGGAAAACGACGAGAACCCTCTTCCCCCAGCATATTTCGTATCCCTGCCACGATTAGAAGTAGACACTTCCTGCGCCAAATTTGTGAGGCTAATCACAAAACAGATCAAAATATATTATTAAATTTACTAGCTTTCCACTGCAGAAAAACCCGAAACGAAATTTTAAAGCTTTTTTTTTTTATTCTCAGTGTCTTGTTCGTCATTCTTCACCTTTCACGTCCATCTTTAAAATAGAATCAAATCCACCAAAAGCTCACATGGCTACTTTAAACATTACAGTTCTGTCTTTCTTTACCACGGAACTGAACTTTCTATTGACTTGAAATAACCTGCATTAATTAACATGGACCTAAATGGCTGCTTGTAATTTTAGCAGTACTCCCAGAGCTTTTCTTATGAAAGAAAAAATTGACGTGTATTGGAACTCATACGTATAACATAAACTTAAAAAATTTTTTCCTTCCTGAAGTAAACAAGATTTATTTTAACGCTTATTCTACGTCATTATTACCTTCTGAGATAACAAGTGTGAAACACAAAGGGCCTGATGTCGTACTGTTAGCCCCTGTCACTGTCTCATTCTCGGCGCGATATGTACCAGTGACTAAGAAGTTCAGACTTAAAACTTCATGTTTCATTAGTATCGTTTTAAAGCCCAAGACTTATCTAAACAAAGAATAGAACTGCACTTGCCACTTGCCACTTGCCATCTGACAGTGAACACTCTGCTCTTCCTTTACAAAAACCGCCCTTTCAACAAGGCTCAATGAAATAATCATTGTTTATTGTGAGGACTGTACGAAACGCTTAAATCCACTGTGTGATGAAATGCTGGATATTTAGACGCCTTCACATAGCAGTTGCGAAAAGCGAGTCCGTCTGTCCGTCCGTGTTCTGTTTGTCTGCACAGAATACCGTGACACCCAGCAGACAGATTTTCGTGAAATTTGTGGAATGGGATTCTTTCTATAATTTGTTGACATTTTCAGATTTCGTTGCATACGTTTAAAAGTAACATACACTTTACCTGAACACCCGTACGCATTTATAATATCTCGCTCTGATTATTCTTTATAATTGCGACACACTGTGTTTTCTGTGAGGTGCGACTGAGACCGAAGATGTCGATCTAACAATAACGTTTGAACTTGATCAACTTCGTCATTTATGAATTAACTAAAAGAAATACGATATGTCTGCTTGACCAACATACGGATCATAATCTATTGTAAGTCTGTTGCTAAGATACAACGTGTAAACCTGGAGAGGCACATTTCATGTACCCCCATCTTTAATGATTTTCTTCGAATCAGTCACGAATTCAACATCTCGGGACAAAAAAGAGCAATGAACCAGAAGCATTACGCTCTTCGGTCATTTCCTAACTTGTTTAGCGATAAAACCAATCGTACAGATTGTAACCAGTGTACGTCTATTGACAGCCACCATTTCACTCAAAAAAAAAAAAAAGAAAGAAAGAAAGCGTAAATAAATCTGTTCAACTTAAAAACACGCACTTCTCTTTAGTAACATCCGTATTTCCCTCAGGGAAAGAAGCTCATAGGTTGTGGGCTGTTACTGTTGAGGCGATGCGTGTGGTTTATGGGCGAGTGAATTACCATAGAAATGAATTAGACCAGCGTCTGTGCGTCGCCGCGATATCGCATATTGAATCCGACACATGTGGGGGTGCCGAACCGTGCTGGGACAGGCGTACCGTCCCTTGGGAGATGGACATCCGTCGCCAGCAGGGTGTCCCTCGGTGTGACACAAACGCCAGGCATAGCCTGACTGAAGTAGGAGACCCTTACTTCAGGTTACTTGAACTTATTAACATACTGGCTGGCAGTAACGGCATATCGACGGCTTCCAACAGGATTTGATTGTTTGCCACGAAATACTGCGACTACAGTAGGCGAAACGGTAAGTTGTATTCTGCACCCAAGTAACTGACCAAGCAACCAATCAACTTCGTAGAAAAGTTATTTTTGAGACGCTAATAGGTGAAGGTAAAGGCTCACCCGTCGTATGCCAAGGAGATACAGGGGAAGTAGAGGTATAGCTCTAAACATATTCAATCCCGGTGTTATAAGGGGGTTGGTGGACAGCGCCACGTTCTGGCCGCTTTACTGTCGGGAAAGAGACCCGGTGCCCATTTCGGAGAAGTCTGGGTGGGCTTAGGGGCCGGTCTGGATGGATACAGAATTCTCGCTCCAACCGGGGTTGAGACACTAACTAATCTCGAAATTTTCCGCTCCCCCCCCCCCCCCCGCGCCCATTCCCCCCCAAAAAAACCCCCCTATTTTTTTTTTTCAAAAAATTATTTTTTTAAAATAAATATC
>Ga0123352_10005478_pt1 | contig 19146 bp, 18 predicted proteins | sample TergutLab28metaG_FD_89700 | JGI IMG/M metagenome (GOLD analysis project Ga0123352, IMG submission 89700) | Labiotermes labralis P1 segment gut microbial communities from Petit-Saut dam, French Guiana - Lab288 P1 | ecosystem: Host-associated > Arthropoda: Insects > Digestive system > Gut ... | reverse complement strand
GGTACTATTATCAATCCTCACACTGTGATTTTGTCCTGCATTCTGATCTCGAGACATGACCATGTACTTAGTTTTATCAGCACTTACTTCCAGTCCAATCTCCCTAGTAGCAGCTACTAAAGTACAGGGTTTTAAAATCGTGATGCTGCAAACTTAAATGTAACAGTAAGTCAGTCAAGACTAGTTTGGCACAGGCATAAATGTCATGCTGTGTCGTGAGTCGCACACATCACAATTTTTTTTTTTTTCACAGTGGACAGTCACTGAAAATGTGGTGTTTATGATAAACATTGTGGGTTCTTAATCGAATTATATGCGAAAATTCATTCTACATTAAATGCTGCCATAAATTTCACTAAAAATTTCTTGATGTTGATATACGTAGCAAATCAGTGATGATTAGTGATAACACCTGATAATACAGGATCATTGCTGGGAAAACGTGTATTGATAGAAGCAAGGCGCTGAAAGACAAAGTTTATGTCCATTGTCTCCCCTGCAGCAAAAGAACAAAAAATGATCAAGGGGACATTTCAAACAATTAAGTGTTACAAAATATATGTGAAGCTGTGTAATTGGACTTGTAGTTCACAGTGTTTTGAAGGATTGTAGTGCCTTCAGAATGGTGGAATTACTGACCCCACACAGTGTTTCATCCCAAAGGACTTGAATCTTCAGCACCACTGTTGTGGAAACCTAACTGTCACAAGGCAGACATTGTTAAAACATCTTTATGATTTCAAGGTAATAACAATTGAGGTAACATTGGAGTGAAAAGAAATACACATGCTGCTGGTAGCAGGAAAAACAGCTTGCGTTTTCTTGGGTACTGAGTTGGGTTTGTAAAGGGGATATTCGGATGGGATTACATAGGGTCACATAATGAAAACCTGCCTATTTGATGGATTTCATTTATTGTGTGATCATTGTTAACCTATTGTAGTGGAATTCTAAGCAAGGCTGTGCTGTGCATTTTTCATATTTGCACATCTGTTCTGGGGGTGTGAATGCTATATTCAGTGGATAACTTTATGAGAGTTATGATGTTGGTGCATGCTAACGCTGTACTTGAGCATTGTATGCTGACTTTAAAAGTAACTCCACGAAAGTAATTACATGAGCAAATCAAACAACAGATGTGCTAGCAGCTGTATAATCCTTGCAGTTGAGTGTTTTTGAAAAATGTTTGTGCCAGCATATCTGCAGTGTGTTGGTGACAAAATGGAATGATACAGATGTTATGTTCATCTCAAGAGAATTTGGTTAACACAACTAAGGAGAGGGGTAAGACATTGAATAATCAAGAAGGAATACAGCAGTGAAACAGGTAGGTGCCAGAATTTCATTGGCAGGGTCAAATGAAACACTTCAAGATACACATATAAGAAATCAGAAATTTTCATATTGACCTTATGAGAGGAAAACATGTCACTGTTGTAGGAAACTGTGGATACATGTGTTTCATATAATTTTGCTGAAGCTGCAGATATACTGTAAAACAAGTACCATTTTATATTTCCTGTCCGTAGGCACATCTTCACGTACTACTATAGCTGTAAATATAGTTTGTGAACAATGGGAAATGCTAAGCACTGGTAAACAGCAGAGGTGTCAAGTGTTGGAACATACGTCATTATTTTGAATAAAAGTTACATGGTCATGCGTTTTAATTTTTCCTATATCTAATTCTGTGTGTGTATATTGACCTGGATGTTCAATTTGATGCAGTCAGTTTCGCATGACTGCATCTCCCCTTCGCCACAAATGCCCCTATGCTTTCATTACTATAGACCCTTGTTACAAGATGGTCTGTTACACTACAAGGATGAGCGTGTACCCCAAGATGGGAATTTGTGTATTTTAATTTATAACATTGTTCCCTATGACTTGCTTTGTGACATTTCTGTAGAGTATGCCTCCATCTTGCTTTTGGTGTTTCTGTTTGTTTTGTCTGTATTTTTTAATAAGTCTGTCTTCTTTGGTAATCCTCCACATCTAGTCATCATTATGTTTAAACCACACTGCACTTGTTTCTCCTTGTTTTTCTGGCATATTGATATATAAATTTTGCCAAATGTGAAGTCATATATGCATATTAGTAAATTACACAATGTGGACTAGTTGCACCCCCAATTTTTTTCAAATAAGGGACAGGGAGCAGTGTACAAAATATTTTATTAACTGAAATGAACTTTTGAATTGTAATGTGTAACACATAATACACACTTTGGTACAGCAAAGCAGCACTGGAAAGTGCATTACCACTTCCGTTGCTTAGATAGGTACTCTGACATGATTGATTGTGTAACTGTTATGCTGCAGATTTCACTAACCTTTGTATTCATATATTGTATGTGGCCAAGAACTGGTTATTGAGCCATGAATTAGGGATGGAAGTGGCTACAGTTTATAGAATATCAAAACAGGTAAGAGTGAGGCTGCTACAGATGGGTTTGCACTGGTCCCTGAAGTTACAAGTTATTGGTCTAATTATGGTCACAAAAGGAACAAATAGGAGAGGAAGAGGACTTGTATTGTCAAGTAAATTACTCCCCATCGTGAAAATAGTTGTGTAATTCAGGACCAATAATAAAAATGTTGGAAAAATTCAACAAAGATTGGATCTGCCATTTCTGAGTAGCTGTGTTAGCATATATGGTTGTTTCTGTAAAAGTGAAGAGAATGAAATTTAAGAAAACACCCACAATTGCACTACATTACAACATAAAGTTGTTACAATTAAAGCGCTATAACTCTGACATGTCAGAGTTATAGTGCTTTAAAAATCTGCATACATATTGCTGTCAGCCAAAACAATTTTATACATCCTGTTAAAAAAATATGTTCTGGTGTTGTAATTATAAATCCTGTATGTTGTAATGAAGAGAATTATTTGGTCTTTTATTGAATTTTAACAATTATTGCACATATATTAAAACCATAAAATTTGATGAGAAAGGTTGAAGTTACTGTTTATTGAAATAAGAATCGTAATGTCGGCATGTGACAAGCCAATAATTTTGAATTCGAGAAATTGCTTTATAGGTTTTTATGGTAGGAATGGAACCAAGATCAATGATTTGTTCAGGACCTGCACTATTGCAAAGCTGCAACAATGTGGGTATTACATTATACAAATACAAAAAAAGTTTGAGGTGTATCTTATGTACAGACTTTTTACACAGCAAGTTGGTTTTGAGAAAATAGTCAGCTCACCATTCAAATTGTCCCTTCACAACCCATATTTCCCATACTTAATATAAATGCCTGTGCACTGATGCTTGGGCTGCTGAATTATAAAGCTGAAGGCATCGTGGCCCTTTGGAAGATCAGTAACTAATATTTACCAGTAAATGTTGCATAACAGTTGTTTGATCTTGTATTGGCCCATAAAAACCGAAATGAAATTCTGTGTAACTTCAGTTTAGATGTTACAAAGTTGCAGCATCCTGTATGTGTGTTCATATCCTGTGCATGAGCTGCCCTGCCTATTTATGTATTATAATGCTGTAAAGTTCATGTGTTAGAGCTGTTTACTACAAATGCAACAGCTGCTGGTGGAGTATGTCAGGAATCATAATTGTGAATTGAGAAGGGGCTGTTCAGGAATTGCTGAAATGAAGATACTAGTTTATGTTAAAAGGGCATATAATTGTATTGCCTGCGTGTTTTTTTTTTTATTGGTGTAAAAAAGCGTAAAACTTTGGAAGTAAATATTTTGCTATGGTCCCATACTGGAGTGAGGATAATGGACTTGTTTCAGTATATTAGTAGTATGATCATTCTCCAGTATTTTAAGAAAGGACTAATAAAGTCTGGCACTCTTCACTATATATTTCTAATGCAGAACGTTTTAACGGCCATGGGTTGGATCCAACCCCGAAACATTCCCGCAAATTTTAGGAGCCGTGTGTGGAAGTAAGTATAGCGGTGGTCATATGTACGTACAGAATACTGTCACCGCAAACGAGTTGCGGATGTCAAAACACGGTGTTGATGGTGTAAGTGTAAGATGGCAGAGTAGTTTCAGCAGCGAGATACGGTTGAAAGTCTTTCCAGCACCCGCAAGTAGTATGGGTTATTAATGGCGGATGTTGTGCAAGAAAATAACAGGTAGAATCAAGTTTAATAAGTACTCTCCCGGCATGAATTAAGTTACAAAATTATAATATTACGGAATTGTATTATTTGGTATACAGCTGGTTGCTTTTTTTGTCGTATAAAACTAAGCAGTGCTGTATACCGAAACCAGCGATTATTGTACGCCGTATATAACGGTCATTTCTACATGAAGTGATAAGTAACGAGTATTATTGTGAATATTACTTGAAGTGTGGATAATGGGAATCACTTAATGAACTGCATGCAGCTGCTTACTTAGTATGCAGTTGGCAAGGAATGTGTAGTATTTCCTAACCTATCACGCCTGTGTTCGTAATTCGTAATGTGACGGTTTCCGTGCTAAGAAAATGTTCGTTTATAAGGTAACCTGCTGCATATACGTTATAGTAATAATACAAATTGAAAACCAGAGAGTTTGTCTAAATGTTACAATTTTAAAGTTGTATGAAACTAGAATATAGGCTTTTGGCTGTCCCTATGTATGTCTACAGGACTAATTTAAGCACAGAAAGTGAAACAAATTCTAGTAAGAATTTAAGGTTCCTTTCGCGCAGATGTATCGATCCATATGATGAAGGTCGTAGGAACTATAAATTAGTATTTTTAAAATGTAATCCATTTACATGCATAACTTTCACAAGTGCAGATTCCCAATGTGTAAAATTTAGTAATGTTTCTGACTGCCATAGTATTTGTAATTTGTATACTGTAGTCACTGGTAACGATGAATATGCCCGGAATTAATTTTGTCAGAAAAGGTGAAGCCAGGTGTTTATAAAAGGTGTAACCATCATCATCTTTTGAGACAATAGTGCATCTTCAGACTGAGAGGAAAAACAGTAGTGTTGGATGTGTGTTTGAAATAAGTTGTAACTGGAACTGTCAGATTTACTTGAAACTTTTCAGAGATGCTTTGCCAGAATATCCTAATGTCATATTTTGTCAATGCCCTGTGGTTAGCAGTTCAATCATTGTGTGGTGAAAGTGTATGGTAACTCTGGTAGTTGGACTCACATATTTAACATTACTGATACCAGAGCTTACAGTTGGCTATGATCTTGAACTTTGTGTGTATGTCCATGCATACATGCATGCTCACACATGCATGCATGTTATGTATGTAGGAATGATGTACACACACACACACACACACACACACATGCAATCTTACTAAATACACTGGCTACTTGATGGTAAAATGTGTTTTCCTATTTGCAAGAGGGAGAGTTTGGTTGTCTCTTTCAGTGTTGTGTCAGTTTTTTGTTTTTATTTTTGTGCATGTTTTCCAAAAATGAGCCAGATTGTATGAGGTAAAAAGTTGAACCTTGTTACTTCTCTCAGTTTACGTACATTTATTCTTCATATAGTAATAAAACTAGAGTAATTTGAGTTGCACTGGGGCTGTGATTTAAGTAGACGTACATCAACAAAAACGTTTGTAATTCAAACCAGTGGATCAGTAACATTAAATTAAGTGACTCACTCCAGATATTCTTTCTTTCATAACAGTAGGTACAAGAAGTTTTATAATAACTTCCATCTTTCTTTCCCAGCATACTTCCATGTATAAAGAAAACTTATAACCAATAAGGGTAACTTCATATAATGGGTATGAAGCGCCGCGGTACAGGAAGACGACAAGTTTTGAATTTAAATGACAAGCAGGATTCTCCTCGTCGTACTTGGCAAAGTAAGTTATGAACATTTTGTTTAGGCGCTGCACGTTTTAAGTGTAATATAAAACATGTGAAGCTGACAGACCGATGTTTCAAATTCCCAAGGGCCTAATACGAGGGGAAGTCAGAAAGTAAGGATCCGTATTTTATTGCCACCAAATAACTTCACATAGTGAGATGCCTCTTTATTCACTTAAAGTTCAGACATTGGTCGCTAGATGGAAGCACTTTCGTAGCTCAAGCTCCACAATTTTCGTGGATGACACGGTTCCACAGTGGGCACTGTATTGTGTGTGTGGACACAAGAAGAGGTGCGATCAGCTATTCGGTTTTTGTGGGCAAAAGGCACAGATCCAATTGAAATTCATTGTGAAATTCAAGCAGTTTATGACTCATATGTGATGACCGTGCAGCATATGTGAAAATGGTGTTGGGAATTTAGTGGCTGTCATGTGAGTGTGACAGATGAACAAAGGAGCAGGCGTCCTTCCACATCAGCAGATCTTGTCCCTGCAATTGAGGAGACTGTGTGTGCTAATCGCCGAGTGTTGTTTAAAGAGTTGGAAGAACAGTTTAATCTTTCACATGGCATAATCTGGGACATTGTTCATGAATGTTTAGGGTACAAAATAGTGTGCAGCAGGTGGGTCCCTCGACAACTGACAGAGGACCACAAGAAAAACCATGTGGGTGCATCCCTTACTTACCATCTCCGCTTTAATGATCACGGTGAGGATTTCTAGCAGCAAATCGTTACTATGGATGAAACTTGGGCGCACCAGTACTTTCCTGAGACAAAAGCACAATCCATGGCATGGAAACATCCAGGGTCTCCCACCATCAAAAAATTCAAGACATCAACCAGCTCTGGGAAACTGATGGCGACTGTGTTTTGGGACATGCGTGGTGTGCTTCTGTTGCACTTTTCTCCTCCTAATGAAAAAGTCAATTCTGCTGCTTATCAGACCACTCTCAAAAAAACTTAAGAGAGCTGTTCAACACAAGAGGCCTCGGATGTCAGACAAGAGGGTGCTGTTGTTGCATGACAATGCCCAGCAGCATGCAGCTTATGTGACAGTGAATCTTTTGGAATGATGGGGCTGGAAAATTCTTGAGCACCTGCCCTACAGCCTGGATCTGGCACCTTTGGACTTTCATGTCTTCCCCATCATGAAAAAGCATCTTCATGCCAAGTGATTCAAATCACATGGTGATGTCAAGCATGAGGTGTAAACATGGCTGCGTGGTCAGGATCCCACCTTCTGTTGACAGGGTTTTGAGAAATAGATTTCCCGCGTGGACAAGTGCCTCAACAGAGAAGGTGACTATGTGGAAAAATAAGTGAAGTGTAATAAGTGAATAAAGAGGCATCTCTCTATGTGAAGTTATTTGGTGGCAATAAAATAGTGAACCTTACTGTCTGGCTTCCCCTCGTATTTTATAGATTGGTGAGCTGTTCAGGTGTTAGGTTACACATGTAACTTTCATATTTGTCACCTTGTGTTATATTTTTGCTAGTGTCTGTTGGCCATCATATAAGTCATATCATAGTTTGTTGGACCTTAGTCATGTCGCTTTGCATGGACAATCAGTGTAATTTCTTTACCCATTGAGACATTGGGTCAGTTATTTAAAAAAAAAATGCCTAGATAAGTGTATGATTTCTAGTATAGAAATGCACATTGAATGTACAGACAATAAAAATGTTTCTCATCTTCTCTGTTTAGCTGCTGAATTTTTGAAAACTTTTCTTGCAGCTAAATATCAGCAGATATGTGCAGAGCATAGTAGCCAGAATGGGGATTCTGAGAGTAGAACAGGTGTGCCAGGAACCATCTCGTCCACTTCTTCCAGTAAAGCTGATACTAACAATCCACTGAGTGGTTTGGTTGGACCTTATCACTCAGACAGTGAGGTTGAAGATGAAGGAAGGGAAGCAGCTGGAAATTTGGATGCCAAAGTTTCAGACTTTCTTAGAGTGAGTACCCCCCTCATTTCCAGTTTACTATCTGTTCTGAACGGTTGGTAAACTTATTTGTCCATTAGGTTAAAAGAAACCCTACATATTCTGTAACTGGACAAGTTTCCATTAAGAGATGAAGCCTCCAAGTTAAAGGTGAAAAATCAAGATCACCTACTATGCCACTTCACCTGCCGTCACATGACATGAACCAGGAATGAACCTGAGGCTCTGTAGTGTCTTAACAAACTGCTATGGTACAGTCTTGTCAATTAGTGATGAATGAAATTTATGTTTGTGTGTGTGGATGAATAAAGTAATAATTTGATTTTTTTAATGTGTGGCACCGTATCTTGAAAGTAAAAATTTTCCCTGTTGTATGCATAGTGAGTGAAGAATGCTTTACATTTTTTAATGTAGTTAATGTTATACATCTTCTGCACTCTAGTTTTATTTCCGGCTACTGCACAAAGCATAGTTTTTGTGCTCCTACATGTTTGAGCCACCTGTATGCTTACCATTTACTGATAAAATGCTTCTTGTGTCTTTATAATATTATAGCTCACCGTTCATTGCTACAGTAGTTGGCCGAAATGTGTAGGAGCAAAAAACTGAAGCTGTATGCAGTAGTTGGGAAGAACACTAGTGTTAGAATGCTTTACTTTATTTGACAAGTGAAAAGATATTTTATTGGATTGTGTAGGAATTTGTTGTGCATTGTACTATGCAGGCTTTATGTTGCATCTACTGTAAACTTATTTTATTATCTATTATTTATTTTTTCTCTTTCTATATGGTACTGTCTAAGAGTATTGAATGACACACTATCTTGAATAAAGGTAGACCAACTTGATGTCACTTATTTTATTATGTCAATTTATTGCTCAACATGTTTTGGATGTTAATACACCCATCTTCAGAAGCTTGCGACTACTTGGTGTGTTATTGCATAGGTTGTATTGTGCTGGCTTGAGGCGTGTTGGTGTTATGTAGCAGGTTGGCTGTTGGTGTTGTGGTATCCGAATGCGGGTGACATCAAGTTGGTCTACCTTTATTCAAGTATCAAGATGATGCACGGTCCAGTACGCATAAGACACACTATCTGATTCAGCTCAAACATGATCCTTCTTTGTGTTAGCAATATCCTCTTTCTGTCAACAATATTTTTGTCACACACATTTGTAGTTGATCTGCATGTATTATTTTTTTTTACCGAGTTCAAAAATGATACCAAATTTTCTGTCTGAACTTCATGAATGATGCATGAATTTAGATTGGGATATAAGTTAGATCAGGAAGGAGGAGGATCTGTTGCTTTTGCTTTTGTTTGCTGTGTAAGATCCTGCGTATTACTGTTTGCATTATTGTGTGCAGCATTTGTTCTTGTTACTTCAGTTTTGCAATGCTACTTAAGTGTTGACTTTCATTTCTCTTCTACATACTTTTTTTTTTGCTCACTGTACCTCATGCATTTTAGTTGTAGTTTTCTTTAATTGCTGGTTGCTATGCAAATGTTTCTTACTGGAATATTGCAGAAGCATTTCTGCCACCCAATCATTTTTAGCTGTGTGGGTAGGGAGTTGTCTTCACACGGGCTAGCTGAATAGGTCTTACCACTTGCTTTTCTAATGAAATGAATGAAGCCAGAAAAACACTTAAGAGATTGTTGTTTTTGGTTAAATGTATTGGGCATTACTGCAAAGTGTACTGTACCCACAGCAAGAAAGATAAAGTTACTGCCTGTGCTTAATGAAGTAACACACAATCAAGGCATGTTTGGGAGTTGAGGTACAGCTCTGTGCATTTTTAGCATATGAATAGTACCTAAATTTAGCATCAGTCTTCAGATCTTGTCACACAGTGAACATTTGCTACTTTGAAGACCACCAAGAGCTTTGGAGTTTGGTGGTCAGAAGGGAAGTAATATAAAATGTGATGGCCATCCTCTATATAGCTTTCTGATGGAAAATCAGTGTCATGTGGATCCACTGTGGAGGTGGTATCATTGACAGCTCTGTGTTGAATAGCTCCAGCAGATATGAGCAATCTTGTTAATTAGAGTTTATTAAAAACGAACCTGAAAGTACAGCTTCTGTATTAAAATGTTGGTATCTTCAAGTAAAAGGGACTAAGACACATTCCGCAAGTGTCAAAACATTTTTTTATTAATTTTTTTTTACACAGGAAGTCAATTTAGTAACTGTAGTAGTGGATTCTCGCTTGGAAACCCTTGACCAGGAATGTGACTGAATCGAATGGCACCTATTGATTGGCTCCTTGAAGCTGTTGAAAGCTTTTTCTTTTTTTGGTCCATAATGAAAATAGGCACCTTTCAGTTCCAGTAACATGTGCCATTCATGTGAAGGAACCACTTGAAATACGCACCTTCTTGTGAAAAATATACAGCATTTGCATTATTTGTGGCTTGAGTTTCCTCCTGTCTCTGTTTCTGATTTTAAACATTTATTTTCTTTGTAGGAAATCCAAACCATTGCTCCAGCCAAACCCCAAGCAGAAATTCCAACATCACAAATGACAGGAGTAGTGCATTCCACAGATGCAAGGAGCCATGTACAAGCATCCTCAGCTATGGGTAAGCCCACTGGTATTAGGAACCTTCATTCACGTTTAGGGAAGTTTATGGTTATTGTTGAAATAAAAATTGCTACATTACAATGGAAATATGTGCATAAGGAAATAGGCATTGTATTTTGGCCTAGAACTTAATGTTCATATATTTCATTTTTCTTCCAGCTTGGCAAGAATGCTATGATGAAAATTCTGGTTACATTTACTACTGGAATGTGGAGACAAATGCAGTAACTTGGGAGATGCCACCTGAATATCAGGCCTATATTGCAAGTGCCACTTCCATGCAGGCTCAGCATTGGATGATGGACCAGTCAATGGGGATGGTACCAGTTATGCCAGCTCAGCATCAGATGATGGGCCATGCTGCAATGAGTAAGCCTTACTTATACTCTCACTTTGAGCAGCATTCCTTAACTAACAAAAATTTGTACCATATGATGTTTAAATGTGACTCAGCATAAAGGATCTTTGAACATCAGAAGTGCATCAGTTAACATAAATTGTCATTAACTACAAAATAATTGCTCCTGCTTTTTTCAGGTTGTAGCACATATGTAAAAAATAATACACAAAATTGTAGTCATCACCCCACATACTTTTTAGGAATGTAAATGTTTATAAATTAAACTTTGAAATATCTTAAGTATATTTTAAGACTTGCACTGAATATGACATCACCTTAGTAGACAGAGGGCAGTGACTCAAATGGTGTCTGTAGTTGTTGTGCATGATCGTGCGCCTTATCAAACATAGGTGGACCCTCTGATACCGTCTCAAAATTCAGATGAGTTTCATCCATGTGTGGTTGATTGGGAAGAAGATACAATCTTGGATCTTCATGATGTCTGTGTTTTATTTAATATTAAAGCTTTTGTATCAAAAACTGTTTCAGAGAACATGAAAGTTTGGTTTGATTATATTGTAAAGGATGATATATATACACACACACACATGATTATCATCATAATCATCATCATCGGCTCTACACCCCTGGATGGGCCTTGGTCTCCTCATATATAGATGACAGATTCAGACCAAAATCAAATTTGTGTAATATCATTTAAGTGTACTGAGTGTGTGTGGAAGTTGTGCCAGATAAAAGAAAAGTATGTACTCTAACTACCACTGCTACTGTAATAATTATTGGACAACAGAATACCTGCATCAGAACATTATATGAATAAGAGGCATAAGCATCTGTTTGTTACATTTTAATGACATGTATTGCATTTTCAAAGAAACATTTCTTTTCTCACCCACTGGCCCCCTCAACCTGATGTCTCAGTTAGCCTCTCAGCCTGGAGACCATTTGTTCTGACTGAAGCTTTTGTCGTATTCTTCAGTGTCTCCATGCAGATGCTGGAATGGTAGGCCTGCTGTCAACTAAGCAATGATCATTTCCACTTGCTTCCCAATTTATTATTTACTGATATTCCCGTAAGGATAACTGTTTCAGCACCAACCCTGAATATGCTTGTTTTATTTTTGTCTTCACACTGACACTGAATACACTCGTACGTGTTTCTTTGAATGTTGGAATTAGACACTTGTTCACGGAATTTAAGTTGAAGAGGCACTGAATCTTTCCTTCCTGGCAGAGTCATTAGAATAGCAGCTCATTGAGAAAATTTGTTTTAGAGGGCATGTCACTGCTTAAAAAAGTAGAGGTAAAGGGGTTAATTGAGCCTGGAATGATCAAGGCAGACTTCTTCTCACCTCCTTCGTCTTCCCAGCAAATATTTCAGAGGCCCAGTTATAAAGTTCTTCACTTTCTTATCTTTGGCAGTTCCTGCGGTAGCAACAGCATCAGTCGCGTCAACAAGGTCATGTACTGCCAATAAGAATAGGACGGATTTAAGGCCCCCTGGAACAGTTGTTGAAACCAGTGCTGTAGCAGCTGCAAAATCAAGTGGAGTAAAAAGGACAAGAAAGAATGCAGCAAGCGATTCTGAAGATGAGTAAGTTCAAGAGTTTCAAATACAGGCAGGCCTCCTTTTATGCCAGAGTTATGTTACTGAATAATGTCACACATATTGAACAAACAATTCCTATTTAAAACAGTGTACTGTATTTACCCAAATGCAAGACGAATCTAATCTAAGACGACCCCCCAAATAAAACACACCTGCCAAGGGACAATGTGCTATTGAAATCTAAGATAATCCCCCAAGAAAAAAAAATTACTATTAATGACATACATTTAATACAGAAAGAATGTTAGATTCTATCTTCCTTTATGAATTAGTGTCACTGTCTCCGCCCAAACAGTCAGTGCCTTCATCTTCCTCACACTCACTCCTAACATTCCCATTCTCTTCAGTTCCATTCCAGTACATATTATCATCAGTCCCCATTCACTGCATTGGATATACAGCACATCTTAAAATCCTTCATTATCATGTCTTGTGGAATGCACTGCTACGCTGTTATGGTCCACTTTGACTAAATAATATATTTATATTTCTTGGTTTATAAACTGACTTGAACCCATGAAGAAGATTGACAATTTTCTCCACGGATGGTGCTAGTGGCATTAAGAATTTTAAGTACATGTGTTGTGGACTTTTGTGTTGCGTCTGTGGTCTGATCAGTTTGAGCTTCATGGCTGTTTTTTATAGTTTTTAATTTGCAGATTTTTATTTTTAGGTCTTGTAGTTAAATTTGATTTTTCAGTAGCCATTTTCCTATTACCACCCTTGAGCTAGATCTTCTCAGGTCCATATCTTAACAAGTTCAGAGTTTGTATGGTGCCCATCGACTGAGAATGGCTTGATCTAATGGGTCCACCAGGTTAGGTGCTTCCTTGCCTGAAAACAGAGGTGGCTTCTGAAACATCTGCATTTTTAAAGAATTTGACAATAGATAAGGCCCAAAGGAAACTTGAGGCAATAACTGTAGGCATTGTATATTCTCTTGTGTCTACACTGGGCAAGGCAGGCCTTGCTGTGGCTCCGCATAGTCCAGTTCAATGTGATCCAGTTTGGTGTGGTCCATTTCGGTGCTTCACCTGCGAATTTAGGATGACCTCAGAAATTTAAGGAAAATACCTCGTTTTGGATTAGAGAAAATATGGTATTTGCTGGTGACTTACAGACCTATAATTTATGTATACAGTTGTATACAGTATATATACATTTCTGTAATGTAAGACTCGCATTCATAGTTTTTTGGTACAGTTCTTTCCGACAGAACTGTGGTAGTCTTGCTGTACAAAGGAACACTCCTCGTTTGAGATTGTTGGCATTGCATGTTATCCAAACACTTAGCACTTTCTTTAGGTCTATCAGCATTATTAAGAATTGTATGTATGTTGCTATGAGCAAGTCTGACATTACAGCATATGTCAAAATTTGTTCACCCCTACAAAGTCGGCTCATTACATCTAATTTCTCTTCAGTACCAGTTGTCTTTTGGGATTTTTTCACTTGGAGTGTAGTAGGTTATTTAGATTTATGTTTCTCACTCCGTGCTAGTTCTGTCAAGGAGGAAAGTAAATGAGCCACATGATTGTCACCAAGATAATCAATTCATATGAGTAAGTGGTGGCGTGACAGTGACGTCACTTCCTGCTAGCCTCCTGTAGAAGATAAGTATAGCCATGGATTGTCCATGCTTAATCATGTTAAACTGAAAATTATCACATAAATTTGAAAACTTGTGTGAATTTTTAAACCATGTTAAAGTGAAATCACACAACAAAAATTGTATAAAATGTGACGTGCCCATGCTCACATCCAGTAGCATTTTCTTGTATAATAACCTTGCAATATTCCACTGTCACTGATCTGCATTCTTTCCAACTCGTCCCAGTTTTCATTCAACAGTATTTAATTAATGCAATTGATTGTGGATAACTACTGCTAGTTCTCCATGCACAGAATTGATTTCAGAATTAATTTTGTATCTTCAGTCAGCAGCATCCACTAGCGTCTTGTGTACCACATCAACCTGTGTATGAAGTCTGTTGTAATATATGCTAGTGTTCTAGGGATATGAGAAGACCCTCTTAAGTGAAGTAGAAACAGTGAAATTTTTTGTTTCATTTGCAAGCAACCTGTACTCTGAAATGAATGCTCTTAACCTTTAGACACCTAATGTCAACTATAGTGGTCGTACCGCACCGCTAACCTCTCAAGTTGCGTTTTGTATATTTATTGAACAAATATAGGCACTGAATATTTTAAACATGGTACATACTCTCCATTTTTTCCTCTTCAAAATGCAGTTTGTTTCATAATTCTAACATATTTGGGTCCTGTATTATTCCCATTTTATATACAGGGTGTGCTAAAATTAAAAAAATAATTCCGGCACCAAAAGGTTAAAATACTAAAGTAAAAGACTGATTTATAATGACAAGAAATAACACTACATTTTTTGCAGGAGAATTGAAATGATAACATCATATGGACCAGCTTCTGAGGAAGAATCAGAAGATGAGGAAGTGGTACTGCCATCCAAGAAGAAGAAAGGCGTATTTAGTAAAACAAAAACGCAGAGTGTATCAAAAGCAACTAGCTACTCAGTGGGTCCATATGGATGTCCTTCAATGGGTCCAGAACTGCCAGCAGAATCTCAGTTACTGTTAGGTCCACAGGTACAACCTACAGAATGTGATGTGAATTCACAAGCTGAGGAGCAAGCTGATTCAGAAATTGTGGCTTCATCGGGCTCACATCATGTATTTAATAATGCTGAAGAGTCTGTTTTAAATCCAGATGGTGTAACATGTGGTACATCAACATTGCTGTCTAATAGTGTGCCAGACATGGGTCCCCCAGGGGAAGAGCTGGAGGTTCATGATGGTCGTGAAGAACCATGGGTTCAAAAGGCTGATAGCTTGAAGAATGACCAAGAAGAAAGTGGATATTCAGCCCCTGATTCAAGTGAGGACAAAACAGTAACAGATAAAGCAGAAGGTTTGACAAAACCGGATAACAGTGTTGCAGAATGTGAATCAAGTGTTGCCAACTCAGCAGACTGGAAAGTTTGTCATTCTAAAATGGAGCCAACAGACTCTGTGGATGAGTCAGGAACTCGGGGTTCTGGTAACACAAGTCCAGTACCACAGACTACTGAAGAAGAGAGTGATGGAAGTGGGGAAACCGATGAGGGAGTTATTTTGTCACGGTTACGTAGCCAAGCCCGTGTCTTAAAGGAGCTGGGCGGAGAGATTCCTGATGAAATTCGTCACCTGATTGACCAGCCTACTTCTGAAGCTGCATCACCAATTGTAGCCGATGATGTTATAGCTCAAATTGAACGGGAACTTCCACCTGACTACAATAATGGCGTTAATAAAGGACAGGAAAAATATGTCACCAGTAAAAGGAAAACACAAGGTTCTAGTTCTAGTGGAGAACACAGTCCAAAACCCACTTCATTTGCCTTAATTGCTGGTTATGGAGATGGCTCAGACCAAGAAGAAGAGTCATTAAATACCTGGCAGCCAAAAAAGAACAAAACTTCAAAACCAAAAAAACCACTATCAACACACTTGGGAAGCAGTTCAGCAAACCTTTTCCCCATAGTGAACTATGAGGCCCAAGCAGCTACTTCAAAACAAAAGAATGTTAGAAGTGTCACTTCAGTCAGTGGTGCAGCAGCCACTGTTGATGTTGAAGCAGAGGAGACCAGTGGTCCTAATGAGAGCATTCCATCATCGTCTAAAAATTCTGAGTTTGGAGGACCTTTGTTTCCTGCAGTTAATGGAGACACTGTTCCTACCACATTGACGGAATCCACAAAGCCACAAGTTTCAAGTGAATATGTATCAAGTGTTGTGACCGGGGCAGGTGTAGAGTCAAATCTTCCAGACTCTACCACAAGCAGTAAGGCTTGTAAACGTAAGATACGTCTAGAAATTGGGGCCATATTTCCATCCACTAGTGTGCCTAAACCACCCACATCCACAGAACATAGTACTCCTGCCATAACCACATGTTCTGATGTTGAAACTTGTCTACCTTCAACTACTACAACAACGACAGCAGCATCTTCAACTGTGAATTACGCTACATGGACATTCTATAATTCAGATCCAAGTTCAGGTGATAGGAGGGGCTTTGGTTTCCAATCAGTTACAAGTGAAGACACTACAGAATCATTTCCAGCAGATCACAGCAGCCGTGCTGGGAAACCGTTGTCACAGCAGAAAAAGGGGATTATCAGTTTTATTAAGGCAGAAACAATCAATTTACCTAAGACAGAGGAGCAGACATCCAGGAGTACCCCAGTTGCAGAGGAGGACATTCATGTTCATGGGGAGGTCAGAGGTTTGTAAAGTCCATAATATAGTTCCTCTTTGAATGTTTTGGTATGTAATATTTCAAAACACATTTTGTTGTGATTGTGTTTGTTTATGTCAATGCAAAATTTTAACTCGTAACATCAGGATATATATAACATTGGGAATGAGAATAATTAATATTTTTGTATTCTTCAAGAAGGAAGTAACAGTTGTTGGGGGACAGGACAGGAATGCAAGTTCCGGTAGGAGGGTAAGAGAGAAAATGGAAGGTATATATAATATTGTGTTTCATGAAATATGTTGAAACCAGACATTGATGCACATTTAGTATATATCTAAGCTCTTGTTGTATGAAAAATTCAATAGTTTTGGAGAACTCATCTTCTAGGCTGTGACTCCTTGTTGTGTTGTAGAAGTTAAAGTTGACCGCGTCTGTAATTATGTTTCATGCCACAAAGATGTATTGTAGAGTTAAGGTATGACCATGTATTGTTTAGCTTGGTGTTAGATACAGATGAGTGGTCATTTTCTTGGCCCCTTGTATGCATAGGAGAATTGGTTGGCCCCACAGCCAGTCTGTACCATGTGGCATAAGAATTTAAACTGTAATGACCTGGTCTGCCAGCCCCTCAGCTCTCCTAGTAGCATTGCCTATTGGCGGCTCTCCTAACTTCATTATTAGTTGTAGTTCTATTAGAATATGCTGAGGTTATTGGTTTGAAAATATCTGTGATTTTTTTCAGCATATAACAAAGAAGAGCTTGCAGCCTACCAGTATGTTGAGCAACTTGCGTATCTGATAACAGAAAAGGTGAAGTTTCTAGGGGAAGGGAAAGACCCCGTGTCTCCTGTGCAAGTTATGGCCATTCAAATTGAGGTAATATCAAATCTGGATATGACTTATGAGTGGAACTGCAAGGGTAATTGATTATGATGGTATTTGCCATCATGCAGTGGTGTGCCTTGTGTCATCACCACCCGGGATCAGGGTACAGTAACCACTCCTCCATGATTGTAGTTAGGAGGAGTGACTATGGTATGTTGGGCAAAACTGCATTAAAAACTTATTACAGGACAAACAGGGTAACAAAAGTGGATGCTTATGGATCTCCTGTCATGTATAAAATAAACACTGTCATATGCACTAATATATTATTAAATCCCATCACTTAAAACACATTTTTGGACATAAATGTTTACACAGTGGTTGGGTAGCCAATTCTGCCATCTGTTATGGCAGTTGAGTGAGTAACCACCTGCATTTATCCATGTGTATGTAAATTCTTCATTATTAAAAAAAAAGTTTCCATTTAATTAATTAATTCAACCATATATATTCAAAACTGTGGTGTGTGAGGAGTCACTGTGTGTAAATTACAATAGAACCCCCACTTCACATTCATTTCCAGTACTCCCAGGTCGATATTCTGTGTTTAAACTTCCTGGTGTTAAGGTTTCCAACAGTTCTGTTCAGATGTACTGCCCCTTAAAGAAACCTTACATGGTGGTTATGTAGATGTGTTAATTGTATAGCAGGGAACAGCGGTAAACTGGTTGTAGTGAAACTCAGTGAGACAGCCCTTGCCAGAAAGTTTTATTATGTGTGCATAGCGTTACTATTTTAATGTCCTGCCCGTGTGTTCATAAAAGGTGTTCTTGGTAAACATAACCACCGTCAGAAGGAGTTACTGTACATAATGCAAATTCTTTTGCTGAACATTATGTTTTACAGGCTAAAAGTGTTACATGTAAAGAACAATATTATCTTACATGACAGGCATAATAGCTGAAAAGCATCTCACATGACCTTGAAGGCTGTCAGAAATTCGAAATCGGCTTCAGAAATTTTGTTCATTAAAAGTTATTTTCCCTTGCCTTCCTCTCTTCCTTTCTATGTTGTTTTCTGCCTACGTTCATGTTGTGCTTGGTTACTGAACTATTCTGGTCCCCGTTGCTTGTAAATTATTGGAGTGTGAAAGAAACTTTTTAGAGGAGTGTTAGTTACAAGGACATAAAAGTAAAGTTGCCGCTGTGCATGCCTTGAAGATCTTTTTATAGATTTGTGGAATGTTTAAATAAAATACAGTACATATGGGGAGTGAAGTTGTAGCTCCAGTCATTCTTAACTTCAGCACTGGGTGGAGGTGAGTGGTCAGCTTGGCACCCCAGATACTTACCCTAAGAAGAAAGGGCCCTAGTTATCCATTAAGTAGGCAGCTGGGTAGTAGGCTCCAGAGTCAGTCTGGTCACTGGAGAAGGGAAACCTCTTTCTCTGTTGCCAGGAATTGAACTGTGGCTCAAAAGACATCAAGCCCATATTCTCATCACTGTACCAACCGAACAGTCCCACATGGCGGTAGAAATTGTAATTTATTGCCATTATAGTGACTTAGAGAATTTTAAAATTCAGCAACAATTTTGTGGCATACGAGGTCTGTTAGAAAAGTATCCGACCTTTGGCCGGGAAAAAGAAACTGGCTTACTTGGAGCGTTGGACACCTAATCACCCTCAAAGTAGTTCCCTTGGGACTCCACACACTTCTCCC
>Ga0123352_10005476_pt1 | contig 19147 bp, 8 predicted proteins | sample TergutLab28metaG_FD_89700 | JGI IMG/M metagenome (GOLD analysis project Ga0123352, IMG submission 89700) | Labiotermes labralis P1 segment gut microbial communities from Petit-Saut dam, French Guiana - Lab288 P1 | ecosystem: Host-associated > Arthropoda: Insects > Digestive system > Gut ... | reverse complement strand
ACCACCATCGGCTACCCAAACCCGGAAGACCCCGCCGCATGGACACTCCCGCTTGAGCTTGCACGTAAAGAATGCGCGGACATTGTCCTCGCGACTGACCCTGACGGCGACCGCCTTGGTGTCCAAGCCAAAAACAGCGGCGGCGGATATACCCTGCTCAGCGGCAACCAGGTCGGCGCGCTTATCGCCGAATACATCGTTACCGAGAAACAGCGGCAAGGCACATTGCCCAAGCACGGCGCGATTATCTCGACAATCGTATCATCGCGGCTTACAAAAGAAATAGCTGAACGCGCCAATGTCGGCTATTTTGAGACTCTCACGGGCTTCAAGCACATAGGCGGAAAAATCCGTGAGCTTGAACTCGCAAACGCGAAGACCCCGTATGAGTTCCTATTCGGCTTTGAAGAAAGCATCGGCTACCTTGCAGGCACTCACGGGCGCGACAAAGACGCCATAGTTGCGGCTCTGCTTGTATGCGAAATCGCCGCAGCATACAAAGCGCGCGGAATGACCCTGCTTGACGGTATCACAGAAATCTACGAAAAATACGGCTACTTCAAGGAACACACCGTATCACTCTCATTCCAAGGCATTGAAGGCAGCCGCAAAATATCGCGTATGATGGAGCATTTCAGGAACAGCCCGCCCAAAGAAATCGCGGGGCAGCAAGTCCTCGCAATCTCCGACATCCTAACCGATGAACGCACTGACCTCACAACAGGCACACGTACAAGCACAGGTCTTCCACGCTCAAACGTACTTCTGTACGAACTCGCCGATAACGGCCGGGTCGCAGTGCGTCCATCCGGCACGGAACCCAAAATCAAATTCTATTTCGGCGTAAAAGGCGCGACACAGCAAGAAGCCGATGCAAAAGTCAACCGGCTTTCCGAAATCATCCTCGCTCAAGCTGACAGCATCGAGTAAACACAAACATAACAAAACCCTGCACTCGTGTAACTTCCACGCTTTGCAGGGTTTTCTGCTTCTCTTAGTACAACTTGCTTATCGGCTTGGGTGCTGTCAGCGTCAGGTATTTTTCCTTTGTTGCCAAACCGCCTCTAATGTGCCTTTCCGACTTATTCATCTCAAGAACCATACGTGCCTCAACGGCAAGTTTTGGGTTTATCTTAACCAATCTTTCCGTAACATCTTTATGTTTGGTCGTCATTTATTAGATATGATTCATCAAGCCCTATATCGCCAAACAAACGCAGGTAAATATCTACATTTCCGCCGCCCTTATCATCGTCATTGCGGGGCTGGTCGGCACTGTCTTCCGCATTGACGCCTGCGGAAGACAAAACGTGCCTGCTCGCTGTGCAACCCACTTGACCCGCAATCCCCTCACCTTTGTGCGACACAACAATTTTCTGAATGACTTGTTTAAGCTGTGCGTTTGTAATTGTTTCCATTGAGACTATATCTTCGATTGTTTCAAATGTGCAAGCTGATAATTCCTCAAGTTGGCTGCCTTTATCAAGATTATACGTAAGCAGCTTCAATCCGTTTTCAGCGTTTTCAATCTCTGTGTTCATTACGCCCATTTTACCGCGAAGCTCTTCACGGCTTATAAGGTCATCGGTGTACATGTCCATATATTTTTGCCGCGCCTTCTGCAGCTTCGACAGCTTGCCCCGCAGTTCTGCTTCATACTGCTCATTATCGTTCTTATCCTTGCAGATGCTGATAAACTCTTTTCTGACATGCTTGATTACCGAGGGCTGACTGCTTAAAACCCCTGCAAAATATTCCTGCAAAGATTCGATAAGCTCCGCTTCGTCTATAACAGCCCCATTACCGCAGCTGCTTATCCCCTTTGTATTGCGCCCGCTGCACACCCAGCGTATATATGTATTTCTGTAAGTATGAATTATGCGCCGAAAGGAATATCCGCAACCGTCACATTTTATAAGAGTGCTGAAAAGGTGCTTATTGCTATGGCGTTCACGGCTTACGCCAAAAGCTTTTTGCCGGCCGTCCAATGTATTCTGTGCTTTTTGAAAAATCTCCGAATCAACGATTCTCAAATCCGGGCGGTCAACAATCATCCAGTCTGATGCATCCTTCTCTTTGCGCACACCCGTTAGAAAATCCGCAATTTCTTGTTTGCCGTTGATAATTTTGCCGATATACAATTCGTTCTTTAATATTCTCGCGACAGCGTTTTGCGACCATGCAGAGTTGCGTTTTGTTCTTAAACCCTCTCCATTGAGTATGATGGATATTTTTGCCGCTCCATGTCCTTGGCTGATATACATATCAAATATGCGCCGTATAATCTTTGCCTCGTTCTCATTAATTTGCAGATTGAAATAATCGCCCTTTGTTTTGTCGTAACCGTATACGATATTTGGTACACGGCCTTTTTCAGCATTCCTCTGTTTGCCGAACTTTACACGCTTGGATGTATTCGCACTTTCTTCCTGCGCCAACGCCCCGAATATGGTCAGCACAAATTCTGAATTGCCTAAGACAGTCATGTTCGCCGTCAAGAACATGGTCTCTATATTCAATGCTTTAAGCTGCCTTGTGCTGTTAAGCAAATCTACGGTATTGCGAGCGAATCGAGAAATGTCTTTAACGACTACCATATCAAACAATCCGTTATCCGCATCACGCATCAGCCGCAAGAACTCCTTGCGGTTTTTCGTTTTCGTGCCGGACATACCTTCATCCGCATAGATACGAACAAGGTGATACCTATTCTTCTGCGCGTACTCTTCAAAGAATTGTTTTTGCATTTCCAAGCTGTTCAGCTGGTCGCTTGTGTCTGTTGAAACTCTGCAGTAACCTACTATATTCACTCATCACACCTCATTCGCATACATCATTATCTGTCTGATACGTCTACATTACAGCATCACCATAACACCGGTTCAACAAAGAAAGTCCTGCACTAATTTGCAGAACCTTCTCTTGCATCCTCACTAACATTTGTTTGCTTGGCAGCTTCTCGCATTATGTTTTCAAACTTTAACCTGCTTGCTTCAATAAATATTTTTGATATGTATTTAAGAGTTTCATCATCTGTATTAGGGTTGCGGTATCGAAAAGTTATCTTGTTATTTTTCCCGATGAAATCGCCCCCTTTGTTCTGCTGACTTTATCCGTTTGAGTAGAAACTCACTATAAATACATATGCTTGTCCGCCAATGTATATGTTTGATATTTATACTTCTCAAAACTCTTTCTGCTCGGTAATAGCAGAGCGAGATTCTATGCCCTCTTTTGCAAGGTTTAAAAGATAACGCCCTCAGGAAAGCTGTCTTTTAGTGTTGTTGATTTTATTATGCGAAAGACACTTTTGTCCCCTTCTGAACAAATACTTTACTTGTAATATTGTGTCATGGTATGATAAGTTTAAATTATATTGTTTATAACTTATCACACATAAAATTTCAATGGAGGTTATATGATGCCTAATATTATCAGAAATATCCACTTTGGCAGGATTATAAGTATCTTACTTATTGCAGCTTTGCTTTTCTCAAACATTGGTTTTATCTCGAACACATTATACGCCAATAACATCGAAAATGTTCCCTTCTCGTCTGCTTTCAATATGCTTGCCGATCCGGACACATCAATTCCTGTATTCAATAACACTCCTGCCGAAGATGGCCGCATATGGACAGATAAATCTGTCAATATCGGAACAGCTTTTATTTACGACATTGCAGGCAGACCTGTAGACAGCGTAAGCGCAAGTGCTGATGAGTTTTTAGTAACACTTTCAGCCTTGGGGCAGTCTTTTTCCGTAGACGCCATCATAGAACCATCGGACACTGTATTTATAATCGACGTGTCTGCAAGTATGTATATAAACAGAGTTCCCGGCACCACCCGCTCACGCATAGATGTTCTGGTTGAAGCACTTAACGTAGCCATTCAAACGATTTTAGATGCAAACCCGAACAACAGAATTTCTGTTGTTGCATACGGCGGCGGCAACACACTTTCCAGAACCGTCCCTATTCTCAGACTTGGACATCCTGTCGTAACCGACGGCAACTTCTTTACACTAACCTCGCCTACAAAGATTACTGTTAGCCCGCAAATTCCTGACACAGCATTATTCAGCCCCGATGCACGCGTTACCACCGTAGAAGGCGGAACGCCCACCCAGCGCGGTATATTCGCAGGCGCAAATATTTTGTTGAACAACATGGACACCACATACACTGCCGTAGTGAATGGTGAAACTATTGTTGTAACCCGCAGACCAAATATTATACTGATGACTGACGGAGCGCCTACAATAGGCTGGTCGGACTACCGTTTTCTAAACCCTGCCAGCGACACCAATGCAGGAAATGACCTTGGCAACAATAACAATTCTGATATGGGGCTGAGTGTACTAACTGTTCTAACTGCATCCTATATGAAACAACTGGTGCAAGAGCATTATTACGGCACCGACAACACCAGAGCCGTTGGCTTTTTCACTATTGGTTTTGGTGATACTTCCAATATTGTTGCCGCTACAATGAACCCGTACGGCTCGGCTGCCGGTGGGCGGGTTAACGCAGACCTTGTAAGCCAGTCTCTCGGTGGAGTAAGCTACAATATGCGAACCCTGCTCGACAACTTTGCCGCGGGCCAAACAATTACTTTCCCTGCGCTGTCAAAAGGATCCGCGTCTGTACGCGAACTGATAACAGTATCAAACCCAAATAACTTTGTAGTAACAAACAACTACACCAACCTATATTTCTCAGCAACCGGTTTAGACGATCTGAAAGCTGCTTTCAGCCAAATTTCACAGCAAATCACCTCTACAGGCAGTTACAGCACCTATGTATCCGCTGATGACCCGGATTTCTCTCCCGATTTTGACGGATACCTTATTTTCTCCGATGTAATCGGAGATTATATGGAGTTCAGAAGCCTAAAAGGCCTCTGGTATGAAAATGTCCAATATACCGGGGTAAATTTCGCCAGAGATATTGTTCAAAATGCAGGCACTGCAAGAGCAGACTTCCTGGCTATTATGATGGCTCACCAAACTGACTCCGCCACCGGCAGCAGTATGAGCCTAACAGCAGCGCAGGAACTGCTTGATTCCAACCTCGCTGCCGGGCAAACTTACGGCGGGCTGTACTTTAACAGCCCAACCGACTTCAGCAACAGAATTATGTACTACGCAGATGCCCAAAGAGGCTTTGTGGGCAGCTATTTTAATCCCGACGGCACACCCGCGCCTGTTCCCGCCGGAGCTATGGCTGTCGTAGAGCTGTATACAATGCGTGGTGCTGCCGTCAACCCTGTTACCGGTGATACCACTAACATAATGAACATAGCCATCCATGTGGTAACAGCACTGTCAGACGGCTTGTTTGAATGTGTATTTTCAGACGGCAACTTATTGGTGCGCAACTTGCGCCAAGGGGACCAAGTCGTGCGCTGGTACATCCCCGCAAGCCTTATACCAATGCGCACAGTATCTCCTGTTCTTGATACTAACGGAGTGCAGACAGGCGTTCATGTGGTTGAAGCCGTGCCAATCAACTTAATTTATACAGTCGGCCTGAATGTTGACCGTATTAACGCAGGAGTATCCGGTGCCTACCAAGCTTTGAACGCTATCCCAAGCGGAGACGGATATTATTTATATTCAAACCGCTGGCGCAATCTTAGCGGCGCAGCCGGCCAAACCTTTGATGTTTCGTTGGCTTACTTCCAACCAAGCCCGTCCAACCCGTACTACAAACTCGACCCTTTTATGATAACTCCCAAATCCTATAATAACACCATGACACTGCCTTATTCATCAAGAAGCCTTTTTACCGGCGGTGTGCATATTTATATTCTCGGCAACAACGGGCGTATGACCGTGGAACTCACCGAGCTTACACTAATCAAAGAATGGGGTGATATTCCGGGTACTGACTGGATAAAGCCTGAATGGTTCCTGCTATACGGCAACGGAATCCCTGTGGGTTCTCCGATATTGCTCGACCCCGCTCTTGGCGGGCTGATGCCGGACACAGGCTATCCGTTCATCGAATACACATGGACAGGCTTGCCGCTGTACAGCCTGACACCTGATTTAAACGGCAATACCTCCCTCACGCAATATACCATCTTAGAAGGTACATGGGATGGTTATGTTTTCACGCCATATGGCCCTGATAACGAGCCCGGCCCCGCCTTTAACATCAACTACTATCAATCGGTCTGGAATACAGCCGCTAACAGCTGGGATGACGCCCAAATAACCAATATCGAAAGAATGGATTCAAACCAGCGCATTTTAATTTTCGAAAAACTTTTCAGCGGAATTGACCCTTCAATATTCAGCAGTTCTAACCCAATAGGGTTTGATTTATTCAAAGGTTCGGGAGGGGTTTTCTCGGCCGGCCCTACCATATCAGTATACTACCCTACTCACTTTACTAATGACAGAATTATAATTAATATGACCGGCGACTTCGACAGCTTCAAAGTAGTCGAAAGAAACCCAAATGCACCTAATGTCAACTGGACTTTAGACTATACCATAGTTGATGCTCCCGAAGAAATTATCATAGACATAAGCAAAACTCCCGACTTGGTTCATGGCCCGGATGCCGCGCTTACCATCACAAACATCCCAGATTTATCAACAATAAGTATCAACCTTACAAATACATTCGAAATTGCCGACCCGCCGATGCTGACGCTTAGAAAAGAATTTGAAGGCGACTTAGGCTGGGACGACATTCATGATATCGTATTTGTAATAGAAGGCTGGACAGATGCAGCCCATGCAGGCAACCCGGCAAGCCTTATATTCAGCGACATAACTAATTTCGGCTATATGAAAACGATGATGGGCAGTTCTAACTACGGCACAGGCATACCTTTCCCTATAGGCCCGATTAACGCTGCCGGTCTTGGCCCTGACGGACTGCCTCACCTTCAAGTGCTGCCTCCCGGATTCTACACAATTACCGAGGTTGGCGCCGCGAACTCTCTTGCCGCAAATGACCCTTACGAGCAAGTCTATGATGTAACAACAGAAATCCTCATAAACGGTCCCGCTTATACCGATTACGGCTTTTGGCTTGCGTACGGTTATAATGTAACCGTTACCATAGTCAACACATATACACGCCGCGATATGCCGGATATTACAATAGTCAAGGAGATAATCGCTCTCGATGCGGACGGGCTTAATATCCCTGAAGGTATAACCATTCTGCCTGAAAACGATATTTTATTCGCCATAGCAGGGCCCGGCTATTTCGTTGCGGAAATCACCTACAGCATGTTCACTGACGGGCGTTTCACACTAAGCCATCTCCTGCCGGGTGACTATATAATCATGGAAACGGGCGGAATTCTCCCGGGCTTTGACGGCCCTGTCATATATGTAAATGATGTGCCGTCAGACACCTATACGTTCACATTAACAAATTACACCGCGGACTTGGAAATCACCTTCGTCAACACCTACAGAATGCAGCCTAAAGGCCAATTGACAGTGCGGAAGGTGCTTTACGGTGTTAACGCCGCAGATATTCCTCCTAATTTTGAAGTTGTTGTAACAGGCCCCGGAGGTTTTGTCAGGATTCTTACGCTTGATGAAGTCCTGGGCGCGGGAGCTACCCTTCAAAATCTCACCCTTGGCAGTTACACAATTACAGAAAATAACGCTGATGTGGCAGATTTTACTTGGACGGTAACTCCACATCTGCCATATACCGTAACCCTAACCGAGGAAAATAACGAGTTAGAAATCGCAATCTATAATATGTACAGCCCGCCGCCGGGCGCAATGATAATCACCAAAACATTTGACGGCCTGCCTTACGGCGAGATTCCGTCAGAAATCTCATTCTTGGTTATCGGAACAGACTCAGCCGGGCAGGAAATTTACAGAAACACTATATTCTATTCGGATTTTGTCGGCGGGGTTTATCAGCTGGATGATCTGCCGCCCGGAACATATGTTATATACGAAAGCGGCGGATTCGTACCGGGGTACATTTTATTCCGCCCGCTGCCCGGCGTTTCAGTTATAAATCCGGGAGACGTCTTGCAAGTACCCATAACAAATTCATACATGCCGGGCATACCGCCGATATCTCCTTCGATAACAATCAATAAAGCCTTCCACGGGCTGACTGCAAGCGAAATTCCTCCGGACTTCCAAGTTGAAGTCGCAGGGCCGGATGGATTCTCGCAAATATTAACCCTCAGTGATATTCTTAGCGGAACGTCTCTTGAAAGCCTTGAATTTGGCGATTATACAATCAGTGAGTATAATGCCGAAATATCCGGCTTTGATATGGCTGTAACTCCAACACTGCCAATTACAATTACATTAAGCGACTCAGACCCTGAACCCGATATCGTACTTGTAATTGATAATACTTACACTCCAATAACTACCGAAGAGCCAATGGGCAGCCTAATGCTGTATAAAACATTCGAGGGGCTTGCACACTATCTAATCCCGGAAGAGTTACAAATTATCATCATAGGGCCGCGCGGCTTTAACCAAACCTTTGGATTTTCTGAGGCCAGGTCCGGGATTTTTCTTCAAAACCTTGAGTTTGGCGAGTATCTTATCGATGAATACGGCACAAGAGTCCAAGATTATGATTTAACATCTGTAACCCCATCACTTCCGTACAGTTTCAGCATTACCGCAGAAAACAGCCATATTGAGCTTACGATTATAAACACCTACAACCCATTGCCCGACCCAACCGGCTCTCTGGCTGTAAGAAAGGTATTTAACGGGCTGACTGCCGCAAATCTGCCGCAAGATTTTGAAATCGTCATTACAGGGCCAAACAGCTTTAACGCGGTCTTTGGATTGGTAGAGGCTTTGGAAGGTATATTACTTGACATTCTCCCGTTGGGAGCCTACACAATTGCCGAAAATCACAGTGCTGTTCCGGGCTTTACAATGTCTGTATTTCCAACAATGCCGTACACCGTTAACCTCACCGCAGACAATATCAATCTGTCACTTGTAATCATTAACACCTACACTCCGGCAATAACGCCGCCTCCCGATTCGCCCGAGTATCCGGAATATCCGGAATATCCGGAATATCCTGAGTATCCGGAGCCGCCTGCCTTCCCACCAGCCGCTCCGCCGATTCCTCCTGCCGCAATACCTCCGGCACCCCCGATAACCCCTCCGCCCACCCAGCCTCCGTCTGAACCTCCTGCGTATACACCGCCCGCTGAACCTCCTGCGCCTGTGTATGAGCCGGAAGAAGACCCTCTAAACCAACTGACGGTAGTTCCACCGGAGCCGCAAGAGCCGCATGAACCTGAAATAACCGATACTCCTCCGCGCCCGAACCCGCAAACAGGCGATGTTCATCAAGCGAGAGTACCTCTGACCTTGCTTCTTGCCGGTCTTGGAATTATGTTCAGTGTTGCTGCGTTTAGTATGCGGAAACGAATTCCTCACAAATAACAATAAGTTCAACTAAAAAATACACTCTCAACGGAGTGTATTTTTTAGTTATCCTCACTTTGCCGGCATAGCGTTATGGATAAGCCCCTCCTCCTATCACAAACAAAGGAAATGCAGCATAAATTATGCACTATATGGTTTATATCGCTCTGATAACCTTATCCATCGTTCTTTCGCGGAGTTCAGAGCTTATAACGCTTTCCAGCCGTTTAAACTCTTTGTTTAAAGCGTGTTTGCTCGGGCTGTATGTTGTATGCGGGCAGCCCGGACTGTGGTCACATTCACCAAAGCGTAACAGATTGTTATTGATAGTCAAAATATCGAGCATCGTAATTTGAGAAATACTCCTAACCAGCCGATATCCTCCGTTAACACCATGATACGCTTTTACAATGCCTGCACGCTCCATTTTTTTAAGTATCTTATAAGCCCATTTATGCGGAAGCTGCTCTTCTTCACTAATCTGGCGTACAGGTTTAATTTCACTGTCAGCCAAAGCAAATACCATACGCATTGCATATTCACTTTCGCGAGTAATCATCATTTTACTTCCCCCTGTTACTTGCTAGTATTTAGTATAGTGATATTAATGAATCTCCCTATCTGTAATCTTACCGATAAGTACCATTCGAGCATTGTTAAACTCATAGCTGCATGTAGATAACGTTACGATACGGCTGCCCTCAGTAACCTCAATGTCTCGGTAATATCGTGCAATACTTTTCACATATTCAAAGAAAGAAAGCTTATCCGCGTCTGCTGTCTGCATTGTGCTGTAGATTGCTATATCGTTAGGCTTTATTACAGCGTAAGCCATAAATACAATTTCGTAGGTTTTATTTGCAAGAAATATTGTCCCTGTCCTATTGTTGTCAAAAAAGTCTTGATCGTTAAAATTTTGCAATGTGCCAAACATGCTGCCGTTTCTCATGTTATGGCCAAAAATAATATTGTTAAAATCAGAAAGGTCTTCACTGTTGCGATAGTCCATAAAAATTGTACCGGCTTTGGACTGATTCTTGTCTAAGTCCAAATGAAGATAGTAGTCATTGTCATTGCCTTGTACAAAAAGGTAGTTAATTAAAGTGTTTGGAATTGTCAGCCAGCCTATTGCATCGGGATATTTTTCCTGTAAGTCTATAATACTTTGGTTAACCGCAAGTGCGGCATAAGAATCGGAAGAAGCCGAAGAAGCCGATGTCTGCGGTGTCGGCATATGCTCCAACAACCGCCTGTGCAGCTGTTCCGCCTGAGCATAACCGCGGTTGATATCCCACAGTTGGTATGCGCTGTAGATGATTATAACAGCCAAAACGAATGTAATGCTTCTAAACACGATTCGTCTTGCTTTCAACTACTTCGCCCCCTCCTTGACTTACAGTCGATAAATACGATGAAGGCCAATAATGCACCCGCAGATGCTATCAGCGCAATCCAAAGCCATGGATTGCTGAAATCACCTGTCAACGGGCTGTCAGACTTGCTCGGTTCAATCGGCCTCAGAGGTGTATCTGCAGCGTCAGGCTCCTCCGGTGCTATAGGCTCACTCGGCACCTTACCGTCTTGCGGCAAACCGGGTTCAATCGGCCGGATGAATACGCCTGCACCACTTTCTTCTACTGTCTCAGGTCTGCCTTGCAGTCCGCCCGGAATACCCGGAGTGCCGAACCCGTCTAAGCCGCCAGTGACGCCTGCAGACATCCAATGTACATGTTCAAAATGTATACTCGGCACTTTGATATTATCGTGAGTGTATACAGTCATGACAACTTGCAAATCGCTTGTGACACATACCTCAATGGTGTATATCCGCCGATCTATGCTAAAACCCGAGCGGATGTCTGTCAAACAGCTGAGTTCATAGATGAAAATCCCGGGAGTATTGAAATTAATTGGCCCTATGTGAGCTTCTTGGGTTCCGGTTATTGTAAATGTGTGACCTTGAGAATCTCCACCATATGGCATTGGAGCGTCGGTTGTTTTGGGCAGCAGTCGGTAAGTGAATGTCGTACTTAATGGCATAGATAAACTATTGTTTGCAATAACTTGTTCCATTGTAAATGTTACTTGTTGTGTACTTGCCGCATATGCCGACTTAACAGCAAGAGTGCTGATCATGCCGGCCAGAGCCAAGCCAACCGCAAGAAATATTCCTATACACCATTTTGCATTCCGGATTCTTTTTTCGCTGCCGAGCCTACTCATTATCATTCACTCTCCTTCGTGCTTCGGATATAAGTTAAAACAACTCCCAATAAAATCAGCAAAAAGGCTGATGCAACTATGGTGATTCTTATCCGGCTTGAGGTTCGCGTCCATAAGCCCGGCAGTTCATCTATCACCGGAATATTAACTATAGGGTTATCTGATATTTCTTCCTCGAATGGGTCATTCTGTACCTTTTCGGTAATTTTCCCAATTAGGATGTCACGCCCGTTTGTAGAGTTGGGGGAGCAGGTGGAAAGCAGAACGATTCGGTCGTCCACCGTTACAGAGGCATCCTCGCGGGCATTAACCGCTATATCCATCAACAAATCTAAATATACTTGCTGTTCTGATTCATCTTCAATGTTTACCCGAAATATTCGTCCGTCATGTGCATCCACGTGTATGAAGGCAAAAAATTCTACGCCATGCTCTTTCCCATCGAAGAATAGCATTCCGTGCCTGCGGGCGTCAAAGTAGCCGCCATCGGCAAACATCGCGATTTCCCCAAACATGGTTCTGCTCTCCATATGATGCCCGTAGAAGATACTGTTGAAGTCTGAAAAGTCAGAGCTGTTTCTATGATCCAAAAATATCGAGCCTGACAGAGAATGCCTGCCTTCTGCACTTACATTGACATACCTAATATTATCTTGCCCCTGCACCACGGGATAGTCAATATTTGTTCCATACACCGTAAGCCATGCAAAAACATCAGGGTTTATGCTTTGTAAATACTCAAAAGATACACCACCGCCCTCAGCAGTTGGGTTATATCGCTCGTAGCGCTGAGGGCTTGCGGCACTGTGTATCCTGCCTAAGTCCCACATGGAGTAGCAGCCGAAGGCAAACAACAGCAGTATGACTATCAGCACAAATGTATTTACAACAGCATTTGTAATTCGTATCAGTATCATGCCAATATTAGCTGCTACGTCCATATGGGTTTCTCCTCATACTATTTTGTATTGAGGGCGGAATGGGAGAATGCCGCCCTCAAGAAGGCAATCTTATAAAAATCTCGATGCGGAGTTTCTTCTGCGTGTTTTAAGGATAATGAATCCGCATAAGGCACCCAGCGGCAGAGCAATCAGCCCGATAAAAGGAAGATTGTTCAAATTCACGCCTGTTGGTACAACGCTTGAACGGCTGTTGGTAAATGCCGCACTGTTTGCGAGTTCGCCTACAAGCCTGTCTCCTGTGCCAAGCGGTTGACCCAATTCGCCGGTTACAGGGCTGCCCGCCGCGCCATTTCTTGTTATAATGAAGCTTGGCGTATAGCCTGCAGCTCCATCTTCTGCTACTGTGTAAGCTGTACCGACCGGAGTGTCAACAAACACCAGCCTTTGCCCATGTTTTAGGCTGAATTCAGTTGCTTTTTCTGTAGAAATCATAATATACTTCCCGCCGGCGTCTGTGCCAATCAGAGCCGCATTTGCATTATTGCTTGGGTCAACAACTGCATTATTCTCGACGACATATGCTCTAAAATATTCAGGCACATCTACAACAAGAGTTGGAATATCAAGTGTCATACTAAAGTCGAAGTATAATTCCCTGTTTGCAAGGTCACCGGTAACTGTTTTGCTGACACCCAGCGTAGATTCTCTAACCGGATCCGGATTTTCCGGGTCTTTAGCACCGTTGGTTCTTACAAAATCGTTAACAAAAATCATTTGGCCGGTCTTTTCCCCGTTTTCAATTTCATTGCCGTTGCCCGCTGCTATAGGGGTTATGCTTATTGCATTGACATAAGTTTCGGAAAAGTTCGCAGTATTTGCCACATAAACCTTGACACGATATGCAGCTTTAGAATACGTAAGCACTTCATGCGGAGCATTATTGTCAATTGCGCTGTTTGTTTTGGCCGTTTCTGAAATTTCATAGATAAAGATACCTGCATGCGGGAAAGTCGCGCCTGCAAAAATATTTCCTGTATCTTTGACAATTGATATGATATTGTTTACCGGTTCATTTGGGTCTGCATCACCTGTAGTAAATGATACCTTCATGTTGTCTGCGATTAAATTCGGCATAGTGGCAAGAGCCTCTGTAGATGTCTCACCGTCCACGCTAACCTTCTCAAATTCAAACTCAAACGTTACATTCGGGGTAATAGTGCCGACAGGCATCCTCAGTATTTTACGAATACTTGATGTTCCCGGAACGAATTCCTCCGAAGCAGTGGTGGTGCCGGTTTCGTTGGTAGGTGGCTCACTCGCAAATACCGCATTTGTAAAAAGCATAACCGGTACGAGTGCCAATGCAAAGATTCTGGATTTGTTTAACATAATTATTCCTCCTTAGAATTTAGTTTTAGTTGATTTATGAAAGCGCAGATAAAGGTATGGATTGGAGATTGCCGTTTTTCTAATTCCATGCCTTATTCCACGTTAACAACTTACCTTAAAGACCTCTGCGCCTTATTATGGTAATCACGGTACCCAAGGTATCCTTGGTATTTATCGCACCGTATACTCGGCTGTCTATCGCGTTTTCTCTTGCATCGCCCAGCACAAACACTTGGCCTTCTTCAACAGTGATTGGAAAAGACACGTCATTCACATACTGCCATGTTTGCTGAAATATTTCCGGCTCATGCTGCAGCCCTCCATTTATGATAAGACCGTGTTCAGTGATATCTACGGTGTCTCCGGCCTTGGCAACAACTCGCCGCACTTGGCGCAGGCCTTGAAAATCCAGCAGGAGAAGGTCGCCGATAGCATAATCTTTATTTAAACGATAGAACAGTACCAGATCCCCATCCTTAACCATAGGTGCCATATCCGGGTCTGTGTTTCGGTGAAATCCATAAATAAAGGTGAAAATCAGCACAAAACTTATGGATATCACTATACTTTTGACAGCCAGCAGCACAAGTTCTCTCAAGACCGAAGGTTCAGCGGAATACTGCAGCTGCGTTTTCGCTGACATTTTGCTTCACCTCCTTCCAAAGTAAATGTTTCTCATCCATCGGTATCATACTATTATCATACTTTGGAAGGAAGTTGGTTTCTACACCCAAAAGGGTGCTTTTTTATAATTTGCAAAACCTCCTTTTCCGGCGGTAAGCACTATCTGCGGCAAACATAATCATTGCTGCCGATAACAGAAGTACAAGCAACTGTATTACCACCCCGGCACCACCTAAGTTTATACCGGTCGGCACAATCACGATTCTTTCGTTGTAAAAGCTGAAGCTGCGCCCTTCCGTAATATACAGCGAACCTGTTTCATTGCTGTTGAAGATAATTCCCTCATATATGCTATCTGCGAAAGATGCTGTATACTTTGCGTCAGGTGTCTCAACGATTTGCACGTACCTGCCCAGAGGTACCCCTTTGACCGTGATAAGCTGCCCATGCCCCAGCCTAAACGAAGCACTTCCATTACTATCCAATACCAGTATGCCGTCCGGCGGAGCTGCCGCGCCGGAATCCGCTGCAATGTCACCTGTATAGTCAAACTGTGTTCCGGCCGGCAGTGGATTGCCGTCTAAATCTGTGAAGAATACCGTGAACTCAAAGTCGTTGCTTCTGTTACCAAATTTGCCTGTTATTTCTTTTGAGATGCTTAGAGTTGTGGTGGTGATTGTGCTTGAATTAAAGTTGCCTGTCACATGGGTATGCTCCGTTACAGGGTGAGTGTATGACGCGCCTGTTTCTGTGCCAAAGCTGCTAAACGGAACCTCACTTCCGTCTGCGGCAATTTCCGTTGCTCTTGTCTGTATTTCCCAAAATTCAAGCTCCGAACTCGGCACTGCGGCAAAGTTAACATTGGTGCCGCTAAGGACAAAAGTTCCGTTTTCAATCGGAAAATCGTTAGTACCGACCGTTGCCGTTACACTGCCCGCATCGCCTTTAGCCGCATATGTCACACGCCAAAGCAGCGCGCCTCTTGCGTTAATATCAAAATTTGTGAACACATGGCCCATTTCCCCAAAATTCCCCGAGCCGCCCGGAATTTGTCCGCTCCACCTTACGCTTACGCTATCCGGACGTATCCTATGGCCATGAGCTGCGTATAGGTCATTATCAGCAAATGCACCATTGCGCGCTGTATTGCCTTCAAATATAGCATCCTCGGCTATGGTTATATTGGGAAGGTTGGCATGAGGTACAAAAATACCGCCGCCGTCATTGGCTGTGTTATTGGTGATAGACCCGCTTTGCATATTTAAGATAATTCCTGCAGCATTCATAAATATGCCGCCGCCATCTTGCTGTGCAGTATTTCCGTCAATTGTTCCGCCGTTTATATTCAAAGTGCCGGCATTTTCTATAAAAATTCCACCGCCGTTGTTTGGGCTGTGATTATCTGTAATTCGAGCCGTACCGCCAAATTCCACACGTCCGCCGGAAATAAATACGGCTACACCATGGCGGCTTACATTTGTGTGTTCTCGTATTTCTCCGCCGCTCATATTAAAAGATAGGCGTAAACCTAATTGTGTCTCAAACCCTCGGCTTAAATATACCCCTGCACCATTCCCTCTTCTAAGGCCTCCCTCTGCAGGGGGTGTCGTGGTGTTATTGTCTATTGCGGCATTCCCGCTGATAACCCCGCCTGCCATATGGAATTGCGCACGGCTCATTGCACAAACACCGCCTCCATTGCCGGAGAAAGTCAAAGCACCGGCCGCTGCACCTATGGCATAGTTATCCCTGATTGTACCGCCGTTCATAAAGAATCTGGCTAAGTCAGGCGCGCCCTGTACGGCAGTTCCCGAGATAAACACACCGCCTCCATTGGATAGTGCATATAGATTGGTTGTGTTATCCGGCGTATCGTTGCCCGTGGCTGTGGCAGTATTCCCGTAAATAACGCCGCCGTCCATAGTGAAAATTGCGTCATCATAAATGTGTACGCCGCCGCCGTTGCCGGCAAGCACTTTTACATTTCCTGCACCCAAAGGTATGGTAGGCGCAGAGTTTACGGTTCTTACAGCCCGATTATTGCGGATGGCGCCGTCTTGCATATGGAATGTCGTACCGGCACCTGTAGCATATACTCCGCCGCCATTGGATAAATTAATCGCATCACCGCCGAGTGCCGAACTTACGGCAGTACCTATGGCTGTGGCGATATTGTTTTCTATATATCCATCGTGCATATTGAATGAAGCCCCATCGGTCAAATACACTCCACCGCCGTTGCCTGCTCGTAAAGCGTACCTGTTCACAGGCACTGTTACGTTGGAAGACCTTGTACGTATGGCTTCATTGTTTCGAATCGTACCGCCGTACATATTGAAAGACGATGCAGAGCCGATTATAAATACACCGCCGCCACTGGATGTAACAAGAGCATTTGTAGCACTGATGGCTGTTGCGCTTTCATTTAATCTTGCAGTGTTGCGGGAAATTTCTCCGCCATACATATCAAACGTTCCGCCCAAACGTACAAGCACTCCGCCGCCAACCGCTCTTTCCGACGGTAAACTTGCATCAATACCCAGCGCATTATTATCGGTTATTTCACCGCCAAGCATATTAAATGCAGCATTTCGGCCAACATGCACACCTCCACCTGAGTTTTCTGCGGCATTGCCGGAAATGATACCTCCGGAACTTTCTCCTTCAGGCTCGTCCATGATAAGCGTTCCTCCGGCGGTAACAGCCACGCCGCCGCCGAGAACAGCACGATTGTTTTCGATGGTACCGCCGGTCATGTACATAGAGGATTGACGAAGATTCACAGCATTTGCGCCTCCCAGCCATACACCGCCGCCATCTGTAATTGGGTTGTTGCTTGTTCCCGCCGGCAACCTGGGCAGATTGCGGTTGGCACGAATGGTGCCGCCGCTCATACGCAGTTCTCCGCCGTATGTCACCCCTACACCGCCGCCGCGATGGGCGCGGTTGTTCTCGATGGAACCTCCGGCCATAGTAAATATCGAGAATCCGGACACATACACACCACCGCCGCAAATGCTGGATGTCGACCCTTCGGATTCGTTATCGATGATTACGCCGTTGTTCATAATAAACCTTGAGTTATCAAGAACCCTAACACCGCCGCCGCGTCCGGTAACAATATTGCGGGTAACAACTCCGCCGTTCATGATAAGCATTGTACCGTTGCCTGTTATCTGCACACCGCCGCCGTGGGCACCTCTGTTATTGGCGATAATTCCGCCGTTTATAGTGATTGTTGCGCCGTTTCTGCCGAGTACGCCGCCACCTGCTTGAATGCCGAAACCATCATTCCCGCGGTTATTTATAATCTCGCTGCCATTTTCCATAGTCAAGGCACCGCCGTTGACCATAACACCGCCGCGCATAACCGCCGCTGTCGGGGTCTGCCCATTTAATACAACATTGCTCAGCGTTAAGGTACTGCTGCTGCTGTTAACCTCGAAATGCCGCCCGGCACTTCCGGTTCTGCTGATTGTGAAAATAGTTCCGCCATGTTCATTGGTAGCAAGGTTTGTTCCCTCGCTCGCAATAATAATGTTACGCCCTTCAGGAATCACAATAGTGGCGGTTTGGTTAAAATTGGCCGTCACTCTAACTACACGGTCAGTGGCATCGGCACCAATAATGGCACTCGATAGTGTAGCCTGGCTGGACGCCTCAAATTCCGTAAACCCTGCAGGTATGTTTGACATTCGCGTCATAATACCGGCGGAACTAACCTCTCGGACAATACTATTCCACGTATGCGTCATTGTGACGGAGGTATGAGTTTCCGGTTGTACCCCCGAAAGTGTCCATTCATCACCGTCAAGCTCATCGAAAACAGCGCGCTCTTTTATGACATAGCCAACCTGATAATCCCAATCTTCCGGAGTTGCAACACTGATATCCGCCGCGTCAATCTGCATCGGAAACGTAATCGTGAGCATATCTCCATCCACCAAGGCACTATGGTTCATGCCTGAAGGGCTTACCGTGATATTACCGTCAATGTCAATATCTATGTGGACAGAGGCAATATAGACAACCTTGTCCGGCGGGCTTATAGTAACTGTATTGCTGTCTGTATCGATTTTATAAGTCCACCCAACAGGCAGATTAACCGTTATATTGTCCTCAACAATCTCCGGCTCAGAATCATCCGGCTTGAATATAACGATGATATCGCCATCACCGTTTTCATCCTCTACTCTATATTCAATTTCCGGTGAAGTAATAACAGTTACATTGCGTTCTTCGTCTGCCTCTATATAGATTGTCAGAAGCTCGGCATCGCAAATTTCTTTATCAGACAGTGTCAATACGATAGTCTTGCTGTCGATATCAATGTCTATTTCATAAACCCACCCTTCGGATATGTTTATGATGATATCGTTTTCATCAATATCTATTTCAATATCTTCCGGCCTGAATATAACAATTATGTCGCCTTGGCCATAATCATCAACCACTTCATAATCAATCCATGGAGACGCAAGAATGGTTACATTCCGTTCATGGTCTATATCTATATACAAGGTAAGAAAATCATTATTCCAAAGATTGGCTGGATTTTCGGCATCCTTTTCCTCTTCTTCCTCTTCTTCTTCCTCTTCTT
>Ga0123352_10005472_pt1 | contig 19150 bp, 11 predicted proteins | sample TergutLab28metaG_FD_89700 | JGI IMG/M metagenome (GOLD analysis project Ga0123352, IMG submission 89700) | Labiotermes labralis P1 segment gut microbial communities from Petit-Saut dam, French Guiana - Lab288 P1 | ecosystem: Host-associated > Arthropoda: Insects > Digestive system > Gut ... | reverse complement strand
CCGACGAAGACAAGGCACTTTTGTGGGTGCACGACATGTCAACAGGCCGCCCGGTGGCCGCAAGTGTGCGTACAGGCGGCAGGACATACAACGCCAGCTCGTACGGCATAGCCGTTGTAGACCGCAGGATTGCCGATGGCGAAAATCTTATAATATCCGCGGAAGGCAAGGATCTTGTAGTTTTTGTCAATTCGTCGGATTTTGATTCGTTCCACAGCCACTTTACGCACTGGGACGACTGGCATATGCCCATGCCTCGCAGTTCATGGGACTGGGCTCCGCGCTTTAGCTGGCACACCGCCAATAGCTACTACTGGACGGCGTTGCAGTTGGACCGCACCCTGTTTCAACGTGACGATACCATAAATCTATGGGGTTTTGTGCAAAACCGCCGCCGTAGCGAAAATATCACCCACGTAACCGCTGTGTTAACAGAACACGCGTGGTGGCATCTTCCCGAGCGGGATACTTTGCATCGTCAAAACATCTCCGTGGTGGACGGCGCGTATTCTGGCGAAATTCGCCTGCCTAATGTTGATCCGGGTTTTTATGAGCTTGCCATTTTCCACGGCGATATTATGCTAAGTTCCATTTTCTTTAGCGTGATGGACTATGTTAAGCCGCCGTATCAGTTAACCGTTTCCGCAAGTCACGCGGCTGTTTTTGCCGGGGAAGAAGTACGGTTTACAGCCCATACGGCGTTTTTCGAAGGCACACCTGTACCCGACTTGGAAATTTCTCACGAGGCATGGGGTTGGGAGCTTAGAGCCCCGGGGCGCGCTCGCGGGCAAACAAACCGCGACGGCATTTTGGAAATAATCGCGCGCCCCACCGCGGAAACCGCTGCCGTGCAAGGGGAGCGGCAGTTGACATTCTCCGCAGAGGCCACCTTGCCCGAAATCGGCTGGACACACCAGAGTGCCGGTGTGCGCGTGTTTGTAAATGACATAGACGTGCGCCCGCGCGCAACCCGCGAGGGCAGGGACGCGTCACTAACCGTAAACGTCAATAATATTACCTTAGACCGCATAAACGACGGCACTGCAGAACATTGGCGCGACTTCCTTTGTTCGCCGGTATCAGGACAGCGGCTGTCTGTTAATGTCGTGCAAATTTACTGGGAGCGCGTTCGTGACGGCCAGCGTTACTGTCATGTTATACGTCAGGTAGTGCCAAGATACCGCTACGAACGCCGCGAGAACTCTGTAACGCGCTTTGATATGACAACAAACGCAAGCGGCGAGGCAAGCCGAGACTTTCAAGTAACCGACCGCCAAAACGCGACTTATCTTGCCCGCATCACCACCACAGACGGCAACGGGCGCAGCATAACAGAAACAGCGTTTATTGGCCGCGACTGGACTACTTTCCACCGCCACGCAAACGAGGATTTTCCATTTCTATACGGTGTAAACCCCGAAGGCTATGATGTTGGTGACCCTGTAGAGCTAACCATAATGCGCGGTACGGAAGCCGTTACACAGGGCAACTTCCTTTTTGTGGTGGTGCAGAACGGTATTTTGAGCTACCATGTTGGTACAAATCCGCTAAGCTTTGCTTTCGACGAACGGCATGTACCAAACGCTCAAGTGTTTGCGTTCCACTTTAACGGGCACACGTATCACACCAGCGGGCATATGTCGCAGCGGCTTAATTTTAACACTGCCGACCGTGTTTTAAATATCACCGTAGCACCATGTCAAACGGCCTACCGCCCGGGAGAATCCGCTACTATAACCGTTACCGTAACAGATCAAAGCGGCCGCCCCAAGGCAGCCAATGTTAACATTAGCATAGTGGACGAGGCACTGTTTGCGCTAATGGACTACGATGTGGATACCGTTGCCATGTTATACGGGCAAGTAAACGACCGTCTGCGATTTGCGCAGTCAAGCCACAGGACGTTTATAAGCGACGGAATAGAAACAGAAGACGAACAGATGTATGGCTGGTCGGGAGATATGGCCATGCGTAATGTGGCGCAGGCAATGCCCGCGGCGGCAGAAGCAGCAGATGCCGGAGGCGGTGGGGGCGACACGCGTATACGCGAACGCTTCGAAGATACCGCTATTTTCCGAAGTGTACGCACAAATTCCCAAGGTACCGCAAGTTTCTCTTTCGAGCTGCCGGACAATATAACCTCGTGGAGAATGACAGCTTCTGCCATAAGCACAGACTTATACGCGGGTAACAGCGTGCAGCAAATCCGCGTGACTCAGCCGATGTTTGTGCACTATACTCTGGCAAGCACCTTTCTTGTGGGCGATACTCCGTACATTGGGGTAAATGCTTTTGGCACAAGCCTGACCGGCGGCGAGCAAGTTAATTTCGAGGTATGGCGAGAAAGCGCGCCCACAGATATCCGTAGCGCAACCGGGGTATCTTTTGCGCGTATAAACATCCCGTTATGGGAGAAGACCGCCGAAGGCATGGACGCGATTGTGATACGCGCAACAGTGGCAGGTTACAGCGACGCTATTCGTCACGAATACCAAGTAATAAACTCTCACCGCCAAGTGGATGTTGCTCGTTTTTACGAAGTTACGCCATCCACTGTGTTTGAAATTAACCCAGGCGGGCTTACAAATATAACATTTACAGACCACGGGCGAGGGCAGTTTTTGTGGGATTTGTTTAGCCTGCGAAGCGCGACATGGCGAAGCGGCGCACGTATAGAAGGCCATATCGCAAGGCGTGAAGCCACCCGTATGATAGAAACTCACTTCCCGGATGTGACCCTGTTCAGAGGCTCGGAAAGTTTTGATGTGTCGGACTACCAACAGCCAAACGGCGGCATAGCAATTTTGCCGTACAGCGAGGCCGAGCTGCTAACAACCGTATTGCTGCTACCGTTTATACAAGACGAAGTTAACCTGCCCGCATTGCGTGGGTATTTGCGAAGTATCGCGGACAGTTCCCCCACGGATAACAAAATGCTTGCGCTGTACGGACTTGCCATGTTGGGTGAGCCTGTGCTATTGGAGTTGCGGCGTTACGCCGCTCTTGACAATCTGTCGGTGCGCAACGCCGCATATGTTGGGCTGGCATTGGCTGCCATTGGCGAAGAGCAAACCGCCCGCGACTTGTATGCCGCGCGCATAGCTCCGCATTTGCGGCAGATAGCTCCATACTATCGCGTAGATATAGGTGCGAACCGTCGGGAAATTTTGGACGTGACATCTGTCGCGGCATTGCTTGCCGCGCGATTAGGAATGCCGGAGGCTATTGCGATGCACAATTACGCAACAAGAAACCGCCAGGCATCCCTAACAATAGATATAGAGCGGCTAAAATTTATTTCCTATGAGATAAATAACCATACGCGCACGGCCGCAAGTATTACCTATACCTTATTTGGCGAACGCGTAACCCGCGAACTTGGCCACGGTGGTTCTTTTACCTTGCGAATTCCCGCTCAAAACATGAACCAGTTCAATCTCGTAAGTGTAACGGGCGAGGTTGGCGCGGTATCGATAATCCGCGTACCACTGGAAGATGTGAATATTGTCGAAACAGATTTGTCGGTTACACGTCAGTTTTTCCGCGCGGGGTCTAACACGTCAACCACAACTTTTAACCAAGACGAACTCATTCGTGTACAAATTACAATCAATTATTCCCAGCGCAACATGGAAGGTTCGTACATGATAACCGATTTCCTGCCTGCGGGGCTTGCGCTTGTGGAAAATTCTGCGCGTTTCGGCAACCGAGGCAGTAATACAGGCTGGTGGGCGCATGCCACAACAGAAGGGCAGCGGGTAACGTTTTTCGACTTTAACCGTCGGTTCTATCGCGTAAACACGTATTATTATTACGCCAGAGTGGTTAACCCCGGCACATTCCGCGCAGAAGGTACGCTGGTGCAAAGCGTTGGCGCGCGGGAGTATATGGTGGTTGGTGCGGATACAACAATAACTGTGCGGTAGCGTAAAAGCCTAAACTAAAGCAGTGGGGTTGGGGGCAAAAGTGCCCCTAGCCTCATTTTTTTCTAATTTCGCTAACCTTACTCAGCCCTCTAAAATGCTTGGAAACACACAACAAAACGCCCACAACAATGTAGGCACCACCTTGAATGACAAAAACATAGTCTACACTTGGAAGCATGGTTGCCAAAAATCCACCTGCAAGCGCACCAATGGCAGCAGCTACGGCACCAATACTTGCCATGTTTGTATCAACACGGCTAATAAAGCTCTTAGGGGGCACTTTTTGTACAATAGCCCGTGTAAAAATGCCTATAGTGGCGGTTATTCCTGCATACAAGACAAAAACACCGAGTGCGGCAACAAAAATTTGCGCCATAAAATAGACAAAAACAATGCGCGCAATCCCCGCAACAATATGAAATGCCACAAGAATTTTCCACAGCTTAAAATATGGCTCAACCATCCTGCTTATAAAAGAACCCACCAACCCACCAACCAACGCAAGCGCGGAAAGAATAATATACCCGGTGGCTATGTTTGTGTGCACTTCTACAAACATGGGTAAGTTTACATAGGCGGCACTTCCAATAAAGCTCATAAGTATAGTAGTGATAAGAAATGGGAGCATTACGCCTTTTTTCACAAAAGTAATCCCGTCTTTCATCTCGCTAAAATATGTTGCTAAATCAGAGTTATCCGTTTTTGTTTTCGGTTCATCTGCCCTCAAAAAAATTGAAAAAGTCAGTGCAATCAGCAAGATGGCGGTATTCATACCATACACAACTGAAAAACCCGCACCGTGCGCCATGAGAAAATATAGTGCACATCCAATCAAAAGCCCCGTAGCAATTCCCACAATATTAACCAGTGCATTAGCTTTCACCAAATCGTCATCGCCAACAATCAGCGGGTACACAGCGGTATACGCAGGGTTAAAAAACAGTGTTGCCGCAGAATGTGCAAATATGACTGCGAAAGGCAGCCATACTCCGGGCAACCCCAAAAGCTGTGATACCAGCAAAGACCCAACTGCAAAAAACTTAATTAAAGCCGTTACCCGAAATACAGTGACCTTGCGCCACCTATCTACAAGCGGCCCAACTACAAAGCTTGCAACCATTGGTGCGGTAAACATAAACCCCGCAACCCCTGTATACACAGGATTCCGATACAAAGTATGTACCGCCCACATCATAAAAATGCCGAACATCCCGCCGCCAATACCCGTAAATGTGGAAAAAAGCAACAATATGCGAAAATTCCGGTTTTTACAAAATAAACTTAACATAAGAGGCTCCCTTGCCCAGGGTGTGTTCGATAATTCGCTTGTGCCGAATTATCGAACACACCTCATTAAGAGGTTTCCTTTTCATATTGTTACCGCTCAAACGGCACCACTGCCGTTACCCGGGTAAATTTCCCAAGCTCGCTTTCAATCATCAGGCCGTACTCTGCACCAAATTCGTACTGTATTCGCGTATGCACGTTGCGAATTCCTACATTTTGGAACATAGGGCGGCCCGCGTCTTCTTTAAACAGTTTTGCAATTTTGCCATCGTCCATGCCAACGCCGTCATCTTCTACCGTAATTTCCAAATCTCGGCCCATTAGTCCCGCAGTAATTTTAACAGTGCCGGTTCCGTCATTTGCTTCTATTCCATGAAAAATGGCATTTTCCACAATGGGCTGCAGTGTAAAAATTGGTATGCTGCACTCCATAAATTCTTCGGACACATCTACGACAAATGTAATTGACCCGCCGTACCGGTGGTTGGAAATAATGAAATAATCTTCAAGCAGCGCAAGTTCCTGCGCCAGTGGTACAACCGTTTTGTCAATTTTAGCAAAACTTTTTAGCAGCCGCCCCAGCGAAGTTGTCATTTCTGCAATGCCGTCGGCCTTTTGTATAGATGCCATCCATTTTATGGAGTTGAGAGTATTGTATAAGAAATGCGGATTAACTTGGTTTTGCAGCATTTTGTATTCGAGATCACGCTTGCGTTTTTCGCTATCTATACGCGACTCCATCAAAAGAGTCATATCCTTGGAAAGTTGTCTAAACGCCAAAAACACGCCAATAACAAATACCCCAATAAAAATAATCGCAAGCAGCCGTATGGCAAAATACGTCTCCTGAAACACCAGCGCACGAGGGAATGTTTGTATGAGAGTTATCCCCGTATTGCCAAGGGATGTCTTTACCGCCAAATAACGGCTTCCGCCTGCGTTGTTAAAATAAAAAATTTCCGTGGCCGCGTTAAGGGGAATATCTTCAGTTGCGCGGATGTTTATAAACTCAATAGGAGTTTCTATAAACTGCCTATCTGTAATGCGATACGCTCTGTCATTAACTTGCACATATAAATTGCCGCTGTCTAAAAAGCGGTATCCAGACAGTGGTATCACATTGGTGGAAATGGACAAATATATAAAGCCAATGGGGGCAGAGTTGCCGGCCAGATAAACCGGGTTTATTGTGTACAAAACAGGCTCTCTTGTTGGAACAGCAAGGGGGTCTGTTTTTATACCGGTCCGGTATGTGCTTACTTCGTTTGTGAAAAGCAACGGAAGAACATGTGGCATAAGAGGAATTCTATCCGAAAGAAACCCAACCTGCACCCTGCGCGTCAGCATCGGGTCTGTTACAATAAGGCGGTGAACGTACCTGTACGCAAGGGGGTTATCCATCAGCTCTTCAAAAAGCCCCGCGCTTAGCTCCCGTATTTGTATGGGGCTGTTGTCCTCGTCAAGCAAATACGCTGTGGTAAGCGGGCTAACGCTTGCGGACAATCGAAGCCTGTCCAGCGACGCAATATTTCGCTGAGATATCTCCGACACCAGCTGCAAATTAAACTCGATCGACTGCAGCAAATTTGTACGAACCACTTGCTGCAGGTGTACAAGGCTAACCGCCGCAAGCGTAATTGTAGCAACCAGCGAAAAAATTGTAATTGCAAATGTCAAATGTATCTTTTTTATTCGATGAAATCCGTGCAAATTGTCACCTCGTCAATCATATACGGAAAATGTACATATTCTATAGGAAATTTTGCATTACCGCATGGCAGTTTTACCACTATACTACACACAAGTATACATCAATACAGCATTTTACACAACAAAACAACTGTGATACGAATCTCCGTTTGAAATCTGGCAATCGAAGCAACGAACAACATTCTAGTTCCAAGGCATTTTGAGTGCTTATATTGCCAGATTTCAAACTAAGATTAGTATAACTCATCAAAAGGAGGAAATTAGAATGAAGAAATTTGCAATTTTACTAGTAGCAGTGGCAATGTTGGCCATATTGGCAGCATGCGGACAGGGTCAAGCCCCACAGCAACCGGCGCAACCAACGCCACCACCAGCACAGCCGGCGGCACCTGCAGACCCGGCACAACCCGCTCCACCTGTGGAAGAAGAACCGATGGTGGAACCCGTTCACCTAAGATGGGCAGTATGGGATATCGCAATGGTAGCCTACTACGAGCCGCTAATCGCAAGATACGCAGACATTGCACCGCATGTAACAATCGAATTGGTTGACCTTGGTGCGGCAGACTTTGATACAATTTTGTTGTCCCAACTAATTGGCGGCGCGTCATACGACATTATCAAAATCCGCGACGTACCAAGCTATGCGTCGTATGTAAACAATAACTTGATAATGCCTCTTGACGGGCTAATTGGCGCGACAGACATCGATCTAAACAACTACATGGGTATTCCCGAGCAGTTCCGTGTAAACGGCGAGTTGTTTGCAATTCCGTTTAGAAGCGACTTTTGGGTACTTTTCTACAACAAAGACCTATTTGACGCCGCAGGTGTAGACTATCCAACAAACGAAATGACACTCGAAACTTGGGCACAACTGGTAAGAGATGTAACTCATGGCACCGGTACAGACAGAGTATGGGGCAATCACTTCCATACATGGGCGTCTACCACAACACTATTCGGCATTCTTGACGGCAGACACACTATTGCGGACGGGAATTACGAATTCTTAATTCCAATCTACGAAATGGTGCTTGCACTCGAAGACGGCGACTACGTACCACGTAGAACAGACCTTCAAGCGGGCAGTATTCATCACTCAGGCACATGGCAAAACAGCCAAATTGCAATGGTAAACATGGGAACATGGTTTATTTCCACAGCACGTGAAGCGTACTTAGACCTTGGCATCCGCTGGGGAATGGCAGCGTATCCTGTACCGGGTTCCGCGTATCACGGCAACACAATGGGTCAAGTAACCCAGCTTGCAATCCCACGTACAGCCAACCATCCGGAAGAAGCAATGCGGTTTATTGCATTTGTAGCAGGTTCGGAAGGTGCGGAAATTATGGCTTCTGTAGGCCAATTCCCTGCGTTTATGACCGACACAGCACTTGACACAATTCTGGCATCACCAGGTTTCCCACAAGACGAAACCACCAGAGGTGCTATGATGCCGCGCAATATCTTCCTAGAAATGCCAATGCACGAACAAGCATCGGAAATTAACGCAATCCGCAACGAGGCGCATCAGGAAATCATGGACAGAACCATGACAATTGAAGCGGGTATCGAAATGATGAACCAAAGAATCGGGCGGGAATTGCTTGGGCAATAATGTTTAGAATGTGTTAGTCGGGGGGCTTGATGCCCCCCGATTAACACTTTGGTGGGGTATGAGCCGTATAGGGGAGACTAGCCGTCGTGCACATAATATAAGATTACTATCTGAAAAATGTGCCGAATTTCGAGTGGCTACGAGTGCCCCTACAGATGGCTGTATAAATAGCAAGAAAGGAGAATGCGTTATGGATCGGGTACGTGGTTCGTTACTGCTTAAAATAATTTGTGTGCTGTGTATTATTTTAGGGTTGTCGGAGTTTGTGAGCGGGTTGGCGGTACTTGGGGTTGTTGGGTTTATCATGTTCCCTTGGTTTGATGCTTTGCTTTCCACAGGCGGCTGGCAGATTATTATTGCTGTTGTTGGTGTGGTGTTTGGGCTTTCTTATATGGCACTTGGAGTTTTAGGTTTTTTGTTTGAAAAAAACCGGGCAACGTTGCTGGTTTATTTGTGTTCGGGAGTTTTTGTTTTTCATGTCGCGTTTATGGCGGCCTCGTTTTTTGCGGGTGGATTCATTTATGTTTCTATTTTGCTGCTTAGCATTCCTATTTTGTACTTGGTTGGGGCTTCTCAGGCTATTGCCAACCGCAAACTGAGGAATACCATTGTGGCTTATAGCTTTATCGCGCCTAACTTAGTTGGGTTTAGTATTTTTACATTGATACCTATGGGCTTTGCCCTTGCTTTAGCATTTATGCAGTGGAATATTGCTGATAACTCGATCTCGTTTGTTGGGCTTGCCAATTTTATGCGTATGCGAACAGACCATTTGTTTTGGCCGTCGCTGCGTAATACTATTTATTTTACGGCGGCGTCTGTGCCGCTTACGATGGCGTTCTCGCTTGGGCTTGCGCTATTGCTTAACCAGCGGATCCGTGGGCGCGCTATTTTCCGTAGTATCATGTTCTTCCCCCATGTGGCATCTATGATTGCTATGGCCGCTGTTTGGAACCAGATTTTTCATCCTTCTTGGGGGCCGATTAACCAATTTCTTATGAATTTTATGGATTCGCCGCCACGCTGGACGGTGCATCCTTGGATATTGCCCAATATTATATTTTTTACGGCTTGGCGTAATATGGGGTACTATATGATAATTTATCTCGCGGGTTTGCAGGGGATCCCCGAAGAATTGTATGAGGCCGCATCCATTGACGGTGCGGGTAAGTGGAATAAGTTCCGCTATATTACTTGGCCGCAGCTCAGGTTTGTAACATTCTTTGTAAGTGTGCTGCTTACAATTATGAGCTTTAGGGTTTTTGATCCGGTTATTATGATAACCAATTCCGAAAACCCGGGCAGCTCTTCTACTATGATGGTTATTCATGTGTTTAGGGTTGCGTTTATTAACTGGGATTTTGGCTATGCCAGTGCGGTTGCCCTTGTATTGTTGGCGTTGGTGCTTACCATAACAATTGTGCAGTTTGTTATGCAAAAGCGCTATCAGCGGGACTATTAGGGAAGGGGGCGTATGTTATGAAAATTAAGATGATATTTGTGTACACGCTTTTGATTTTCTTTGCCGCTTTGCTAATGGTTCCGTTCTTATGGATGGTTTCGTCGTCGCTTAAATTGGATCGGGATGTTTTTACTATTCCTATTCAGTGGCTGCCTACAAGCCCTGTTTGGCGCAACTACATTGATATTTGGACGCGTATCCCGCTTAGGACTTATGTAATGAACTCTATCAGGCTTACCCTTATTGTAACTGGGCTGCAGCTACTTACATCAAGTTTTGCCGCGTACGCGTTTTCTAAAATGAAATTCCGCGGCAAAGACGCGCTGTTTTTGACATATGTTGCCACCATTGCCGTACCTTGGCAGGCTTATATGGTGCCGCAGTTTATCATGTTTCGTATGATGGGGCTTGTGGATACGCACATGGCTATGATTATTTTGCAAGCGTTTACCGCGTTTGGTGTGTTTTTGATGAAGCAATTTTATGATACTATCCCGGACGAGGTGCTGGAAGCGGCCAGGATTGACGGTATGACGGAGTATAGTATTTGGCGGAAGATAATGCTGCCGCTCTCAAAACCGGCACTTGCGACGCTTACTATTATGACGTTTGTGTTTGTTTGGAACGACTTCCTTGGCCCTAGGTTGTATTTGACTACGCAGAGTTTATGGACCATTCCTATTGGTATGCGAATGTTTATTGGGCAACACGCTACCGAGTATGGGTTAATTATGGCAATTGCTACCGTGTCGCTTGTGCCTATTTTAATTGTGTTTTTGACACTGCAGAAGTTTTTTGTACAAGGGATTGCTACTAGTGGGTTGAAGGGGTAGGGGATGTTATCTTCTCCCAAGATTTTCGTACAAAAAGGGAGAGGGGACTCCCAATGTCATTAAGTTGATGTTTGTAGGGGCAGACCTTGTGTCTGCCCGAAACTCGCCCGTATGTAACGGGCAGACACAAGGTCTGCTCCTACAATGCGTGCAGCTATTTCTTAACTTAATGACATTGAGAGGCGATCCCTCTCATTTTTTTGTCGAAAGTCGCGATGGAAAATATTTGCAAAAATGTAAATAAAATATTAAAATTCTCCCTGACATGTTAATATTTGCCAATCGGAGGAGAGAAATGAGTAGATTAAAGATAGTTGTTGTTATCGCGTTTTTACTTGTGGCTGTAGTTATGATTCCACATGGAACTGGCCGATTTGTTGCCGCAGACGCAACAAAACTAGAAATTACTTTGTACGACGGCGACAGTTACAAAGTATCAACGGCCGCCGCTACAGTTGCTTGTCTGTTGTATGAGCTTGAGATGGAAATAACAGATGATATACGGCTTAGCCACGGAATGGAAACATTGCTGCGCAGCGGAATGGTTATAACTGTAGAACGACAAATAAATTTTGTTGTAATGGTTGACAATGTACGCCTAGAGCGGGCTGCTTGGCCAAACACAACGGTAAAGCAGGTACTTATGCTATTGCAGCAAGAGCGGGATACAGCTCTTGTATATGGCGGCAATTACGGAAGAAGAGTTGCGGCGGACGAAACGCTGCGGCTTCAAACATGGCGTCAAAGAACTCACACGGAGGTTATTCCGCTAGAATATGCGGTAATGGAAAATGTTACAGATTACGTATTGGACGGACGTACACACCTGCGGCATGCGGGGGAAGAAGGCCTGCAGGAAGTTACCGTTGCCGTAGTGTACATTGGCGGTATGGAACAAAACCGGCAAATTATGGATAGTCTTGTACTAACGCCATCTGTTGATAGGATTTACGATGTTGGAGCGGGACAGCTTGGCGCACTGGTAGATGTTACCGCACCGGATTTTCATTATGTACGACGGGTGCGTATGGAAGCGACTGCGTATACGGCAGGGTTTTGTTGTACCGGAAAACGCCCCGGAGATAGGGGATATCGCATAACCGCGTCCGGCAGGGAAGTGGAGCATGGTATCGTAGCAGTAGACCGCCGCCTGATACCCCTTGGCACAATGTTGTATGTAGAAGGCTACGGTTTTGCGCTTGCGGCAGATGTGGGGGGTGCTATTAGAGGCTACAAAATTGACTTGTTTATGGAAGAACTTGCGGATGCACGGCAGTTTGGGCGGCGGCATTTGTATGTTTGGATTTTGGACGAAATTTAGGGGTTGCATATTGATATAAGAGAAATTCTTCGCAAAACGCGGCACACAGTTGTCGCGTTTGTTGTGGTAAAATTTATAATTAATGGGCAAATGCGAATGCGAGTATTCGCGCTTGACCGATGGCAGTAACAATAAAATGAGGGAGATGATAGATTGGTCTGTTCGGTTCGTGACATTCCTATGCATTATGAAGAATATGGTGAAGGAAAACCAGTACTTTTTATCCATGGCAGCCATGTCGACCATCGCATGATGGCTGACCCATTTGAGCCTATATTTAACGAAATTAAAGGTTATCGTAGGATTTATTTGGACCTGCCTGGCACAGGTAAAACACCATCGGCCAATTGGATAAAAAATTGTGACAATATCCTTGAGGTCGTAATAGATTTTATAAATATAATAATAGGTAAGGAGAATTTTCTGCTAGCCGGATGCTCTTACGGTGGGTATATTTCGTTAGGACTTACTTACAAAATGGGAGATAAAATAGATGGCTTACTATTACTATGCCCTCAGCTTGACCCACGAGAAGATGAAGTTTTACCGAGTAAGCAAATTCTATACAAATCAGAAAAAATGGATTTAGCAACTATGAATTCTGATACAGATAAATTCTACTTGGATATGGCTGTTATCGTTACCCCTCATACATTTGATAAATGGCAAACAATAATAGTACCCGCACTCCAAATTGCGGATATGGAATTTCTTTCAAATCGTAATGAATGGTATAGTGATGATTTTCATAACGCGGTAAGCAAGCAGCTTTTTGATAAACCATCTTGTATTTTAACAGGAAGGCAAGACAATAGTACCGGGTATAAGATAGCTTATGAGTTTACAGAAAGGTTTACAAGGGCAACATTTGCGGTGCTAGATTGTGCTGGACATATGCTACAGGCCGAAAGAGAGCCGCTTTTCAAGCAATTGGTTAAAGATTGGGTTGAAAGAGTCGAGCAATATTCTTAAAATGATTTGGCGAGAAGTTAAATACTGTAAAACGCTTGGCAGCTTACAAGATGCTAAGCGTTTTTTTGTGCATATTAAGTACGTAATGTGAGTATTTTTACAAAAATTGGATGATTGACAATGCAGGGATGTCTCTGATAGTATAGATACACGATGAATGTATGTTTAAAGAGCAAAGGAGCATCTCACATGCCAAGAAACAAATACCCGGAAGAAACCGTCAAAAAAATCCTGGACGCGTCACTTAAGCTTTTTCTTACCAAAGGCTTTGAGCAAACCACGGTACTGGATATAGTGGATAACATGGGCGGGTTAACCCGTGGCGCGTTCTATCACCACTTTAAGACAAAAGAGGACGTGCTGGAGGCCATACTCAATAGCGACTCCCAAATGTATCATCCATTTGAGGAAGCTAAGCACGCCACGGTAACAAACGGATTAGAGCGGTTTAGGCTTGCTCTCAAACTTGCCCTAAAGGTAAACTTGGAAAGCGAGGTGCGCCGTTCGCTAATGGGAGAGGCCATATCACTGCTTGCAAACCCGCGCTTTTTGGCAGAGCATATAAAAGAAGTGCGCGCAGACTGTGCTTTGATAGAGCAATTCATTGAAGAAGGGATGGCCGATGGCTCTATAAGACAAGGCAACCCGAAACTGTTGGCTGAAGTGTTCGCGCTATTGGCTAATATATGGATGATGCCGTCTATTTTCCCTTGCGCCGATGAGGAAATGGTGGCAAAGGCTAAAGCGCTCAAGGAAGTTATGGAATCGCTGGGCTGTCCTGTTATCGATGACGAGATTGAGGCAATATTCTTTGAAAGTATTGAGATTTTGAATATAAAAAACGGCTGATCCGCATTAGGTGCAGTGAGCAGAGCGGCACGGGAAACGTTCACTTCGTTCACTGTGCCTAATGCGAACGTTTCCCGCACCGCATTAGGTGCAGTGAGCAGAACGGCACGGGAAGCGTTCACTTTGTTCACTGTGCCTAATACGAACGTTTCCCGCACCGCGCGCTTCGTACAGAGCAATTCCCTAAATCATAAAAAAGTTTGCTAAGGCAAATTTTTTTAACCAACATACATACATCCATCATGTATAAAAATTAACTTAAAAGAGGAGAAACTCACAATGGAACAAACCAAACTATGGAACAAGAATTTTACAATCCTAACAATAGGGCAAATAATATCCCTATTTGGTAACGGAATACTTCGCTTTGCACTACCGCTGCACATTCTTCTTATAACCGGCTCGGCAGAACTAATGGGGCGCATCCTTGCACTATCACTAATCCCAATGGCATTGATAGCACCTTTTGGCGGGGTTCTTGCAGACCGTGTTAATAAAAAACGCATTATCGTTTTTCTGGATTTTCTAACCGCGGGTGTAACTTTCTTCTATCTTTGGACAATAGGGTTTTTGTCGATTGTACCTATAACGATAGTCGCGCTTATATTGCTTTCGCCCATAAAATCTATGATGAGTGCCGCTACTGACGCAAGCGTGCCTCTTATTGTTCCGGCAGGCGAGTTGGCTCGTGCCAATTCCGTTACAATGACAATTAACTCGCTGTCTATGCTGCTTGGCCCTATGCTTGGCGGTGTGTTTTTAGCGGGGCTTGGGTTGGAAATTACATTGGTAATTTGCGGGGTATGTTTTGTGCTTGCCGCGGTGATGGAGCTGTTTATTCGTATCCCAAGCGTAACTCAGGGTACGTCTGGGAATATGGTTGCGGACGTTATGGGTGACTTGCGCGACGGGTTCCGGTTTGCCATACGTACAAAGCCGATTATCTCCAAAATACTTCTGACAATTATAGCTTTTAATTTTCTTGCGCCAAGTATTGCAATAATTGGTATACCTGTGATTATTGTCCAAAACTTAGGGATGGACGAGCGCATGATAGGTCTTTCTCAAGGCTTTATGGGCGCCGGCGGGATTGTAGGTGGTGTTTTGGCCGGAGTTTTGGTACAAAAGTTACGAATCCAACAGGGACATTGGTTTATGTGTATTACCGCGTTGCTTATCGTGCCCATAGGGCTGGTGATCCTGTTTTCTGTAAATGTAAACGCCGCTTTTTGGATAATTAACGCGAGCATGTTTGTTGCGCTGGCTGTTATAACTATGTTCTCGATACAAGTAATGACGTTTATTCAAAAAATTTCTCCCGCGGAGCTTTTGGGCAAAATGATGGCACTTATAATGTTGGCAACTCTTGTGTCGCAGCCTCTGGGGAATTGGCTTGTTGGGATTTTGTTTGATATGTTTTATCCATATGTTTGGAAAGTGATTTTCCCTGTAGCGGGCTTAACTGCTTTAGTCGCAATTTGCTCACGGATGTATTTTAAGAATATATCGGTAGAGCAGGAAGCATAGCCACATAAATTAAAAAAGGCGAGCGAAAATGTTTCTGACTCCGGGGTCATTTTCGCTCGCCAATTGTCAATTTTAGCACAACTCTATTAGGGTGGGTTCGATAAATTTTGTGCTATGCGTTGTCGCAAAAAACCTTACGTACCTCTGGTTCGTGCGGCTCTTTGCTCCTAGACTCACACAAAATTTACGCGAAAATTCGGCACAAGCGAATTTTCGAACACACCCTAATCGCAAGATTCGTCTGCCATTACCTTTTTAGCAAATTTTAAAAAAGTGTACTCACTTTTGGCATTTTCGGTGTCACCTATCTTTTCCCAAAAGCAGTAGGGTATTTCGTGGTTTTTTAGATTTTTTTCGATGCATGGTGCGCACTCCCAGTTATGTTTTTCTGGGTGGGCATTGCAGTCCTTTACTGGGCAGGTACAAATTTCTTTACAAATCATAGATTTTCTCCTTAATATGTATGCTTTTGGACTATTGCTTATACCTACGAACACCCCAAATAAGCAACGTAGCGGCAGCCCGCAGCCCGCCTACTATAAACATGGCGGCGATAACACCAAACATCGTTAGCAAAAAATGCGCGAAAAAAGGTGCTACAAATAAACTTAAACTCATGGCAGTATTAAAAAACGCTAAATACGTCATCCGGTTTTCGTCAGGTGTGGCTTCAAGCACGCCATTAAGCAGCACCGTGTTAATTCCCAAAACAGAAAAACCCGAGATAATATGCAAAGCGGCTACAACATGCAAGTTAGGTGCCAAGGGAAACATAAAAAGATTGGCGGCAATAAGTGCGGCCGCAAGCACAAATGCTGTACTGTTACCGCGCTTGCGCAATAGCTTTTGCCAAAAAGAACCGCTGAGTAGTGCCGCAATCCCGGCTATCAACGCAAAAATGGCAAACCACATTTCCGTAGCTTGCAAATCTATTACTAAAAAAACGTTAAGCAGTGGCCAGCCCGCTTGCCAAGTGAACGCAAAGCAAATTGTCGGGATAAAAAACGCCATAAACCGCTTGTCTTTAAATATTGCACGTATCGCGCCCCGGCTGCTCTGTGTTTTTTCTTGGGTTGTGGCCGGTATGGTTTCGGGTACTTTTAGCCGGTTGAAAATAAGAACTTCTATAACGCCGAGTAAAAACGCTCCGGCAAAAAATATCTGATACAAAAACATTCGCTGTTCGTCTGTGTTGGGGATAAGAGTTATCGCAAGTCCCGCGGAAATGGTAACAACGGGAATAAGTGCCTGCCCTACTTTTGTGCGAATGGCTATGGCTTGCCCACGAGTTTGCCCACTAAAAACCGTACCGAGAAAGTTTTGCAAAGATGTTTGGCTAAGAGAGTCTGGGCAGTTCATAATGGCCACAAGGATAACAAACAGCATTGGCCGTACAGATGGCGGCAGCATTGGTACAAACGCGATAAGCAAAAGCATTGCGCGGCTTATAAGAATAAATGCGGCGGTTGCCCGTTTTTGGTTTGTAAACCGCCTAAAAATTATTGCCCCGGGCAGCAGCACAATAGCGGCCACAAGCCCAGGTAAGGCAGACAGCAATGCAATTTCAAACTCCGACCCGCCCAATCGTTCCAGGAATACAACAGAAAACGGCCGCCATAGGTTATTTACTAAATCAAAAAGCAGCCCGTACATTATAAAAATCCAAATGTTGGTGCCACGCATTCTACTAATATCTTGACGCAACGACTTAAAGCCGGCCTTGATTAAGGTCGGCGTTTTTGTCGGATTTACTTTTGGAAAACGGAAATTTTTCACGTGTTTATACCTTTGTCCTTATATCCTTTTAACCCACAACACTATTTTCTCACCGTTAACATTCCACTCTTTAGAGAACGCGTCTTCCATAGGTGTAGCAATTTGCAGCGTATCCGCCAACAATTCCGCGGATATTATCGCATGGTTGCGCTCAATTACTCCTGAAAGCACGGCATTATCGCTATAGCCCGCGTTTATACGGTCGGTAACGTCAAAATCGGCTTCGCGGCGCATATTTTGCCATTTGCTAACGAGTTCGCGCATGTTACCTTCTTCTATTAGCTCAGGTGTTAGCGCGGTGCTAAGCACTACGGTTATTCCCTTATCTGAGGCTGTGGCAAAGCCTTCTTTTTGCATGGTTTCAACCAGCACATCGTCCATGGAAAGCTCTACTGCTGTGCCGTCAATAGTTGTCTGCCATAATCCTGCGCGAAGTGCGGCCATTGTTTTGTCGGTATCTTCGTTTAACGCGGCGGCTATTTTTGGTACAAGTTTGCCGTAGCGCGGCCCCAATGTACGCAGCTGCGGTTTGAAGCTATGGCCAATATACTCGGAAGCGTCAGGTATAAAACGTATCGCTTTTACGTTAAGCTCTTCACGTATTACCTCAAGCAACGACTCGTCGGGTGCTTTGTCGGTATTTGATAGCGCTACCATCATCTCAGACAAAGGCTGGCGGGTTTTTACATTGCCGGCATTTCTGGCCGCACGGCCTTGGGTTACTATTTCAATGGTATTGGCCATTTGAGATTCCAATTCCGGGTTAATCAAGCTTTCGTCCGCCACGGGGAAATCGCACAAGTGTACGCTTTCTGTGGCAGTTTTATCCAACCGCACAACTAAATTTTGATAAATTTGCTCGGTTATAAACGGCACAAACGGTGCGGATAATTTTGCTATTGTTACCAACGCGTGGTGCAAAGTCTTGTACGCGTTTATCTTGTCCTGCGGCATTTCCGAAACCCAAAAACGTTCACGGCTGCGGCGCAGATACCAGTTACTTAGCTCATCCACAAATTGGTCAAGCAAGCGGGCTGGTTCGGTTATTTCAAAACGCTCCATTGCGGTGTCCACTTTTTTGACAAAAGTGTTTAACCGTGACAGCAGCCATTTATCCATAGCGGATAAATCTTTTGCTTCGTGCTCGTTCGGGTTAAATTGATCGATTTCCGCATAAAGCGTGTAGAACGCGTAGGTATTCCATAGAGTGCCCATGAACCGGCGCGCCGCTTCCATTACAAAGTCGTCGGAATAGCGGTTACTTAGCCACGGTGCGGAGTTTATAAAGAAATACCAGCGGACTGCGTCTGCACCATGTTTTTCAAGCGCGTCCATAGGGCTTACGGCATTGCCCTTTGATTTGCTCATTTTAACACCGTCTGCGTCTAGTACGTGGCCTAGCACAATTACATTTTTATAGGAAGATTTCTCGAACAGCATCGTAGAAATGGATATCAGCGAGTAGAACCAACCGCGGGTTTGGTCAACAGCCTCGGAAATAAAGTCCGCAGGGAACTGGCCGTCGAACAGCTCTTTATTTTCAAACGGATAGTGCCATTGCGCAAACGGCATTGCCCCTGAGTCGAACCAGCAGTCGATAACTTCTGGGGTACGGGTCATTTTTGCGGAACATTTTGGGCAATTTAGCTTAACCGCATCGATATATGGCTTATGCAGCTCTATATCGTCTGGGACGTTTTCGCCCATTTCTTTTAGCTCCGCAATACTGCCTATGCAGTGGCGATGGCCGCAGTTTTCGTCGTCGCATATCCAAATGGGCAGCGGCGTACCCCAGTAACGCTCGCGGCTTATGCTCCAGTCAAGCACTCCTTCGAGGAAATTGCCAAAGCGTCCGGCCTTCATATG
>Ga0123352_10005466_pt1 | contig 19154 bp, 13 predicted proteins | sample TergutLab28metaG_FD_89700 | JGI IMG/M metagenome (GOLD analysis project Ga0123352, IMG submission 89700) | Labiotermes labralis P1 segment gut microbial communities from Petit-Saut dam, French Guiana - Lab288 P1 | ecosystem: Host-associated > Arthropoda: Insects > Digestive system > Gut ... | reverse complement strand
ATACCACGGTGTAGAGGGGATTGGGTGGGGTGGGGCGGGGTAAGGGGAAGCAGCAGGGGCGATACTCCGGCCAGGAGGGAGGATGGGGGGGGGGGGGGGGGGGGTATTCTAATGGCCATTGTGTGTGATGGCTATCCGGAGATCCAGGTCTCCAGGGAAAACTTCATAAATATCCAGAGATCCATTGGTGGGCTTGTAGATGGGCTCCCTGAAAAGGGGTTCACCCCCAAGCTTCTTGATACCTAGTGGACCAATGGGGCAGCCATATGGTATGCCAGGATGAAGAAACCAGGGACTGGCTAGCTAACAAAGTACAAACCTTGACAGCCTAGGAGGGCTCTTGGCTCAAGATGGTGGGCGTAGATGCTCTCCCGAACTATAAGAGTGGTGGCCTGGTTTCCGGGTCCTCTGGAGGTTACGGAGCACTATTTTCAGTGGCTTCATAGACTGAACCAGGAGCTGGACACCAGCCATTGGCAGATCTATGAGCACAAGGAGGAACCCAATGGAGTCCTCCTTGCGCTCAGTACAGACACAATGTTTATCACAGTGCTGAAGAGGATGGGATGGAGACCATTCAGCAGCATGGGACAGGTGATCTTCTCCCTTCTGAGTGCTGAACCTGAAGGGAATAAATAGGAAGAGAAGGAGGAGGAGGAGGCTGAACATGATATGGTAACATTTCATTTATTCAAGCCAACCTGCAGCACACCATTGCTGTTTCTAGAGTTCTTACTAGAACAGTAAGTGTAGAAGGAATAGACATGGCACTAATACAGGACCAGTGGTAATGTGAGGGCCATATTAGGGGCCTGAATATTTCAGGATATACCCGGTTCTCCGCGGGGGAAATAGACCTTGGGCTTGTATCCTTGCTAGGAACATGACTACATGGATGCTACCAACATTCTCAATGGGGCCTGGTAGCAGTTCTAATAAACTATAATGTGGATGAGGCAGAGAGAAGATTGGTCATCTGTTCTGCTTATCTGCCCTATGATTCTGAGGATCCTCCTTCATCAAAAGAACTGGAGGAACTCGTGCACTATTGTGAGACTGAAAACCTCCACTTACTTATGGGGTGAAACTCCAATGCACATCATACGGTATGGGATGGCACCATTTGCAATGACAAAGGGTTGACCCTGGTGGAAATTCTAAATTCTACAAATCTGGAGATTCTAAATCAGGGCAATGTTCCCATGTTTTGCAGTAGTCATAGGATGGAGGTGACTGACATTACCCTAGGGTCCTTTGGGCTTCTAGGAAGTATTAAAAGCTGGGAGGTTTCATCAGAGCCCCCCCCTTTCAGACCAGACATATTCTGTTCACTCTTCAGGGCTCCATACCCATACATCTGATCAGGAACCCTAGGTTCACCAACTGGGACTACTTTCAAGAAGGACAGTCTGCAGACAGACCCTGAGATGAACATGAAAGATGAAGCCAGATTGGGCTTACAATCACCTGGGTTCAGCAGGTCCTAATCTTAGCCTATAAGGATAACTGTCCTCTTAGACCTCTTAAAGTAGACAGGCATTCTCTGAAGTGGACATCAGAGCTGGAGTCCCTCAGAAAAGAAGACAGCTATTGAATAAGTGCTGGACAGATAAGAACCCGCAAAGTTGGGGACTCAGCAAAGATATAGAAAGGATGTAAGAAAGCCATCTAAAAACGCTTAGAGGATTTTCTGTAGTTCCATTAATGATCTACTTATGGCAGCTTGGACACATATGGTTCTTTCTACGGACCCTAAGATCAAACTGGGATCTTTGGTGGCTCCTTTGGGGAGATGTACTCAATTCGAAGGGGAAACCTTAGAGCTCCTGCAAACTAAACACTTCTCTAACTCGGAGGTTACAGAAAAGATGTCAGCCCCGGCTGCTGCTCTCCATGCCAGACATTGTGACATGAGGGTGGACGCAAGGGTTGTCAGCTACATAGGAGTGGAATGGGCAATGGATTCTTTTGCCCTGTACAAAAGTCCAGGAATGGACGGCATATTCCCGGCCATGCTGCAGGAAGAATGGAGAGTGTTGTCCCTTACCTGGTCAGAATCTTCCATGCCTGCCTGTCTACTGGTTATGCTCCACCCATGTGGTCACAGGTTAAGGTAGTGTTTATACCTAAGCCTGATAGAAATTCCCATAGGGGACCTAAGGATTTTAGACCTATCAGTCTCACATCATTCCTACTTAAGAGCATAGAGAGACTGGTAGATAGGTATCTACAAGAGGAAGCTCTGGCACTACTGCCACTGCATCCCAATCAACATGCTTACCAGGCTTCAAAATCTGTGGAAATGGCCCTTCATCAGCTCATGGTATGGGTTGAGAAGGCACTTGAACAGCAAGAGAGAACCTTGGGTGTTTTCTTGGACATAGAAGGGACATTTAATAATACCTGCTATGACTCCACGTGTGATGCTTTGGTCAAACATGGGTGTGATAACATTGTTCAGTGGATTACGGCCACCCTGAAGGGCCGCATGGTTGCAGCAATCCTCGTTCTTCCATGAGGGTTGCAGTATCCAGGTGGTGCCAACAGGGGGGTGTGCTGTCACTGCTTCTGTGGTGTCTTCTTGTGGATGATCTGATGGTAAGGCTCAGTGGAAAGGGGATATAAATTCAAAGTTATGCAGACATGTCTTTTTGTGGTGGGTGAAGTCCCATAGGTGGTGTCAGGGCTCATGCAATGGGCTCTTCTAACTAAACAGACATTGAGTAATGAGGTTGGGCTATCAGTTAATCCTGATAAGACTGAGCTTGTAGTATTCACAAGGCAAAGGAACTCCCGGGTTTCTTTGAACCACATTTTTTTGGGTTTACATTAAGTCACTGTGGGTTGGTCAAGTATCTAGGGATTCTTGGACTTGGCTGACCCGGAGGGAGCATTTGGATGTTATGAGGAAGGCTCACAACCTGTTGTGGGCCTGTGACCCTGGCTCTATTTCTCTATCATTAGGCCGTCCATTTCTCCTGCATCCTTAATATGGTGGCCTGGCAGTCAGACAGATAGTGACAAGAAAAGACTAAGCAGAGTGCAAAGAATTGCTTTCTTACGGACAACGGAAGCGATTTGTATCACTCCTACAGATGCTAAAGAGACACTCACTGACCTGCCTCCATTGGATCTGGTGATTCAAGGTGAGGCATGGTCAGTGGCACATTGCCTCTGGAGGGTGGGATATTGGTCTTACCTTCATCCCAATCAAAGATACAGTATACTGACATGGCTTCAGAAGTCTGATCCCATGTTTACCTTAGGGGTCAAGATTATGAGGCCAGCTTTCAATCTTGAACCCAAATATAGGGTTAATATGTTGACTAGAGAGGAGTACACCACAGGACCTGGGACTCCTCCTGTAGTTAAAGGGCTCGTCTGGTTTCAGGTGGGTCTGAGACAGTGGAGGGGACTAGGTTGGGGTCTATGGGCAATCCTTAGGAAAAAGGCTCAGTATCCCTCTAGTAAAACATGCTACAGTCTTTCAGGCTGAGGTATATGCAATATAAGCCTGTGTTTATGAAAATGAAACTCAGGGTAGGCCAGAGAAGTATGTCAGTATTTGCTCTGATAGCCAGGTGGCTCTGAAAGCACTCTGGCTGCCAAAACAATATCTCCACTGGTACTACAGTGCCAAAAGGCATTGAATGATATCTCTACCCGGCACACCGTGGGGCTGTACTGGGTCCCTGGACATGCTGGGGTATGTGGACATTAAATTGCCGACAAGCACGCAAGGGACAGTTCCACTCAGAAGTTTGTATGACCTCAGCCGTCCCTTTGTGTCTCTAGGCAGAATATCAACAATAAGATTAAACGCTGGGTGGACACCCAGCATTTGGCAAGGTGGTGTGGTCCTTGTAGTATTCAGAGACAGACTCAAAGATTGATTTAGGGCCCCTAAGTCTGGTGACAAAGGTCCGATTACCGTCCTTTAATAAGACACAATCCAGGGCCGTTACTGGCCTTACCGAACATAACACCCTGAGAAGACATCTATAAGTAATGGGGTTGAGTGGCAACCCCACTTGTAGGAAGTGTTGTACTGAGGAGAAAACCTCACTCCATGTTCTGTGTGAGTGTCAGGCCCTGGCCTCACTCAGACATGCATATCTGGGTTCCTTCTTTTTGGACCCTGAGGATGTTACGAATCTAAGTATGGGGGCCATCTGGAACTTTGGTAGAGGAACAGGGCTCCTTTAACCTAGTATCAGAGTATGGGGCACAAAGGGCCTGTTTTAAGGCCTAGATGAATTGGGCCTGCAAGGGCTCAAACCTAAATACTATTCTAAGAGGACACTGCATTTTCATACACAAATGATATATTAAAAGTATGTAAAATGTGCTATCCTAACATCTGGTGATGGAGGATTTCTCTCCAGTTTTTAGTAGAGTGGCGATCTTAGATTAGATATGCTGTGTGCACTCCATGACTGAAAGTACAGTACATTCATTCATAAAGTGCACATTTATGAAGATCATCAGTATGTATAAATATTCTACCATGTATATTTGACAAACTGCATAACACACTGTACATATCTTCAACATTTGTAGCTCCCTGAAAATGGCTGTGGGTTGCAGCTGAAACATGTAGGAGCAATAAAGCCAATTGTGCACTTGGAGGAAAACTTATATACCAGTTTCAAATGTTTTTTATTTCCGTTGCACTTCTGCTGTAACACACGTACATAAAAAATTTCCACTGATGTTTGTACACATATGCCAGAACCTCTTCAGTCATTTCCACCTGTTGCAACATCGTCATCCAACTGTTCGTCCTTACTCTGTTCGTGCAGTAGGACATACTCACGAGAACTGTAACCAAACTTTATCACATCTTTCTCTAGCAATTCCACATATGTCCTGGGATCAATCTTCACATTATTTACATATGTCCCATTTGATGACTCAAGGTCAATGATGTAAGGCCTCACTCTTTTAGCCATAGTTCCATCCTCACGTTCAAATGGCACAAGACGGTACTGCAAAGCAGCATGTTGTTTTGAGCATGACGGATGATCTACAGGAATATCTGCAACCTTTCGATCTCTGCCTATGAGGTACGAACTTTGTCTGTGTATATACAATGTTGGAAGACCTTTATCACCTTTAAATGGGTAGAATCTCCAACGTCTTTTAGGTTTACGAGCTTCAGGAGGTTGACTGTACTTGATAACAACACCATTGAAAGTATTCGTGTCCTCTGCTAACTTTCCTGACAACCCAAAATTTGGTTTATCCTTTTGTCCTGGCAGAATGTTTTCTTCTTTTGAAGCAGCAGGCTTCCTTCCCCACACATACTCTCCTTCTTCCCCGCTATTTGGTTCCTGTTTAATTGGACGGCTTATACTTGTAGCGTTTTCTTCTTCATTCCCCCATCGATTTCTCCTCACTTCAGGTACACTGCAATAAAATGCATTTATCATTTTTAAACACAAAATACACTGAAATACAAATTATGCAACTGATCTATTATATAACTTAAGAGGCACAGTATGTATTCTATAAACTCCACATTCATCGCTATGAAGATAAATTCCAGTTGGGGATGGGGGGCCCCAGATGTTACACTTGTTTGAAATGTTCACGAATAAGACATGGTGTTTAGACACAAAAGTTGAAACTGCATGAACAGATACAATCAAAACAGAAGCTCATTTTCAAACCCTATTTACAAATTCACAAGTGATGTTTGTAAGCATACAGTTACTTGGGAGACTCCACAAACATGTTACGGGACCATGTGTACACATCAAATCCAACAAATCAGAAGTCACTAACTCAGAAGAGGGGACTATTAAAGAGATCATATGACCTAAGACGTTAAGTCATAGGCCATTCTGAACTCCGACAATGGGAGTTAAAATCTACTGGGGGCACAGATGTTTTATGAAACTGTTCTGTCATCCTGGAAGTCCTACTAAATTTCTTAACATATTAAATGAAACAGAATGCCAGTATCACTGACTTTCACCTGCTCTGACTGTGCAACCCACCCTTCTCTACTACTACTATTACTACTACTAATTTACTTCAAGTTCCTGAAATTACATAATTACCCCCTCCTTCCATTTCTACTGCTTCTATTTCCTCTGCTTTCCTGTTCCTCACTTTTCCTAGTCTGCCTTTCATCTGGCACCACATGGTCACTTTTATTACCATGTTTTTCATTTCTGGGATATATACCCTCTCTTCGTTTTTGGTTCCTTTCTTTGCTGGTGGGCAATGTCTCTTGAATGCCTTCTTGTCTAAAATACAAGGTAAATAATTACGTGTCAGAAATGGTACAGAACATATTTTTTTAACAACATATCACTAAAGTTTAGTGACTGAAAGACATTTGCTATCAAGTGCTTGGTTCGTACGACCTGTAGTGTAGATACCCACTATACCAACTGCTTCTGGCTGCAGTGATGAATGCTCAATACTGCATATTCAGTGCATCAGCACATTCAAGTAAAAAATGAATATATGTCATGTTACAAGAATTATGTGCTATATACAGTCAAAACATACTTCTTTGTTCTACAGGAAACTCAGCAAGGAAAATATGACATGAAGTACAAGCATTTGCACTTTATTATTACTGCAGTACATGTAAAAGAAATGTGACCACATTTACTGCACACATGAATAGCTCAATGTTGATATAACTGAATATAGGTGATCATGGCATAAATAACAACTAGCACAGTCTGTGATTCATGATCACCTGGTACTGAAATGATTTCTCACAACTTGTCTTGCACATAAATACATGAACAAACTCGTGGGTATGACAACCACAGGAGAATGCAGTGGACATAAGTCTGTGAAGTGGTGAAATTGAAAGCCAGTGGTTTGTAAAACCAGTAAGGAAATATGACAGATGTGACAAGCAAAGTAAAGTGAACAAACAACATTCCAATTGAAGGTTATACTTCATTTGTATTTATGGTTTATTTAATAATACTATCAGTACCTCAGCAATGATTAGTATGGCTTACACTTTGATCCTACAGATGGAGGCAACAGATTCTCTGAAATGTTAGTACCCATCATCCTAAGTACATGCTGTCACATCCAACATACTCATGATTTTACATTCTAGGCATGTTTCCTTCAAATGGCAGCAAAACATCTGTGAACAAGCTGTTTTTATATGAAATATAAGTAATACTTTTTATCCTAATAAACTCCAGATCATGAGTTCTTATACCACTTATGGCACCTGCATTTCAAAACCTTTAACACAATAAACATAGAGTGGCTATAAAGTTCCAAAACTGACTGTACTGCAGTGTTCCCTTAAACTTTTAGAGCCTACTGGTTATGTGATGTACAAACAAGTTTAACATTCAAGAACTCTATGCTCTGTCTACACTGTGTGTATGTGTTTTGTATTTATCTGAGAACAAACCGCAGCTTGTGTCATAAACTGATTGGTTTTTATAACTAAGTTGAAAAGTGCTGACTACACGGTATGAACTGGGTCTTTAAATAAAGCAGTCTGTGCTTCGTCTGTAAAGGGTTAATGAGAGGTGTCACCTTCACAGTAATCCCTGCTACCAGCTACACACTTATCCCAGCAATGCTGCCACTGTTGGGAATATTTGTGAACTCTTTTGGAATGACCTTCAGGGCTGCCATCACTTTTCTCTAAACATCTTCGCTGTCCTAAAATCTTCATCCCTTGAGGATGGACATTAATTTTGGAAAGAGCCACATGCCCAATCTGGTGAATAAGGTGGCTGTTCCAGTCCAACATCATCTCTTTTCCCACAACCTGCATGACAGAGCGCTAAGTAACGTGGACCAGTCATGATGGAAGAACCACTTGTTGGCCCAAAGTTCAGGAACTTTCCTGGGCACAGCTTCATGTAACCTCACCAATACTTCTACATACATAGGCCTGGCTGGTTGATTTGCCTTGTCTGACCAAGTAAGACAGTGTACTTGTGTTTTTATCACATCTGTGCATTTCTGGATAACAGCTTCCTTCTACATCTATATTCTCTTGACCCTCCTTGAACCATTTATGCCACTCAGGACATTCAGTTTCTTCACAGCTGCTATGCCATCTGCTTCAGACAGCACTGCATACCTTTCACTTGCAATGTTTCATAATTTCACACAAAATTTAATTTAAATTCTTGGCTCTAAATTCTGATTACTCAGTCTATGATAAAGGATCCAAACACACACCTCTTATTTCTGGCATAGCTTTGACGTAACTGATTTTACACCTTGAAATCACAGTGCACTGAGTTCAAACACGCACAGACATCATTTTAACACAATCAAGTCTCATATTAATATGCCATGCTGCATTATAGTCATTCTGAGAACTTTATAGCCCCTTCTTTTTAAGTCTTACATATGTTAGATATGTCATAACCCACATCTTATTTATACAGATATTTACTTCTCAAGTCTGCATGGCTGGTGCTGAGACATTTCGAACAAGCCTGACTACTGTGTTCTCAGCTACAAAATTATGGGTTACGTCAGAAATGCTACTAAAACTATGTAATGGAAATTTGAAACATGACAGCCACCAACGATGTTTGATTATACATGGCTTACTTCTGTCTAGAAATTAGTTCCCAAATTTTCTACACAAAAGTATAAAGTTAATGCAATCACTACAATCCTCCTGAGAGAATTTCATCTGCTATAGCCTTAAAACATCCAAACATTAACTGGTACGATAAAACTGGTATTAAAAAAAAAAAGACGCGGAAAAAACTAAGCTACTAGTTGGTGAATGCTGACCACCAAAGAAATCTTTCAACAATTCAACTTGACTAGCCACTCAGGTACGATATATACTGCATATGGCGGATTTCAAAGTGTGTCAAAATCTGTAGTTATTAAGGTTTGTCTTTTTCTCTATAGAAAATAGGCACATGCATGTGGAATGTATGTTTACAACAGCAAAACAAATTATTTGTGCCTCCTCACAATTAATAAACTATCAGCATTACTATGTGCCAGTATAAAAGTACTTTTGTGAAGAATGTGTATATGGAAATAATTCTTACAGTTACACACAAAAAAAAAAACCAAATTTGTTAAGAATAGTTTCACATAATTAATAAAAGAATAGGATACTTAATTTTACATTATCTTTGAGTTAGGTTTTGAAAACAGAATTTTGTAACTAGTAGCAGGTGACATGTAGACACAGTCACTGTAAAGTTCTTCCACATGTGTTAGTGTTCTGGGTATCAGACCATGTCAAAGTGTGATAATTTCTACACAACTTACTGGTTCCTTATCCTTGGTCAACACAGTGTAATATCCACAAATTATACTATAAACCTTAACTGTCATGAAAAACATGAATTCCTGTTCAGAGTAGCACTTACCTTACTGGCTGACCATGATGACCAATGTGGTCATCTTCTGATGTGGCTCTTCTTCTTTCTGGTCTCCTGTAGGATGAATGTGACCGTCTTATTCTTCCACTATCATCATCTATGGGCTCCTTTTTTATTTTAACAGCTTCCAATGATGTTTTATGTCTGGTACACGTTTGTTTGTGTATCCTTTCCTCCTTGTCTCTACTGCTGTGACCATGTCTGTGATGACTGTGATGGTGACACCTGTGTCTATGTCTTCGCCCATCAGGTATAACATGAACAACCTCTGAATCTGGCACACTATGTTTGTGTTTTTTACTTTTCCTGGATTTGTTCACTATTATCCGTGAAGAATCAGAGTCTGAATTTAACTCCAGCGTTTCTGGGCTCTTTGTTCTAGCACCATCTTTTGAAAGTGGAAATGAACTATATTCGGCATCACTAGACAGTGGTGAAGAAACAGAACCATCTGAAGAACTTCGTGACCTTTTCCTACCATGCTTCATTTTAGTAACAGCACTTGAATCTTTCATTTCTGAATAAGGATACTGTAAACAAATGGGTGCTTCATTACAACAGAAAATGAGATGCAAACTACAGAAAATGCATACAAGGATTCGCACAGTGGGACTGCCCTGTCTATAACCTATACTAAATCAGCACAGTGCAAATGCTGTATACAGTACAGATCAGGCACAATTTCTTCCCCATTAGATTTTTTTTTCATTTTGTAACAATTAACTATATATGCGGTAAACATCACAGAATCTAGATGACTTTATCTATACAACATTTATGACCACCTGCAGTAAAGTTATGATTTGTACACTGCAACCTTAAATAAACCTGAAAATCAGTAACAGGTTAAGCTATTAATGGCCAGGCCGGAATGTCACCCATTTCTCTCTAAGCCAGCAAGTATTCACAATTGGTAAAGATAAGCACCATGCTGCAAAGATGAGAGGAGTGTTTACAAAGGGTTATAAATAAATGATGCAATAAAAAATGGAGCTTTACTTACTTCCTATTCATATGTAGTGTTTATGACCATGCGACTTGAAAGATTGTCTTATGCTTAGGGGAACCAAATTTATCACCAAACATGCAGTTAAGTGAATACTCATAATTAAGTCACTCAGCAAAGGAAAATATGATTTCTGCTTGTAAAGGCAACCAGACTGAAAATGTCTACCTCTTATCAGTTCTGCAACATAGGACAGATGATCAGTCATGTATTATGATTCATAAAGGCCAAATTAATTCAGATGAACACAGAGTATTCACATGCATTACTTCTGCAAGGTGGCATGGTTTACATCAAGTGGGAATGCAAACAGCCAGAATAACTCGATACTGGTGTTCCAAAAATCAAAGGACCTGTGTTTTTTTGACAAAACAAACTCCTACCACTAAATTTGGTGAATTTTATTTATTTATTTTTTTAAAGGCATACTTCATGCATGACATTGCCATGACCGACACAACAAACCTCAATACCCGGTCTAGAAGATGTATTCAGCAAAGGGTTGATAACTTACATTTTGTGGCCACCTATATCTCAAGACCTGAATCTGTGCAAACATTATTTGTGGGGAACAATGAAGGATGCAGTTTATGTGAATGAGCCACATTCTTTGCATCTTCTTTACCTGAAGTTAAAACTGCAAGTACTTAATGATAAGAAACATGACATGTGTTGGTAAATATGTTTAAGAGCTGCAAGGCCTACTTAGAAGCAGGAGTCTTATAAAAAGTCAAGTAAACCGAACTGTGGGGGAAAAAACTGACTCTAAATTTCCAGCACATACAGGCTTGCTTTGTGATGAAGGACCCATGGCAACTTTTATGCTTAGCAAAGTGATTAGGGATCAATGGCATATGTTTGTGTATAAATGTGTACTGTAGTACTGCCACCAGGTGTCAACCCAATTGCAGTTAACAAATATATATCATATCATACAATCAAACTATATGTACCTTATTTATCGCCTGTAATTTGCATCTGATGTCGTGAAAATTACAATGAATTCAGACTGCCATCACTAATAATGGTTGCAACATATGTTACAGCTGCTAAAGTAAGTAAACACATATACATGCACACCAGGAATCTGGAAGGCCACAACTTAAGTTTCTCTCTATTTAAAAAAAAAAAACCAAAGGTGTAACCATGGTGAGTTAATTTTGTTGCTTTTTTAATATATATGGTATTTACCCATCATTTAAATGAAAATTAAAGGCCTAAAGTTGTTGAAATATATGTTTTTGTTTGAGACAAGTTCTATCACTGAAATAAAACATCTAAGCTTATCCATCATGGATTAATGCTGCCTTTTTCACATTTGCTGCATGCTGTCATTACAATGAAATGCCAAAAACTAAGCACACTTTTGACTTACTTTCTGTCAATACCATTAAACATCAGAGCCTAACCCTGCTGGCAATATAAAAGGTCATGCTTACTGAAATACATTTTGTATTCTAAGATATGTTGAAATTTGTAAAGTATAGGACTTCAAAGCCTAACATTAGTGGCTTGGTTTTGGTTTCGTCACGTACCTTGGGTACCATGACTTAAATCCATGTGACTGCTGATGTTGCCAAACACATACTGAGAGAATAAACATAACACACAGACCCAAGTATCCTGAATAAAGCAATGTGGGAAAATTAATGGCAGATATGGCACTTTAAGTCTTTCATAATACCCAATCTAACATAACCTTCATTTTAAAATATTTTTGTAACATAAAGCTGGATGTTTCCATTGCAAATATCACTCTTTTCATCAGTATGTGGGCTTCCTTTTACTAAAGTTAAAATTCCAGTCACTGTTACATTTTGACAACCACGTAACCGAATCTAAAAAGAATAGTCACTATGTCATTTTCTGTTTTTATCGGACCGAAATTGAAAAATTGTTGAACATTCGTAGTGGCTATCAGAATTATATTCTTAAAAAGTTGTAACTAAATACAATTCACTAAACTTATTTACATCCAGTCTAACATTTTTAGCTCGTGAAACCCGTAGCTGCTCTTCATTAGTGATTTTTGGGTGTATATAACCGCAAACTTTAAATTCATATTTTTATTACAATCATAGTTTAGTGGCAAAGAGGTGCACGCACTTTACAAATACAGCAATAGTCCATGACAGCGGAATTACACACTACACCTGCAAAAGAAAAATAATCATCACAATTAAACGCAAAAACAGAACTTAACCTTACTTACACGTACGGCCACAAACATGCGTCAAATGTTGAGGAAAATGTAACCTATTCTATAAGGCTACACTTAACACAAAAGTACAAATTTGTACCTACAAAATGCACCTCGTATTTTGTTTTTTTTTTAACCAAAAGCTCCACAGCACACTATTCCATCAGACTCAAACAGGAAGTTACACGAATCAAGGGTGCTTAATGCATACAAGATGGAGACACACCGCAATTATGATACTCTGTCGATACTGTTCCAGTGACCACCTTATTCGATTCAAAAATGTATTACTGTAGTCAGCCGTCTGTAGGTCACTTCACTGAAGCTCAGTACGCGAACATAACAGTCGTTCCATCTACCTTCCATAACTGTTCTAATTTTGAATTCGAAATACTACGTTTCTAGACCACTGGAATAGACGTTTTCCAGTAGGCAATGCTTTCACGCATTGCGCACTCTGGGGGCTCCCGGTTCGAATCCCAGCTCGAGACTGGCTATTCGATCGAGGGTGGACGAGCAAATAATTCCAGCTATTCACAATACATGTCACTAGTCACAAAGTCGACCAATTATGCGAGATTTGAAGTCGTCAACCAATTCATTAGATACAGTAGAATCATCCCTGAGAAGATAATTCTTTTGCTAGTCAAGAAATTCCGCATTTTATGGAACAACCAGTTTCATTGCCGTGTTCACAATTACGCAAAATCTTCCCTATTCTGGACCACATCAAAACTGTCCACGGCCTTCCACCCCATTTTTTTTTAATATTATCCTTCCACATACGCCTAAATCTTCAAGGTGATCTCTTTCCTTCATCTCCCCATCAAAACCATGTATGCATTTTTCCCAGTCTCTACACATGTCCTGCTCATATTATCCTCGTTGATTTTAACACTACAGTAATACAGTAATAGAGCACAAAACATGCAGCTCCACATAAGGCAATTTTCTCGTCTCTTCTTACTTCTTGATTTTACACCTAAATAAATATCTTGCTGAGTAACCTATTATCGAAAAAGCTCAGCTTCTAGTCTTTCCTGACTGTGAGATACTAGGTTTCGCACCCATGCAAAGCAACAAGCATAACTATACTTATACATGTTATAATTCTTGGATTTTTTTTATAGAAAACGGGAAGACAAAAGATGCCGGCCCGCTGCTAACAAGCATTTCTCGAATTTAATTTGATCGTAATTTGTTCACATGTGCGACTTTGACTTATTAGTTTTATATTCCATAATGTTTAAAATTTGCCAATTTTAGAACGTTTTATGCGTCAGTGGCATTGCATTCTCATTCTCCACACCTCAAGCGCAGACAATACATGCAAACACAGATAGCCCGTGAAGAGGAAAGGACCGATCGGATACTGGTGAACACAGATCATCTTGGTGAATGACACAGAACCGTGGGATCCGTGACCGCAGGGAACTGCAGTTTGTTGAAGGTGGTTTGATCCATAGTTGAAAAGATTCTGTTGTAAAAGCCGACTGGTGGATAAAACAAGGCCACTTTGAAAGAAACAAGAGCTAAGCCGATACATTGGACTTTAAAGGATACATATATGTAGTACGTGTGTGTGTGTTTATATGTCGAACTCCGCTTTGAAATACCCCCTTTTCCTTAGAAATTAATGTCATTGGGTATTATTAGTGACATACGAATTGTTAACAGTACGTCCAAATAAAATAAGTCACTCCTATGTTCTGATGATATCAGGTTTAAACCGTGCAGTATATTTGGTCTGCTTTGACGTTTCGGAGGAACTTCTCCACCCACAGGATACATACATACGTATTCATTCCACTAAACCAGTCTCTGCATCAGTTGCATCTGAATATGGAACACGTCCATAAACATTAGACAACACAAGATACATACGAAAAATACAATCACAAGATAAAAGGGCACAAACAAAAAAAAAAAAAACATTCACAGGAGTAAACCAAATTATTACCCCAGGTCATCTTGTACTATGAAACAATTACATGTATAAGGCTTTTTCTAATGACATTTGAAATATTTCAAAGCCCTAGTTATAAAATCAACACACTCAGTAGATATTACCATGTAATTTGAGGTAATATCCTGAGATTTGTCTAGACGACTGTGAAAAGCCACGAAAAATGTCATCTTAGGCGATATTCCAACCGTGATTTGTACTGGAAAGTTCCCAGATGCAAAACAAGTGTCCAAACACCCCACTCTGACGTTTGGTAGATTTGACATTGATGATTAAGGTGCTTAGAAGACAAAAATTATTTGCAGCAGTCATTTCTAAGTAGTTGTGCTGGTGCAAAGGTAGGGCAGAGTGTTGTATAAACTGTGTTGATTGGAGTGTCACTAATTGACTGGTATTCAAAGTAGTGTGTGCGAAGCACAGTTACCCCTGTGCATGCCGTGATGGTGTATGCAGTAGTATTTGTATGGTGAAACTCATTTGCACAGATCATTTATAACTTCGGCATTGGATGGGAGCAGCTAGGTTTTCACAGCTTATGCTGCACATGAAAAGAGCAGCTGCTTGCTTTAGCTAGTTGGGCTGCAGAAGTTTGGATGTGGGAATTAATTACAGTATTTACATAAAAAAATTATCAAGCATATACATTTTCAGTTATGATGTAACAGTAAATTAGAATTTCAATTGAAATGACCATTATTGCTTTCAGAGGTACAGGGTGTCTCAACGTTGTTTTTTGCATAATAAGTTCAATACTTGGATGTTAACATTAGGTTAACTTGTGGGTTAGACCAGGTATAAGCACCCGCTCGAGTGTGCAGATGTGTAAATAATAATGTATCCACCAGAATAATTCTTGTAGGTGGGCAGGCAGTGACAGAATTGTTAAGGTAGGGAAGTCTAGTGGGAAATACAGATCCTGTCCATAAAATTTAGATGGAAAATGTTTGAAAAGGAGACACATGAAATTCTTTGTTCTTAGTGTAAGTGAAAGGATGCAGTAAATTCTGTGTGTGGCCATGTATGTGAGGATTGTAGTGTATATGCATATGACATCCATTATTGCCAAACATGCCCCAAAATTATTTTCCCAGAGCATGATCAGTTACATAGCCTCAGTTCTCACCTCTGATCTGATTTTTGGCTGGACTCAGAATAAAGGGTTCACTAATATTCTGCTGTAAAATAAATGAGAAAAGTCTGACAATGTATTCATTTTTAAGTTCACAGGTATTGTCTCTCATATCCCCAAAACTGACAACCTAAGAATTGTTTCTTTTGGTGCCCCATTAAAGATAAATTTTGCATCAGGTCTTCAAGAAATCAGAAAACAGTATCCATCATGCTGTAACATGTGTTGATAATGATATCATATGTAAGGAATGGAATAGGTTTGAATGAATAGAAGTTCCTCTGTCATATTTGAATTTTGTGTGAGACATTCATTAGTTGTTCTACACTTGTATCCCATGTAATGTTTGTTATGGCATGGGTACTTCCAAGATGTACTTGCACTTTTTAATCGGGCTTTAAATTAAAGTAGTAATATGCAGGGCTCTTAACTACTTAATTAAACATTTGCAAAATGTTTTGTAAACATTTCACATATAATATTTATAGATGAACATTCACTTCAGCACAGAAATATACATTGCTGATGGAGCGCAAACCATATGTAGTGCTAGGAGAGGCACCGGAATCTGACAGTGAGGAGGAGGTTAATGCATCAGTTGTAAGTATTTGTACAATTCTTGTGTCTGTATTTACCAGTTTTATGAGAAGAATGAATAGCCCTCACAGGAACAGTACAGTACTCTTTCAGTTTAATTTCACATTTCATAAAAGAATCTGAAATAGCAGGTTGGTATGTATGATATAATTTTTGCATTTACTGCAATATGTGTTGTTCTTGCAAGGTTCTGGGCAACATTGCAGTTGCCTTGCTTGGGCTGTCAGCAGGTGGATGTAGTCTGGTACATCTTGAACTCTCAGTGTAGTGAAAGTTCAGAAAGCTGACATTACACATAATTACAAGACTCATTACCCTAAGGACAAGAATGGTTCATCATTTTCCAGAATGTGTATATAATTTTTTTGTACATTTTATTTGGCATTTCTCAGTTTGTCACATATTTATTGAAATAAGTAAGCAGAAAATTAGATTCCGCAGATAAATAAATATTCTGAGTTGAAGATCCCCCTCACCATTGTATCAGAAGTGAACTAAAAGCCATGCTACTCTTGTAAGAATATCGTGTGATGATTCATTCAAGGCTTGCAGAGTTGTAACCACCTACTGATTTGTATTTTTGACTTGCTATGTGTCAGCACCTTCTATATTTGAGTTGTTGGTGGTCTGTTATCAGAACAGTCCACCAATTTTATGTTTTTGTGGTTCACTGCATATTCTTGGGTCCTTTTTCCATGAAAGTTCTGATTTATGAAGATGACAAGACTATATAAAGTTCATCATTATCATAAAAAATGTTTGCCAGTACTTGTGACATTACTACTACTACCACTACTACTACTACTACTACTACTACTACTACTGCTGCTGCTACTACCACCACTACTACTGCTGCTGCTACTACTACCACTACCACTACTAACACTACTACTGCTGCTACCACTGCTACTACTACTACTACTACTACTGCTGCTGCTACTACCACCACTACTACTGCTGCTGCTACTACTACCACTACCACTACTAACACTACTACTGCTGCTACCACTGCTACTACTACTACTGCTGCTGCTACTACCACCACTACTACTGCTGCTGCTACTACTACCACTACCACTACTAACACTACTACTGCTGCTACCACTGCTACTACTGCTACTACTACTACTGCTGCTGCTACTACCACCACTACTACTGCTGCTGCTACTACTACCACTACCACTACTAACACTACTACTGCTGCTACCACTGCTACCACTGCTACTACTACTACTGCTGCTGCTACTGCTGCTCCTACTGCTACTACTACTGCTGCTACTGCTACTACTACCACTACCACTTCCACTACTACTACTACTACTACTTTGTTCTCATGTAAATAGTATTTTAGTACTAAGAACAGTGTACAATGCTAGCACAGAAGACTAAAAACTTCCACATGATACAGTTGCTGTAGCTTTGATGTCATACCTCAGTTTAGTGAATACTGACATGGACAAACAGAAGAGTGAAGACAATTGGACATGCAGCTCTTTGGTAGCAGATCAGCTGTTGATTGTACCCACCAATCACTGGCAAATGGTGGGTTACTCTTGTAGTGGTAACATCCATCAAACTACAGGGTATTTGTTATGGAGATGAGAATGTTCAGCAGACAGGAGGGCAGTTTTTTGGGAGACATATTAAATACCAGTACAGGTTATTGCTGTAGGGTTATGATGATATGGAAAAACCCTTTCTTCAGTTTGTATATTTTTTAATATTGTTATTGCCTGCATCTGGTCATACACACAAAAACAAAATACCGGAAATTTAGTGTAATCTATATTCTGTGTGATAGTGAGAAATGATTATTTGTTATTGATTTGCAACTTGCTGGAATAAATACTGTATAGAGTACTGAAATGTTTGGCAATGCTGCACAGACCCTGTGATGTTTGTTTGGTCACAGCAGAGTTTATGAACATGCAACAACATCCTTTGTATAGCCCTGAATGCCTTTTTATGCAGTAGAACTGTGTGTGTAATAAATGAATGTAGATACCAGTGTAGTTTGTAAAGCTTCAGAGTACACATTTTTAAACTCGGTAAGAGCTGGAGCATGTGTTTCCACTCTTGTAGTATCTTACTGAACTAATTTTGGGATTGTCTTTGTATAATTGCAGTTGAAACGTTCACAAATAAAGCAGTCAGTGTCAAATAATCCACAAGGTGTGATAGTAGCAGGGGAAGCTCCAGAATCAGATGAAGAACGTGAAGAAGGTAATGCATGAATTCCATATTTACCTCTTCTGTGAAGTTCAAGATCTTCCAAGTGTCATAAGTGTACAGAGAAGATAAAACATTATTCAGCTAATGTCTTACAAAATATACCTCCAGTGAACATTCAGTAAAATGTGTCTCTCACAGTACTTATCTGCAGTCGTGCAGACATGCTGACGATTCAGATCTCTGAGATTGCCTGTAGGAAGTCAAGTAATTACTTTTGTTGTATGTCTGTACTATACTACAGTGTTATATTTTATTGTGTCTTTAATTTTAACTCTTTAGAACAGAAACTGAGTTTCATAATGCACAAATGCACACTCACACAGGGGTCAACAAATGTAGGCTGAGTTCACCAATCAGACAAATGACTCTACTCACTGGACTTTTCTCCACAAGAGAAACTCTCAAGCATACACATGGTGTTATAATGTAACATGCAGGACGTAGGGACCAAGCTGAGGTAGCATGGACCCAAGCCAAAATGTTCCTGATGTTACCACAAAAGACCTATATTGTCCTTGATGACAGTACTTAATCAAGCCCAGGAAAAAGACAAGCTAGAAGTTAAGTTCTTTTTTTTTTGGGGGGGGGGGGGGGGCTACTCTGAAAATAAAAAAAAAAAAACAAAATTAAAATAAACAAAAAATAAAAAAAATTTT